>Ga0111539_10000073_pt1 | contig 100413 bp, 94 predicted proteins | sample RhiMethybrSRZTD1_FD_79667 | JGI IMG/M metagenome (GOLD analysis project Ga0111539, IMG submission 79667) | Populus rhizosphere microbial communities from Tennessee, USA - Rhizosphere MetaG P. TD hybrid SRZTD1 (version 2) (version 2) | ecosystem: Host-associated > Plants > Roots > Rhizosphere >...
GTCGCCGAGCGAACCGGCTCCACTCTTCTCGAGCTTCTCACGAGGACGGTCCTGCGGCGCGAGCGACCTGAGATTGGTGTTCATCGGTGAGCACTCTTTGCAAACGGCTCACCATTCCGGAACGGAACCCCGGAACTCCGGAACCCCGGAACCCCGGAACCAATTGCAGTTCCTGCAATGTTCCACCACGCGGAAGATTGCACTATTTGAGAATCCAGCCGAAGCCGAGCACGAAGCTGACGATGATGACGTAGCCGACGATGTCGAGGATGACCCCCTGGCGCATCATCGTGCCGATCGGAATGTAGCCGCTGCTGTAGACGATGGCGTTGGGCGGCGTCGAGATCGGCATCATGAACCCGAGGCTGGCGCCGAGCGTCGCGCCCAGACCGGGCTCGAGGGGCGAGACGCCGGCGGCCCTCGCGACGGCGATCGCGGTCGGCACCACGACGTTGGCGGCCGCGGTGTTGGAAGCGGTTTCCGACAAGAGCACCGCGATCGCGGTGAACACCATCGTCAGACCGACGGTGCCAGATTCGGGAAACCTCTGGCTGACCCAGTGGCCGAGTGCGCCGGCGAGTCCGGTCGAATCCGCAAGCTGACCCATCGCGAGCCCGCCGCCAAAGAGCAGAACGATCCCCCAGTCGATGCCCGCCGCATCCTCCCAGGACATCGTGAACTTGCGCGCCCGCCAGCTGATCGGCGTGAGGAACAGGCACAACGCCCCGATGAGGGCCGCAATCGATTCCGGAAACAGCGTGTTGAGACGGACGGCCACCGGGTGGGTCTGACCCAGGATCACCTGCACGAGTCCCGGCACGACCCAGAGCGACACGGTCACGCCGAAGGCGAGGATGACGTTGCGTTCGCCGACCGTCACGGGACCGAGCTTCGCCAGCTCTGCCTTGACGGCCTGCTGGGCGTGCTCACCGAGCTCGTGGCGCCGGGCGCGGGGCACGACCAGATACAGCAGGACGAACCCCATCATCAGGATCATCATCGGCACGCAGAGCGCCATCCAGCCGGCGAACGAGATCTGAACACCGGCCTGCTGAAGCAGACCCTTGCCGATGAGATTCGGCGGCGTCCCGACCGGCGTGCCCATCCCGCCAATTGACGCGGCGAACGAGGTGACGAGCATCAAGGCCATCGCGTACTGCTCGAAGGCCGCGTCGTGTTTCCGACCCCGTCCGAGCTCGGCGAGCACGGCGAGTCCCAAGGGGAACAGCATCGCCGTGGTGGCCGTGTTGCTCATCCACATCGACAGCACGCAGGTCACGACGGCATAGACCACGGCCAGGCGAAGGGCGCTGCGGCCCACCCACGTCGAGGCCAGCGCGGTGAACGCGAGCCGCCGATCGAACCGGTGAATGAACATCGCTTCGGCGAGGATGAAACTGCCGATGAGGAGAAAGATGATCGGATCGGCGAACGGCGCGAACACCGCGCGCACGGGGGCCACGCCAAGGAGCACCGCGACCGTCGGGCCCAGGAGCGCCGTCACCGGCAGCGGCAGCGCCTCCGTCATCCAGAGCGTGATCATGAGGCCGAGCACGGCGGCGAGCCGGTGCGCCGCCACGGGCAGGCCCGGCATCGGCCACAACAGGAGCATGGCGAACACGATCGGCGCCGCCACGAGGCCAACAGTCCGGCGCCGGCGATTGAACTGCTCTTCGGCCGGCGAGTAGGTCTCGACCGCCTCGGCCACCTGGTGAATACGTCGCATGTCGGTTGCGCTCGCTCAATGGGGTGGGCCGGGTGCGCCCACGTCAGATATCTACCAGCGCGTTTCAGAACTCGGGAGGAGGGGCGGGCTTCAGCCCGCCTCTGCTGGGCCGGCTAAAGCCGGCCCCTCCAAGAGCCAGAGTCTTGCGACGCACTCTAAGTCCACCAATCGACGGTCGCGACGATCTCGGCCGAGCCGGTGAGCCAGAGGCCGGCCTCAGTCCACTCGACCCGCTGGGTCCCGCCCGGCGCCACGACGTCCACGGTGTGATCGGCGCCGCCAAAGGCCGCCGCGGCCACCGCCGCGGCACAGGTGCCGGTGCCCGACGACTCGGTTGGACCCACGCCGCGCTCCCAAATCAGGATGCGGACGCGATCCGGCTGTTCGATCTCGGCCAGCTCGACGTTGGTGCCCTCGGGAAAGAACGGGTGCACGGCGAGTTTCGCCGCGATCCTCGTCAGCCGTTCCGGCGTCGCCGGGCCCAGGACGACGCACTGCGGGTTGCCGACGCGGAGGACGGCGGCGCGCACGAGCGCCCCGCCGATCTCGAACTCCGCCTCGCGAATCTGCTCCGGGGCCCCCATCGCCGCGCGAAACGTGCTGCGCCCGTACCCGCGCTCGAGCAGCGTCAGCACCTTGGGACCGGCCTCGGTGTGGATGGTGAGCGCGTCGCCCGCGCCAAGACTGCGCGCCACGGCCAGCCACGCGCCGATGCAGCGGACCCCGTTGCCCGAGAGCTCCGAACGGCTGCCGTCGGTGTTGAAGAGCCGCATGCGCGCGCCGTCGGAGGTCTCGGCGACGAGCATCAGCCCGTCCGCACCGATGCCGCGGTGCCGGTCGCACGCACGCCGGGCCAGATCCGGCAGATCGTCGATGGCGGCCACTTCCGCCGCCGACACGATCAGGAAGTCGTTGCCGTACGCGTGGGCCTTGACGAGCCGGATGGGACGGAACGTCGTCATGCGCGCCTTTCGGATCGGCTCGAGCGCGTGCCCGGCGCCGGCGCCTTCTTGCAGAACGCGAGCAGGTGCCAGCCAAAGCGGCGCACCCACGCGCGCGGCAGGGCGTTGAACGTGCCTACGAACGCCGCATTGTAGAGCGTGCCCTTCCAGCCCTTGTGGAGACGGCTCTTGACCGGAAAGCGTTCGGGCACGATCTCCACCGAGGCGAAGGCCCCGAGCAGGGCCTGGAACTCGGCGATCGAGTAGCGGCGCAGGACCGGCGCGTCCTCGTGCTCGAGCGGCACCTTCATCACCTTCGACAGCAGGTGCAGCCAGGAGACGCGGTTGTAGACCTGGAACATCGCCAGGCCCCCCGGCCGCAGCACCCGGTGACATTCGGCGACGACTTCGCGATCGCTCGCCGCATACTGAATCACGCCGTGGGCGTAGACGAAGTCGAACGAGCCGTCGGCAAACGGCAGCGCCTCGCCGGCGGCCACCGAGAGGCCCGCCACGAGGCCCCGCTGCGTCACATTCTGCCGGGTCAGGGCGATGGCGCTGTCCGCCAGATCGACGCCGAAGGCGCGCGCTCCCCCGCGTGCGAACCGCACGACCTCAACTCCCGCCCCGCAACCAACGTCTAATACCGAGCGTCCAGTCCATCCGGCAAAGTCCACGAGCCGCAGCAGGTGGTGCAGCTTTTCGAAGTGGTAGATGTCGAGGTCGGCAAAAAACCCGGGGCTCCCCACCGGATGGCGCGTGATCTCGAGGTCGTGGATGTGGGTGTTCCAGTACTCGCGGACGCGGCGGCCTGACGATCCGATCATCGGGCGAATACTATAGGTGACTCGACACGATATGCCGAGTGCTCTCGACCCCTTCGCGTCCACGCGCTACGACCTGCTCGTCATCGGCGGCGGCATCCACGGGCTGTTTGCCGCCTACGACGCCGCGCAGCGCGGGCTGACGGTGGCGCTGGTCGATCGCGCCGATTTCGGCAGCGGGCTGACGTTCAACCACCAGCGGACGATCCACGGCGGGCTCCGGTCGCTCAGCAGCGGCCAGATTGGCAAGACGCGGCGGCAGATCGACGAACGGCGCAACTGGGCGCGGATCGCCCCGCACATGCTGAGGCCGCTGCCCTTTCTCATCGGCACCTACGGCTGGACGACGCGGTCGCGCTGGGCCGTCCGCGCCGGATTCCGCGTCTACGACCTGGTCGGGCGCAAGCGGAACCGGCACGTCTCGCCCGAGCTGCACCTGCCGCGCGCCCGGCTCGAGTCGGCCGCCGCGACGCGTCGTCTCTTTCCGGGCGTCGCCGAGCAGGGCCTTTCGGGCGGCGCCATCTGGTACGACTACCAGACCCGGCACCCGGATCGGCTGGCCTGGACCGTCGCGCTGGCGGCGCGCCAGGCCGGCGCCGTCCTGGCCAACTGGATCCAGGCGGAGACACCGCTGCGCGCCGGAGGCCGGGTGGTGGGCGCGCGCGTTCGCGACGTGATCACGGACCGCCAACGCGACATCGAAGCCCGCGTGACGATCGTGGCCGCCGGCGCGGACGCCGCCGCCCTGGCGCCCGCGTTCGGCATCGCCCGCACACCGCCCCTGCTGCGGGCGATGAACCTGCTCATCAATCGTCCAGCGCGTGACATCGCGACCGCGGCCCCGGCAAGATCGGGGCGAATGCTGACGGCGGTGCCCTGGCGCGGCTTCGTCCTCGTGGGCACGCACCAGTCGGACTCGACGGTCGAGCCGGGCGAATCGGCACCTCCGGCCGGGGCGGTCGAGGCCTTTCTCGACGACGTGAACACCACGTTCCCTCGACTCAAGGCGGCCGCGCAGGATGTCCGGCTCGTCCACCACGGGCTCACCCCGGCCGTCGTGCGGAACGGCAAGGCCGACCTGCTGCCGGAACCGGAAGTGACGCGTCAGACCGGCGACGGCGCCGGGGTCATCTCGCTCGTCGGCGTGAAGTTCACGACGGCGCGCAGCGCGGCCGAGCGCGCGGTGGACGCCGCGTGCACCGAGCTCGCCGGCCGGTTCCGGCGGTCGCGGACGGCGGCGACGCCGCTGCCGCACGCCGACATCGCCGACGTCGAAGGCCGGCTCATCGAGACGTTGCGTGAGCTGGATCTCGCTCTCGATCGCGACGTCATGGAACACCTGACGAGTTGGTACGGCACCGAGGCGTCCGCCGTGGTCCGCTACGGCGCGCAGGGGAACCTGCTCGATCGACTCAGTCCCGAGACGCCCGTGCTGACGGCCGAGATGGCGTACGCCGTGGACCACGCCCAGGCGCGCGCGCTGTCGGACGCCGTGCTGCGCCGCACGCCGCTCGGATCGGCAGGCCACCCGGGGCGGGCGGCGATCGAACGCGCCGCCGGGATCGTCAGTGAGAAGCTGGGCTGGACCGAAGATCAGCGCAAATCAGAGATCGAGGCTGTAGAGGGAATCTATCCCAAACACTAACGAGGTTTCATTGCACCGTGAACGCCTTGAACACCCACGTGACGCCCGTGGAAAACCCCCACGTCGGATCGAGCTCGGTGACGCCGACGAGCAGCGCGCCGTCGAGCCGGACCGGGCCGCGCGTGAAGCGCGCCCCGAGGCGCATCAGCGACCGGGTCTCGGTCCCGGGCGGCGCCTCCCCGGATCGGGTGTTCAGGCGGCCGTTGAACTCGCCGACGATCTCGGCACCTGGCGCCACGGCACGCGCCACCGATATGCCGTAATCGAGCACGTCGTTCTGACGATCGCCGCGCGTCGGATCGGCCAGGATGCCAAACCCGAAGTTGCCCGCGACGCGCACCGACTGCACGGTCTTGGCAATGGCCAGGCCGAAATGAAAATCCGTCGTGTCCAGGCCCAGGCCGCTCTCGTTGCCGGCGTTCGGCAACCGGGTCCAGAAGCGGACGGCCATGGACGGCCGCGACGCCGTCTCCGAGAGGAACCGCACTTTCGATCCGATCACGAGATCCTGGAAATCCCCGGTGCTCTCGCCGGTGACGGTGAGCATGCCGGCCAGCGGCGCGCTCGGATCGAAGGTCGTGATGGCGAGGCGGTTGCGCAACCCGCCATCGATCTGGATTTCCGCGATCGAGCTGACGCCGAAGCTCAGCCCGAACGTGCCGATCCGCCACAGGTTGCCGCGCAGACCCGACACCGGATATGCGACGTCCTGCCCGTAGTCCAGGCCGGCCTCGAGCAGGATGTGCCCGGCCGGCACCGTTTCCGGATCCTCGGTGACGAGCGGGCGGGACTGGGCGAACGCCAGGTGGGCCGGCATCAGGCTGCCGATGAGCAGCACACCAATCAACAACTTCTTCACGTCAACGCTCCTCTCAAAACAGGCGTCGGCTGTCGAGCAGGATCGTGACGGGTCCGTCGTTCACCAGATCGACCTCCATGTGCGCCTGGAAGACGCCCGTCGCGACCGGAAGGCCGAAGCCGTGGAGCGTCGCGACGAGCGCTTCGTATGTGGCGCGCGCCGCGTCGGGCGCCGCCGCCTGATCGAACCCGGGACGACGGCCGCGTCGCACGTCGCCGAGCAGGGTGAATTGCGAAATCACCAGGACCGCGCCGCCGACATCGGCCACCGAACGATTCATCTTGCCGTCGGCGTCGCCGAAGATCCGCAGGTCCCGAATCTTCGACGCTGTGTAGTCGATATCGGCCGGTCCGTCGCCGTCCGCCACCCCGACGAGGACGACGAGACCGCCGTCGATCCGGCCGACCGCGTCACCGTCGACGCGCACCGACGCGCGCGACACGCGCTGGACGACGGCACGCATCAGGAACGCTTCACCAACAGCTTTTGATCCTGGAATCGCCGATCGAGCAGGTGGCTCGGCACGACGTTGCCGAGCGCTTTGATCATCGAGTTCTTGATGTCGGGGTGTTCGACCTCGAGCTCGGCGATGAGTCGCTTCAGGCGCTGGCGCTTGAGGCTGAGATCGCCGCAGGCCGGACAGCAGCAGCCGATCACCGGCAGGCGGGACTCCTGTGTGTACGCCCGCGCTTCGGCTTCGGTGACGTAGACGAGCGGCCGGATCACCACGTGCCGGCCCGTGTCAGACACGAGTCGCGCGGGCATCGCTTTGAGCGTGCCCTGGAAGAACAAATTGAGCAAGGACGTCTCGATCAGGTCGTCCAGGTGATGGCCGAGCGCGATCTTCGTCGCGCCCACCGCGGTCGCCATCCGGTAGAGCACGCCCCGCCGCAAGCGGGCACAGAGCGAACAGGGCGTGTCCCCGTCGTCCAGGATGTCGTCCATCACGGCGCCGATGGTCGTGTGCTCGACGCGGCACTCCCAGCCGCGCTCGGCGCAGGTCTGCGTCACCACGTCGTGCTTGAAGTCCTGGTATCCGGAGTTGACGTTCACGGCCACGAGCGAGAAATCAATCGGCGCGCGCTTGCGCAGCTCGTCCAGAATCTGGATGAGCGCCCAGCTGTCCTTGCCGCCGGACAGACCGACCATCACCCGATCGCCGTCCTCGATGAGATTGAACTCCGTGATCGCGCGCGTCACCTTCTTGGCGACTCGTTGTTCGAGCGGTGACCGGTAACTCACATCGACCTCACCGGTAGGATATCGAAAAGGCTCGTCGTGCGGGCGGCCGCCCTCAGACAATCACGAGTTTCCTGACGACATTCGCCCAGGACAGTTCGCCGACGTCGGCCTGGCCCCTGGCGCCCAGGCGCTCCGCTTTGGCCGCGTCCTCAGTCGCCTCGGCCATCGCGGTCGCGAGCGCGGCGGGATGCGGCTCCACGATCCAGCCGTTCTCTCCCGCGCGCACCAGCTCGAGCGGGCCGCCGCTGTCCGTGCAGGTGATCACGGCCTTGCGCGCCGCGAAGGCTTCGACGGTGACGAACCCGTAGTCCTCGTTGTGCGGCGCGAAGACCACCGCGCGGCAGCGCGCGAGATGGTCCACGAGCGCCGCCTCGCTGAGGTGTCCGGCAAACGACACGCGATTCGCGAGGCCGAGGTCGCCCGCCAGGCGCTCGAGCTTCGGGCGATCTTCCCCGTCGCCGCCGATCACGCAGCGGGCGCCGCGCGCCTCGGGCCGCGCCAGCGCGCGCACGACCAGATCGGCCCGTTTGAGCGGCGTCAGACGCGACGCGAAGAACAGGTAGTCACCGTAGCCTTCGCAGCGGTACGGCCGCTGCGGCGGGGGCGGGTGCAGCGGCTCGCCCTGCACGTGGTTCCATCGCGCGAGCCGGTCGCTCACGGCCTTCGAGATCGTAAAGAGCTTCTTGACGTGGTGCTTGAAGAAATAGGTGTCTGCACCCCGGATGAGCGTCCGGCGGACGCGTTCTTTGAGGCGCCCCTGCGGCGAAATCCGCGACGAGAACTGGTCCCAGAGGTCGTAGTACTCGCGCATCGTGTGCACGAGCCAGCAGACCTGCCCCGGGTGACGGACCGCATAGCTCGGAAAGCGCAGCGAGATGATCTGGTCGACTTTCTCGCCGGTGCCAGTGACGCCGACGTCGGTCAGCCAGTTCGCGAAGTACGCCGAACCCTGGCGCCCGAACCGGTTCGACGGCGTGGTCACGATGCCGGCGCGATGGCCCGCGTCGATCAGCGCGCGCTCGAGCGATCGCGCGATGACCAGGTGGCCGCCTTCGGTGAGGGGCGGCGCGGAGGTGACGATGGTGATGACGGCCATCCGGTGTCAGCCGGCCCCGGCGCGCGATCCGACCTCGCGCGCCGGCACGCCGACCACCGTGGCGCCCGCCGCAACGGACTCGCGCACGACGGCGCCGGCGCCGACGACGGCGCGGGCGCCGACCGTGACGCCGTCGAGAATGGTGGCGCCCGACCCAATCCAGGCGCCGTCGCCGATGTCCACGCCCGCCGACCGCCGGCCCTGTTCGATCACCGGCCGCTCGCGATCGACGACGTCGTGGTCGCCGCCGACCAGATAGGTATAGGCCGCGACGAGCGTGTCCTTGCCGACGCGGACGCGGCTCGCGGAAAAGATCTCGCAGTTGAACCCGATGTTGGCGCCGTCGGCGATCTCGATGTCGCCGTTCTTGCAGGAGAGGATCGTGTTGCGGCCGATGAAGACGCCGCTCCCGATCCGGATCCCGCCGTTCGTGTCGCCCTTCGCGTCGATCAGGCACTGATCGTCGATGACTACGTCGTCGGCGATCTGAATCTTGTGCGGGTGACGAAGCACGACGTTCTGGCCGAAGACGACGTTGCGCCCGCAGGCGCCGAGGAGCCACGGATAGCAGATCTTGCGGAGCACGAGGCCCAGCGCGCCGGGCACGGCCTGGGCCAGGAGCGTGACGAACTCGTGCTTGACGAGCGCGCCCCAGCCCGGCCGGCCGACGACGAGCGCGCTGTATTTGGCGCGCGCGCCGCCCGGCGCCCGGAACAGCTGATCCTGCGCGCGAGCCACGTCGCGGCGGACGTCCGCTTCAGATCCAGCCTTGCTCACGGTACCACTCCAACGTGCGCCGGATGCCATCAGCGAGTCTGACGGCCGGACTGAACCCCAGTTCCCTGCGCGCCCGGCTGATGTCGAACGCGCGGCTCTTGCGGAAGAAGTCTACACGTCGCCGGTAGATGGGCGGCGACATCCCGAGCGGCACGAACACCGCCTCGCACGCGGCGCCGGCGAGCCAGACCGGCCAGACCGGCAGCCGCAGCCGCGGCGGGCGCACGCCGGCGATCTCGGCCGTCAGCACCACGAGCTGCTGCAGTGTCGGCACCTCCCCGCCGCCGAGGATATAGGTACCGCCCGCGGCGCCCGGCACGGTCGCACAGCGCCGGAAGCCCTCGCACAGATCGTCGATATAGGTCACGTGGTAGAAGTGCGTGCCCGGCCCGAGCATCACGAAGCGGCCGGTCGCGATCTTGCCGAAGATCTTGAACAGCCGGCGATCGCCCGGGCCGTAGATACCGGTTGGGCGCGCGATCACGAGCTCCAGGCCGACGCGCGCGGCGGTCTCGCGGCCGATTCGCTCGCCGTCGAGCTTCGTCTCCTGATAGAGGTCGCCGGGCGCGAGCGGCGCGTCTTCGTTGGCGGGCGGCGTCTTGATGTCGCCGTGCACGCCCACCGTGCTGCACTGCACCACGCGGCGGACGCCGGCGCGCTGCGCCAGCTCGACGATGGTCCCAACGGCGGTCGCGTTGACGGCGCGATACTCGGCCGAGGGCAACCCGGCGTCGCGATAGAGCGCGGCGATGTTGTAGACGACCTCGGTGCCCTCGATGGCGCGGCGCAGGCTCTCGCGATTGGTCAGATCGCCTTCGACGATCTCGATGCCGGATGCGTCGAGACCCGCCGCGCGATCGCGGCGCCTGACGAGCGCGCGAACCCGATCGCCCCGCCCCGCGAGAAATCGCGCGAGACATCCCCCGGTGAAGCCGGACGCGCCGGTGACGAGCACCGTCATCGCTCGCCCACCATCGTGACCGGCGATCCCAGCAGGCGCGACAAGCCGACCGACGCGAGCCCGCGCTCGACCGTTTCGGTCAGCCCGCGGCGGCCCAGCGCCTTGTGAACAGCAATCGGCAGCACGAACTGGCGCCGGACCATGACGACACGAAAGCCGTGCCTCGCGAGTGCGGCGACGACGTCGCGTTCGGCCATGACCCGATACGCTTCGAACGACCCGCCGAGCCGGTTGCCGACGCGTCGGCCGGCGCTCTCGAGCGCGGCAAAGCTCGCGCGCGCCGGAAAGTCGATGACCACGCGCCATCGCGCCACCCGACACAGCTCGGCCACGCACTGCCGCCAGTCGATCGCGTGCATCAGCACGCGCAGGCTCACCGCCGCGTCCACCGACCGATCGGCGAACGGCAGGGCGTGCGCATCGGCGACGCCGAGCGGCAGCAGGACGCCGGCGGCGGCGGCGCGCCGGCCGGCGACGCGAAGCATCTCGGACGACGCGTCCACGCCCACCGTGTGAGCGCCGGCCTGCGCCAGACCGATCGCCGCCCGGCCCGTGCCGGTGCCGACGTCGAGCACCATCCGGCCGCGAGGCGGGGCGAGGGCGTCGACGAGCAGCGCCTGCTGGCTCTCGAGCAGATAGCGCCCGATCGGCCCGCTGAAGCGCAACACGTCGAAGCCCTCCGCGACGTCGCGATCCGCGTAGTGCGCGTAACTGTAGTGGTGGCGGTCGCCGCCTGGTCCCGCGCTGGCCGCAGCGCTCACGCGACGCCTCGCGCCACGGCCGGCGGCCGGGCGCCGAACAGCACGTCGTAGGCGTGCTCTGTCTTGGCGATGAACGCCTCGTCGCTGTACCGCTGCTCGGCCACTTCGCGCGCATGCCGTCCGATCGCCTCGGCGCGCGCCGGATCGTTGATCGCGCCGGCGATCGCCTCGCCGAACGCCTCGGGCGTCGGCTCGGCCAGAATCGCCGTCTCCTCGTCCAGCACCTGCGTGTGCGTGCGCAGACGCGTCGCCACGATCGCGCGGCCCGATCGGAGGTACTGATAAATCTTGAGCGGCGTGTTCGTGCCGGTCGATCGCGGCGACACGAGCACGGTCGCGGCATCGAGATACGCCGGGACTTCCTCGGCCTGGCGCTGGCCGGTGAACATCACGCTCCCGCCCAGGCCGAGTGCCTCGACGCGCGCGCGCGCCGCGGCGACCTGCGCGGGATCGCCGCCGACCATCACGAGCCGCGCGTCCGGACGGGCGCGCCCGACGACACGCATCGCCTGATACAGCAGATCGAGGCCTTGATACGTCTCGAACGTGCCGGTGTAAAGCACGATCGGCACGGTCGCGTTCAAGCCAAGGGCGGCACGGATCGCCGCGCCGCTCCCCGCCGACGGCCGATCGCCGGACCCGGGAGCGTTCTCGATGAGGATGGCCGGGACGTGCGGATCGACGGCCCGCACGGTCGTTTCGAGATCCTGGCAGATCACGATGACGACGCGCGACCGGCGGATCATCAGCCGCTCGGCCCACCCCAGCACCGTCCGCAGCCACGACCCGCCTTTGTGTCCGAAGTTCTCGACCTGCTGCGGCAGGCTCGAGTGCATGTCGTACAGGTGCGGCTTGCGGAGCGCCCACGACAGCACGACGCCGATCGTGCCGCCTTCCTCGTGCGAGTGCACGGCGTCGTACCGGCGCGTGAGCGCGAGCCGGCACGCAGTGAGCGCGAGCGCGAGATCGAGCGGCACCTTGGTCCAGGACGGTCCGATGCGCACGTGCCGGACGAACGGCGGCCGCTGGCACCGGTGAATGGTGAGCCCCGGCAGTTCCACGTCGCGGCCGAACGGGTACGTGACGAGGTCCACGGTATGACCGAGCGTGGTCAATGCGCGGATGCGATGGAATTCGGAAAACGGTGTGCCCCGAGGCTCGAAGAACGGCTCGGGCGCGATCATCAGGATGTGCATGCGCGGCGGCCCGGGCGCGCGGGCAGTGTCACGGACGCTACATGGTACACTACGCCGCCACGTTCGCACGTGAGACGATCGAGTTCTTGCCTGAGATGACCGGCTCCGCCGCTCCCCAGCCTGCGCGTCACCCCGAACGCCAGGCGCTGATCTGGACGATCAAGATCGCCGTCAGCGTGGGCCTCTTGTACATCCTGCTGTCGGGCGTCGACCTCACCCGGCTCTGGCACGAGGTCCGGACCGCCTCGGTGCCCTGGCTCGCGCTGGCGCTCGGCCTGTATCTCACGGTGATTCTCGTCAGCGCCTGGCGCTGGAGCCTGCTGCTGCACGCGCAGCACGTCCCGGTTGAGTTCCGCACGCTCACCAATTCGTTCCTGGTCGCGACGTTCTTCAACAACTTCCTGCCATCGAACATCGGCGGTGACGTCGTCCGGATTCGCGACAGCGCCCGCCGCGTCGGGTCGAAAACGCTGGCGGCGACGATCGTGCTGGTGGATCGCGGCGTCGGACTGCTTGCCCTCGTGCTGGTTGCCGCCTCGGGCGCGACGATTGCCGCGCGGATGAGCGAAGCGATCGGTCCGCTCGGGCCCGGGCTGCTCTGGGCGGCGCTCGGCGCCGCGCTCGCCGTCGCCCTGACCGTCCTTCTGGTGCCGCACGGCGTCGGATTCCTGCTCAGGCCCCTCCGCGCGATTCATCAGGAGTGGGTCGAGGAACGCATCGCGCGGCTCACTGGCGCGCTCGCGCGCTTCCGCGCCGCTCCGCGCGCGCTCCTCGCGTGCTTTTTCGGGGCGATTGTGGTGCAGGCGGTCTTCGTCGGTTTCTATTCCGCGATCGCGCACGCGATGGGCCTGCCCATCCCCTTCGCGCACCTCGCGATCCTGGTGCCGGTCTCATCCATCGTCCAGATGCTGCCCGTCTCGGTGAACGGTTGGGGGGTGCGCGAGCAGACGTTCGTGCTGTACCTGACCCGGCTCGGCCTGCCGGCCGAGTCCGCGCTCGCCATGTCCTTCCTCGGCGCGGCGCTGATCATGCTTTTTTCTACGTCAGGCGCCGCTGCGTACATCAGCCGGCGCCACCATCGGCGCTGACTCAAAGGAGGGGCCGGCTTCAGCCGGCCCAGCGAGGGCGGGCTAAAGCCCGCCCCTCCTTCTGCATTTTGCTCCTTCTGCATTTTGCCGTGTCATGGTCCCGGCCAGGCCACGATCTCGTACAGGATCGTGCCCTGCTCGTCGGTCAGGCGCTTGAGGTATCTCTCATACGGCGGAAAGCGCGCGAGCAGCCCGTCGCGGAAGCGTGGCTCGTAGTCGTCGAGGTGCACGACCACGTACTTGACCTGCCGCGCGCGCAGCATCTCGAACGACGCGGGATCCGGAAACCGGGTCATCAACTCCGCGACCTGCTGGAAGTCCGGCGGAATCAAGTCGCTGTAGCCGTTGACGAGCCGCTGCCAGTGATGGGTCGAACCGAGCATGAATCTCGTGTGCGGGAAGAACGGCGGCTTGTAATTGAACAGCAGTTCGACGACGGGCCCGCGCGGCAGCTTGGCGAGCAGCTCGTAGGCGCGGGGCACTGGCGGGGCGGACCGCAGCGGCCACGGCACGAAGAGCTCGAGCGCCACGAGCGGCACGAGCACCGCTGGCACCCACGCGTGGCCGCGCGCGAGCCGGCGGACGCCGAACCCGGCCAGCACTGCGAGCGCGAACACGACGACGATGCCGAATCGCACCGGGGTTCTGAGCATCGACATCAGCGGCACGACTGACGCGAGCATCGAATACAGCCCGAGCCTCGGACCAAATGACGCCCAGGCCGCGACGAACGCGATGAGCAGGTACGTCCACGTGACCCGGCGGTCGGCGGACGAGACCGAGCGCAGCCCCTCGACAATGCCGATCGCCGCGAGCGCGAGGAGCAGCACGCCGGGAAACACGGACTCGGCGGCTCCCTGACTGAACGCCTGGTGGGTCAGCGACGGCGAGGTCAGATACGTGGCGGGTGTCGCCGAGTATCCCTGCACCTCGTCCGGCCCGAACGTCACACGAACGCCCGTCGCCGCCCGGGCGGCGAGATACGGCACGATGACCGGCAGCACGAAGACGGCCGCCGCGATCGCCGCGCCGCCAAGCGCGCCCCAGTAGCGCGGGGCCGGGCGAGCGAGCGCGAGCGCCGCGAGCCCGAGCGCCAGACCCGCGAAGATCCCGTAATACGCGCAGGCGAGCGCCGCGATCGCCAGCGCGGCGCCCAGCGCGACGGCGGATCGGACGCCGGGTTGATCGCGCAGTCCGTGGAACGCGAGCAACACCAGCGGAAACGCGAACACCATCAAGAGCTGGATGTGCGCGGTGTGCGCGTGGACGAACGGACAGAACGTGAACGCGGCCGCGGCCACGAGCCCCGCGCCGCTCGATCCGGTGACCCGGCGCACGAGCGCCCACATGCACACGACCGAGAGGCCGAGCCCGAGGACGATCGCGCCGTTGAGGGCCGCGACGGCGTTGCCCGTGACTGCGTACGCGGGGAGACCGAGTACGCCGGCGACGAGGTTCAGCTCCGAGTACGCGAGCGTGCCCTGGTGCGGATGAAAGATGTTCGCGTTGAAGAGGTTCAGCGGATCGGTCACGAGCGCGTGACCGATCCAGCCGATGTTCCAGATGCTGAACTGTCCGTCACCAGTCCCGAAACGGCCGAGCGTGGCGAAGCCCGGCACGGTCGGCCAGGTCAGGACGATGACCAGCGCCGCGGCCATCGCGAGCACGATCACCCACTCGCGTCGTGGCGCGCGCGCCGGCCGCGCTGATCCTGCCGTGCCCGCCGTCCCGCTCGCCGCCCCGCGTGAGGTCACGGGATAATGATCGGTTTGACGTTCACGCCGAGGTACCGCACGTCTTTCGAGGCCGGGTCGAGCAGGTACGGAACGAAACCGCGTCCGGCGGAGATCGAGAGTTGCCAGATGTACGCGGGCAGGACGCGATCCATCTTGTACGGGAACCCCGGCCCCAGCTCGAGCTGCAGTTGCTGGCTCGTGCCGGCGGCGAGCGAGAACGGGTGCGAGCGCCCTCGGAACCTGACCGTGCCCGTCGCCGGCTCCGGACCCGCCAGCAACGTGAGCGCGAGGCGCCGGAACGGCTGATCCGTCTTGATCAGGACCTCGGCGCGCGACTCGCCGCGGATCCACAAGCTGCGATCCAGCTCGCGCAGATACGCATTGTCGTCGAGGTAGTAAATCTGAAACGCCGGCTGCGCCGGCGTCGGCTTCCCTTCCGCGTCCCCGCCGTACCAGAACAGCATCTGATCGCGGTTGACGTTGATCGGCAGGTCGTTGATGTTCGTGAGCTCCGGCGGCAGCAGCCTGAGCGGGCCGCGCTGGGCCGCGACCCAGGGGCGGACCGATGCGTCGAAGGGACTCAGCAGCAGCTTGCCGACGAAGAGCGCGCCCGCCATCCACATCAGAACGGCCCAGCGCGCGGACGTCAACGCGGGCAGCAGAAACAGACAGATTCCGTACACGCTGACGAAGTAGCGATTCCCGACCGAGCCGCCGCTGCCGAAATACGTGTATGGCTGCGAGATGACGAAGAGGAGAATCTGCGTGATCACGGTCGCAAAGACCAGCCACTGCAAGCCCGTGCGGCGCCTGAACGTCGCAATCATCGCGATGAGGCCGATGAGGCCCGGCAGGAAGTACGCGATGAGCCCTGCATACCGGCCCACCACGAAGTACTTCAGGTTCGCGAAGAGATTCGTCCAGAACATGTCTGGATCGAGAATCGCATCGGCGCGTCCCTCGTTGCGCGCGCGCGGGTCGCCGACTTCAAACGTCTTGTCAGGCGTCTGAAACGGGAAGCCATCATTGATATAGAACGTGCTGCGTTGCCCGCCGCCCTGGTAGTTCCAGTCGCCGGTGATCGCGGTGTTGATCCCGAACAGCCCCACGACAAGGGCCGCGATGATGCCTGAGGTCGCGAGCGCGTGCCGCCACTGCCGGCGCCACAGGATCGAGACGACGAACGGCACCGCGAGGAGGACATTGGTGACCTTGGAGAACGTCAGCAGGCCCAGCAGCGCGGCCGCGATGTAGTCGCTGGCCGGGCCGTACAACCAGCGCGGGCGGCGATCGGGCGTGACATCCTGGCGGCCGTACTTGTGCAGCCAGAAGAAGAACGCGAGCAGTCCGAGCGAGCAATTGAACAGCTCCGGCGTCACCCACACGGCATACACGGGCATCACCGAGCCGAACACGAACGCGCCGGCCAGCAGCAACCCCGCCGCGACACCAGCGCGCGCGCTCAAGTAGATGTAGCCGGCGAGAAACGCGGCGCTGAGCAGGATCGCGTTGAACAACAGGAAGCCGTTCGTGCCGAACAGCCAGACGAACGGGGCCGCCAGGGCCGGGTAGATGAACGACTTGCCATAGAACAGGCGGCTCTGGTCGGGGTCGGGCCGGCCGTCGATGGCGAGGAAGGGCGGCGCCGTCGTGAGGTGCATGCCAGTCACGCGCTGCCCTCGCTTGAGGAAGACACCTGCCGGACCGCTCGGGTACTCCTTCCACACGCGATCGAGATCCGCGCGCCGATAGGTGAGGTCGCCATCGGCCACGAGGCTGTGGCCCATCATGTAGTACGTCGCTTCGTCACCCTTGAAGCCGCCCGTCGCCGGCAGATTCACGGTGAGCGCCAGCCCGCCGTAGATCGCGAGGATCACGGCCGACGCGAGCAGCCCGGCCCGAGCCCGCGACGACTCGGGCGTCCGGGGCGATTCGGTCACGACGCCGCGCTCCCGGTCAGAAACGAGAGATCGGCCGTCCCGACAATGTCGCGGCGGCTCGAGCGCGACTGATGAACGAGGATCCCGTAGAGCCGCTCCATCTTACGGACGAACGTCGTGATGTCGAACTGCACCGACGACCGCCGCGCTTCCGCCGCGAGTCGCGCGCGGAGCGCGTCATCGTCGATGAGCCGGACGATGCCGCCGGCGAGCGCGGCGCTGTCGCGACGCGGCACGATGATCGCGTTCCGTTCGTGACTCAGCACTTCGATCAGGCCGTCCGCGTCGGTCGCGACGATCGCCCGTCCGGCGGCCATCGCCTCGAACACGGTCAACGGTGTCCCTTCCCAGAGCGATGGAAACGCGCTGAGGTCGAATGCGCTCAGGACGCGCGACACGTCGCGGACGAAGCCGCCGAACACGAACCGATCGCCCAGGCCGAGCCCGGCCGCTCGCGCTTCGAGCGCGGGGCGCAGCGGTCCTTCGCCGAACAGAAAGAACCGGGCGCGCGGGTGCGTGTCGAGGACGCGCCGCGCGGCGTCGACGAGGTAGTCGTTCCCCTTGGAGTCGTGGAGGCGCGTGATCGTGCCGACCGCGAACTCGCCAGGCGCGATGCCGAGCTCCGATCGGATCGCCGCGATCTCCGCGGCAGGCCGCACGACGTTGAACTCTTCCAGCGGCGCGCCGAGATATACGACTCGCACGCGGCTGGGCCGCACGAGCCGCGCGTCCACCACGAACCGCGCCGTGCTTTGCGACACGGCAATCGCAATGTCCGTGAACGGTTCCAGCGCCCGGTCGGCGACCTTCTGAAACCACGGGGTCGTCGTGAGGTTCGCGTGCTCGTGAAGAACGACGGGCAGGCGGCGGATGGCGGCGGCAAGCCGGCCAAAAGTTGTCGCGCCGTAGCCGTGGAGATGCAGCACGTCGATCTGCTTGCGAGCGATGATCCGCAGGAGCGCGGGCAGCGTCGTCGGATCGAACTTGCCCTTGGCGAGGTAAGTGATGTCGATACCGAGGTCGTCGAGCGTCTCCTCGGAGACGTCGCGACGCCGCAGGCTCACGAGCGACACCTCGAAATGTCGTGGGTCGAAGCGCGGAATCATCCAGGCGAAGAGCCGCTTGACGCCGTGCATCCGGGATCCGTCCCACCCGAGATGGTCGCAAACCTGCAAGATGCGAAGGGGTCGTGTGGTAGGCCGTTCGGCGTTTGCCATCCTGAAGTCGAGTGCGGGCAGCACATTTTATTGGATCGAAGAGGGCGATGCACACGCCTGGGGCACGGGAAGGGCGGGCTGAAGCCCGCCACTCCTCCTGACCGGCGCTAAACCCCGGCGCCGGTTCGGCCGATAACCGAACTAGTTCGTTTTGCGACTCGAAGCAATTGCAGGAGCTCTACCATGTCGAAATCTGCACGCTTTCTGACCTTCCTGATGATCCCGGTGCTCGCCGGATGCCAGCAGACGAAGAGCGCGAATCCGCTGAGCCCGGCGATCGCCGGTCCGATCGCCGGCGTGTTTATCACCCCGCCGAAGATGCTCGAGCCGGCCAGCGGCCGCGGGATCCTGGATACCGAGCAGCCCGTCGTCCTGGTCGTGGGCAACTCGACGACCAGCGGCGTGCGGCCGTTCAAGCTCAGATTCGAGGTCGCCGCCGACGCCGGCTTCTCGTCCATGGTGGTGCGGCGCGAAGGCGTCCCGCCGGGCGACTCGTCGACCCGTCTCGTGCTGGGCGATCGACTGCCGGCCGGCCGCACCTACTACTGGCGCGCGCAGGCCGACGACGGCGCGAACAAGAGTGACTGGTCGGCGACGTACAACTTCGCCCTGCTCGTGCCCATCGTGCTGGGCACGCCCGAGCCGCGGTCGCCTGTCGCCAACGTGCGGATCGACACCATGACGCCCGAGTTCCGGGTCGGCAACGGCACGTCGTCCGGGCCGCACACGGCGCTCTACTATCAATTCCAGATCTCGACCGACTCCAACTTCGTCTCGCTGTCGACGAACGCCGAAGTGGAGCAGGGTGGTGGCGGTGAAACGCGATACACGATGCCGCCGCTCCCGACGCACGACACGACATATTACTGGCGGTCCAGAATCTTCGAATCGAAGGTGGCCGGCTCGTGGTCGCGGGTCGAAACGTTCCGGTCCCCGCTCCTCGTGGTGGCGCCGGTGCCCGGACCGGGCCCGGGTCCGAGCATCCCGACGGGAAACTGGCAGGCGTGCGCGGCGCTCACCGGGGACAAGGAGCGGCTGGTCCAATGCGTGCACGCTGCGATTCAGCCCGGCGGCTCCTCGACGGTGGCCTTCGAGGTCACCAAGCGCGTGGCCTGGCTGTTGCGAGGTGAAGGCGCCGGCCTCCTCATCAAAGACGGCGGCGAGAACATCATCAGCTGGGCCGGCTACTCGTTCTCGATCGGGCGCATCGTCTATCCGAACGGCCGGCTCGTGAAAGTCCTGTCGGACGTCGGCGACGGCGGCGCGAACTCGCCGGGCTGGCACGAAGAGGGCGTCGATTCCGGACTGATTGGGCGCTACGTGCCGGCGATCAATCCTGGCGGGTAGAAGGCAGAACGCGGAACCTTGAGCGCGTTGCAAATTGCAGAAGGAGAGGCGGGCTTTAGCCCGCCTTCGCTGGGCCGGCTAAAGCCGGCCCCTCCCTACGTCCGAGATTTCGCGCGGCGCGTCGTTAGAAGCGAACCCGCAGGCCGAGGCCATACTGGAAGCCGCCGCCGTCAGCGCGCACCGTGGAGGTGACGTCGCCGTTGGCAGACTGCACACGCAGAAACCCGCCGGCGCCGAGTTGCTTCGTGAAGCGATACGTGAAATCGACGCCGAGGAGGTAGCCCCAGTAGCCTTTATCGACGATCTGACGATCGATATTCACGATCGGACCGCTCGCGCCCTCGGTGACCGACGCGCCGGTGACGACTTCCTGCGTGAGGCTGAGGTGTGAAGGGCCGCCGGAGACCGTGACATCGGCTTTGTCGGTGACCGGGATCACGTAGCTGACCGGAATCGCGAACCAGGTCTCACGGCGCTGAAGGTTGTCCACCGAGCCGGTGACAGCCCGGAACACGTAGCTGATGGGATCCGGTATGCTCGCCTCAAATGAGCCGTCGGTCTTCGCCGACCGTCTCGTGTAATTGAGGCCGACCGCGACGTTGTCCCAGACGCGATACCCGCCGCCCAGGTCGAACAGGGCGCCGCCCTTGTGCGATTGGCTGACGTCGATGGTGGCCGTTTCACCGTAGAGCGGCAACGTGAAGTTGGTCGTGATGTCCTTGGAGCCGGTCTGGCCACCGAAATTCACGTTCACGAAGCCGCGATCCTCCCACTGGAGCATCTGCGCCGAGACCGTTCGAGCGCCCACGAGCAACACCGCACACGCCAATACCGCGATCCTCTGAATCATTCACCCCTCACCTACAGTGAAGCTGCTGACGCTCACCGCCGATACATTGAAAAACATGCAGACGGCGCCGACTGATGCTTCCGTCCGCGTCAACGAGTGCGCTATTATAACGCGCGTTTCGTGCAGCACGCGGCACCTCCGGCATCAGTTCGCGTCAGCAGAAACAGGTTGAGAGCATGAAGAAGAAAATTCTCCTGTCCGTGTGTACTCTCGCGATCGGTGTGTTCGTCGCTTGTGGAAAAACCCCCGCTCCCACATCCCCTGCCGGCGCCGTCGGCGCGGACGGCAACCTGGGTCCCGACGGGGCGACGTTGAAGATCGGCGCGCCGCCGCTCACCAGTCCGGCGAGCGGGTTCCAGTTCCCGCGGAACGCGCCCATCGTGCTGCAGTTCGGCAACGTGTCGGGCACCTACGCAACGTTCCCGGTCACGTATGAAATGGAAATCAGGAACCCGGCCGGACAGCTCGTGGCCAACCCGACCTTCCCCGCCGCCGCCGGCGCGACGACAAGTTTCACGGTGACGACCTCGCTCGCCGCCGACACGATCTACTCGTATCGCGTGCGGGCGCGGCGGGACGCGCTCTTCGGACCGTGGTCGCTGACGCGCACGTTCCGCACGGCGATTCCTGAGGGCATCTTCGGCGCCACGGTCATCGACATCCTGAGCGACGGCGACACCGTCGGCAGGCAGAAGGGCGGCCGCTTCATTCCCGGCCAGGGCTGGCAGGCGATGACCGTGGACGACGGCATCGACTACGACATCACGACGTGCGCCAATTGCCGGATCGAATTCGACATCACGAACATCAGCGAAGGTGAGGGCGTCTGCTGCAACGCCGACATGAAGCTGCTCTCCATGGGCGAAGGCGGAGCGTTCAACGGCTTCGGCGTCTTCCGCGATCACCCGTGGAAGATGCACCTCGTCCAGCGCGGCGACGGCGACGGCACCGGCTTGGAAATCATCTGGCGCAACGGCGGGACCGATCCTGAAGGCAACCCGGGCGACCATCGCATCAAGATGACCTGCTGCGGCCCGGACTTCAAAGACTCGAGCGTGTTTCACATCGTGATCGACTGGACACCGGCCGGGTACAACATCTCGGTCGGCACCAACGGCGGTCCGCAGGTGACGTACCTCGTGGACGGGTTCGGCGGCATCCCGTATGCGCCGCCCAATCACCGGATCTCGCTCGGCTGCTATCCGCGCAGCGAGACCATTCCGGGCGCCATCTACCGGAACTTCACGGTCACACCTCGGTAGCCGGGTCGGGCCCGGCGCTCTCGCGGGAGGGCCGGCGTGTCGGACGACCGACACGCCGGCCGCTCGCACGTCCCCAACACCTTGTTCTTCCCGCCGCCTGATGCTGGAACTGCCGATCGACGCCTGGCACACCGCTTGCTCCGACTCATCCGGGCGCTTTCGCCCAGGAGTCCCATGAGCACATCCGTCACCCCCACCACCCTGTCCGTCGTCGATCTGGCGAGTCAACTGACAAAACGATTCGATACAGACAAGGACGGCAAACTCTCGACCACGGAGTTCACGCAACTGCTGTCGCAACTGCTCGGCACGCTGGGCAGTTCGACGGCGTCGACAATGGCGTCGTCCTCGTTCGCGACGGCGGGATCGCTTCCCGCCGCAGATCGCAAACCGATCGGCATCATGGGCGGGTTCGATCCGGCGAAGCTCGCCAACATGAATCACAAGTCGCTCAAGTACGAGGTCGGCCGAATCCTGCAGTACTACCCGAACACGCCGGAAGGACTGCGCGCCGCGCTCCCGGAGATTCAGCAGATCGTGCCCGAAGTGAAGATCATGGCCGGCAAGGGCGACAAGCTCGACTTCGGCGAATACCGCTTCGAAGGCGAGCGCATCGGCATCGTCGACGTCATCTTCGCGGCCGGCGAGGGTGGCAAGTCCTGGCAGTGGCTGACAGAGTAGCCTCGAGCCGCATCGATTGCGCCGGGTTGCCGGCGGCTCGCATTTCCACGGAGCTCACGTCGTGAAAGCCGTTCGCATGTTTGCGTTGTTCGTCTGCACAACCGCTGCCGTCACGTGCGGCAGCAACGGAACCGGGTCGCCATCGCAGCCGAGTCCCAACACGCCCGCCCCCGCCACGCCGCGCCTCACGGCGCCGGCGCCCGAAGGGCCGGCCGAGTCGGCACAGCTCGACACGCTCCGGCCGACGCTGACCGTGCGCAACGGGACATCGGATCAGCCGGGCACGCGGACCTACGAATTCCAAGTCTCGGACACCGACACGTTCGCGAGCACCGCGCCGGCGAGCCGCTACTTCTCGGTCGTGGTGAACCGCACGGGCGTGGCCGAAGGCACGAACGGCTCGACGAGCTTTACACCTGATCAAGACCTCCAGCCCACGACGCGCTTCTACTGGCGGGCACGCCTCGTTCAGGGCACGACCGTGTCCGCCTGGTCGGAGGCGCGACGCTTCAACAGCAAACTCGTCGGCTACAACCGGCCCGGCGAGTTGTACGACCCGCTCATCCACGGCGAATCCGTCGGGACGACGATCGGATCGACGACGTACGTGCCGGGCAAGGGCATCAGGATCAACGACCAGAATTCCTACGTGCGCTATCAGTTGCCGCAGACGGTGGCGGCCGGCGAGTTCTCAGTCGAAGTCGAGGGCCTGGCGCCGAACGGGCCGGGCGAGAAGATGCGTGTCCTGTCGATGATGGACGGGACCGGCAATCTCTACGTGAGCAAGTTCCTGCTGAACGCGCAGTATCGCGGCCGTAACGGCAATCCGGACAACGCCATCTCGTTCAAGGCACTGTTCGGCGACGAAGACTACAAGCTGGAGCCCGACTTCGCGCAGCGGTCGGCGGCGATCATGTCGCTCGATCCGAGCAGAACCTATCTCTGGCGCGTCTCGTGGAACAGCGAATTCCGCCTCGTGATCCAGGAAGGCGGCAACACGATTTACAACCTCGGCGTCAGTTCGCCCGGCGGCGCCTACAACCCGGCGCCGCACTACGCCTACCTTGGCGCGAACAACGGGCCGTTCGGTCAGGAAGCCGGATCGTTCCCGGGAGCGACGTATCGGAACGTCTGGCTGTCAACCCGCCCGCGTCCAGCGTCGCTCGGTAGTGCACTCGACAAACAGTAATGCGTACAAAAAAAGAGGGGCGGGCTTCAGCCCGCCTTGAACAGGCCGGCTGAAGCCGGCCCCCCCAGCAGTCGAGGAAGCCGGCCCCTCCATCAACAACACCGCTCAGTGCCCGCCCGTGACGCGCTGGAGGCGAACGTCGAACGCGCCGCCGTTGTCCGGGAAGTTGTTGTCGTTGATCCCCAGGAACAGCGTGCCGGCCGCCGGCATCACGATGCTGTCGGTCTTCGATCCGATCAGGAACGGGCGGCTGTTCCCGACCCGCCCGATCAGCGCGCCGGGTGCCGCGCCGGTCACCGGGTAGATTTCTTTCGTGAAGACGCCGGACTTGCCGTCCGGCGGGGCCATCTGCCCCTGGCTGATCTGGACTTCTCCGGTGGCCAGGAATCGCACCTGATCGCCGCGGTTCACCTGAAGGCCGGTATCGGTCCACGCCTGGTTCCCCGGCACGCTCACCCGCATCTGGCCGGGGCCGAGGCCTCGGCCGCCGCCGCGCCGTCCCGCAGGAGGATCGTTCACATTGCCGACGTTACCGGTGCTTCCCTGCGCTCGGAACACGTTGCGGGCGCCCGGCGCGCTGATGTAGAGGCGCGCGATGTCATTGAAGTTGTACGTCCGCCGGTCGCCAGGGGCGAGGTCCATGATCAACGTGTTGTCCTTGAAGTCGTAGATCTTGCCGCGGACCATGTCGCCGTTTTTCAGCACGAGGGAGTGGCGCTCGAGCTCGGGCGGGTTGTCGCTCTGCGGCAGCATCGAGATTTCACGCTGCGACGGATCACCCGGAGTGAACGCGATCATCGCGATGTCGTCCGACGGGTAGCTGCGCTCGCGCCCGCTGACGATCAACTGATAGTGATCCGTGTGGTTGTAGCTGAACGTCCCTGAGACGCGCTCGCCGTTCTTCATCACGAAGGTGACGTCGGCGAACCGCGCCAGCAGGGCCGCAGTCAGGAGCAGCGGCGCGATCACGACGAGAATTCGACGGGTCATAGGACGAGCCTCCATCACTGGGTCAAAGTGTGCAACTTCTATTCCACCCGCAACACCGGGAATCCCCGGCCCAGTGGGCACGCGGTGGACTCTTTGGAGAACGGCGCTTCCCAGCCGTCCGGGCGCCGGCGTCATCTCGCGAGGTCGGGCGGCACACGGTAGAGCTTCACGTCGGGAAAGTCCATCACCAGCGACAAACCCGCCAGAACGTCCGGATGCACCTGATCGTCCGGAAAGCGGACGATGACGTGCGTCACGCGGTAGCGCCGGAGGATCTCGAAGGCGTCGGCGGGATTCCCGCGTGCCGACTCGAAAAACGCGTTCACGTCGCGCAGCCGCCCTTCCCCGCCGACCGCCGAGTAGCGGACGTCCCAGCCCAGCACGATCCGGCGCTCGGCCACGATCGTCGTGAGCGACGGCGCGAGCGGTCGATCGTGGAGGACCACCGTCGCCTCCGGGTCGGACTGGCGCAACTGTTCGGCGATCAGCAGCTCGTTGCGCGTGAGCGCCGCGCGCGGCGGCCGCGTCTGATCGGTCCAGCGGCGCTGGAGATAGTGCAGCGACGACGGGAAGGTCGCCGCGATCGCCAGAACGATCGGCACACTGCCGGCGACCGGCCATTTGCGCGCCCAGCCGACGAGCGCGGCCGCCGTGAAGATCCACATGAGATACAGCCCGGTCAGGTAGAACTGCAGCGAATCGACGTACGGGTCGGTCCGCAGCACGCAGGGAATGGCCAGTCCGGCGACGACGCCCCAGCCCAGGAGCCGCCACGCCGGCGCGTCGGGACCGGTGTCGCCGCCGCGAATGGCGCGCCAGACCCCGGGAGCGCCGATCCACCGGACGCCGACGCCGACGGCAAAGAAGATCGGGACCGCCATCGCGAGAAGCAGGGGTGTCTCGAGAGACGGCCACGGCGCGATCGACCTGGCGGCGCGTTCGAACGGCTCGACCAGGTCGAGCTTGATCAGCATCCGCTTTGGCAGCATGAACCACTCGAAGAGCAGTCGCGTGCGCCGGTCTTCCGGGTCGAGTGTGGCCGCGCCAACGATGGAAGGCACCGTAAAGATCACGGCGAGCACCACGGTGACGGCGAACCGGCGGCGGGCGACCCGGTCGCGGCCGGAGAAGACGGCCGACGCGGCCAGCGCCGCCATCAGCACGAGATAGATGAAGGGCTTGAACTCGAACAGAATGCCGGTGACCACCGCGCCGAGGACGAACCAGCCCCACTTCCCAGTCTGAAATCCGCGAACGATCGCAAAGAGCGCCGTAAAGAACACAGGGAGCGACGGCGCCCACGTCGCAAAGTGCAGCACCTGCATCGTCGGCGACAGGAAGTTGGTCGGCCAGAGCACGTAGTCCCAGTCCACCGCGGCGTGCGGCAGGAACCAGGCGGCCAGGTAGGAGAAGTCGCTGCAGACGAGCAGGAACACGACAGAAAGCGCGGCGGTCGCGCGCGACGCGAGGCTGCGAACGAGCGCATAGAGGGTGAGCGCGATGATCGCGTCGAATGCCGGCCACGCATACCCGTAATACATCGACAGGACGGGGACGCCGGTGAACCGATGGATCATGCCGAGCACGAGGTGCGGGTAGTACGCCGCGTTCAGCTTGTGACCCGAGTAGTACGCCGCTGTCGGCGGGACGGTATGCGTGGCTTCCGACGCCTCCGACGCGTAGTAGCCGAGATCCGCCGAGTCGTAGTCGCCGAAGAGTTGCACGCCGCCGCCGGCGTGGCCGAGCCGGTGCCAGAACACGATCGCGCCGAGGCCGGCGGCGAGCACCACGAGCGCGCCGGCGATCACGAGATCGGCGGACGACGTCCGCGCGCGGACCTGCGTCCGCGCCGAGGACCACGCGGCGAGGCCGGCGCCGACGCAGGCCGTGGCGAGATACGGAAACGCCGGAACCAGGTGCACGCGCCCGAGCCCGTCGATGACCAGCGCGGCGGCCGCGCCACCGACGCCGAGGAGCACGATCACGCGGCTCAGGTTGTCGAGATCGCGGGTCAGCCACCAGCCCAGTGCCATTCCCGGACCAAGGGTGAACAGCCCGAACGCGAGCAGGAACCGCAGGAGCTCGGGAACGGCCGGCAGGGCGGCCGAGAGGAGCGGCCAGGCGGCCGCGCCGAGGACGGCCCCCAGAGCGAGCCGGACCAGCGTGGATTGCGCCTGGATCATCGAATGGGTCGGGGCCGGGACCGGTGCCAAGCGAACCCATGTACAATAGATCCGTTTGCATGTCTAAGGACGGGTTCACGCTCCGCTACCTGGCCCAGACGGCCGTCGGTGTCCCGCGCGACCTCGCCAACAGCCTGGTGATTTCCAAACTGAAGGCCATCCGGCCGACAGTGCTGATCTACAACTGCACGTGGGTGTGCGACGCCCGCTGCGAGATGTGCAACAACTGGAAGTGGGGCAATCGCAAAGAGGACATGACGCTGGACCAGCTGGACGGCATCATGGACAGCGATTTCTGGCATGCGGTCGAGAACCTCAACATCTCGGGCGGTGAGCCCACGACCCGGAACGACCTGCCCGAGATGGTCGAGCTCTTCCATCGCCGCCTGCCGCGCATGCGCAAGGTCGGCATCAACACCACCGGCCTGACGCCGACGCGCGCGATCCCGATGCTGACACGCATCGTCGAGTTCTGCGCCGACAAACGGCTGCCGGTCAGCATCCGCGTCTCGATCGACGGGATCGGCGACGTCCACGACACCGTGCGTCACGTGAAGCGCGGCTTCGAAAAGGCCTCGCAGACGATCGAGGCGATGCAGGCGCTGTCGCAGAAGCACGCCAATTTCCAGTTCGGGCTGGCGTCCACGATCTTCGCCGCGAACATGAACGACGCCCAGCACATCCTCGAGTGGGCGCGCGCCAAGAAGCTCGACATCGTGTTCAACATGCTGCGGTTCACCGACGCCATGCTGCACAACGGCGAGCTCAAGGAGAAGATCGGATTCCGCGCGCGTGAGGAAGACTTCATGCGCAAGTTCTTCCTCGACCGCGTCCAGGAGGAATCGGTCCTGAGCGGCCAGGCGTTTCTCTACCTGCACTACGCCGACATGATCGCCAACGGCTACAAGCGGACGATGCCCTGCCCGTTCCAGCGCCAGGGGCTGCTGCTCAACCCGAACGGCGATCTCTTCTACTGCGAGAACTCGCAGAAGATCGGCAACGCGCTCGAGACGCCCGCCGCCGACCTCTACTTCGGCGTCAAGAACCTCGAGCACCGCGAGACCTTGAAGCGCGAAACGTGCCCGACCTGTCTCAGCCCCTGCCAGGTCAACGTCGCGGCGATGAAGCAGGTCATTCCCTACGTCAAGTTCCTGCGCCGGGCGTACCAGGTCAAGCACGACCCGTCGCGGCATCTGGATACGCTGCCGACGCCGGTGCGGTAGCCGCGCCGTCCGCGTAATTTCTGGTGCGTCCACGCCTCGCCACGCTGGTTCGGCTCGCCGTGGCGGTCGGCCTCACCGCCTGGCTCCTCTGGCGGACCGACCTGTCCAGCGTGGCGTCCGCGTTCGCCCGCACCTCCTGGTCCTGGGTCGCCGCCGCGTGTCTCCTCGTCGTCGTCGATCGGTTCCTCATGGCGTGGCGATGGATTGCGCTGCTCGGCGTGCTCGGCGCGCGCCGCCCGCCGATCGCGACGCTTCTCCGTACGTTCTTCGTGAGCACGTTTCTCGGCACGTTCCTGGTTCAGACGGTCGGCAGCGACGCGGTGCGGACATTCAGCCTGGCCCGCGACGGGGTGCCGGCGTCCGAATCGCTCGCTTCGGTCCTGATGGACCGCATGCTCGGCATCCTGTCGCTGCTCATCGCCGCCGCGGTGGGCGTCGCGCTCGTGCCGCGGGTGATCGGGCAGGCCGGCCTCGTCTGGCCCTTCGCGCTCGCGGCCGCCGGCTGCGCCGTCGCCATCGCGTTCGTGTTCAGCACGCGCGTTGACGACGCCGTCCGGCGAGTGCTCGCGCGGCGGCGAGCGGGGCGGGTGTCGCTCGCGGCGGGACGGCTGCTCGACGCGCTGCAGGCCTATCGGTCGCGCCGCGTGATGCTCGCCGCGGTCCTCGCGGCCTCGCTCGGCGTGCAGGCGCTGCGCGTCTGGCAGGCGTGGTGCCTCGGTCAGGGCCTGGGGCTGACCGCGCCCTTCTCGAGCTACCTGGCGTTCATCCCGCTGATCCTGCTGATCATGCTGCTCCCGATCACGTTCAACGGGCTCGGCACGAGTCAGCTCGCGTTCGTCTGGGCGTTCCGCCAGGTCGGGGTCGCCGACGCCGACGCGCTCACGCTCTCGGTGCTCTTCGTCGCACTGGGCATCGTCGGCAACCTGCCGGGCGGCATCCTGGTGGCCCTGGGAAGGACGCGACCCGCTCCGTGACAGAATCATCCCGCGTGTCGAATCGGTCGCTCTCGGTCATCATTCCCGCGTACAACGAAGCGGGAAACATCCTGGCCACGCTCGAGAACGTCACGACCGCGTTCGAGACGCTCGACCTTCCGCACGAAATCCTGGTCATCGACGACGGCAGCCGGGACGAGACGGCGGCGCTCGTGCGATCGAGTCAGGCGCGATTTCCCGCCGTGCGGCTGCTTCAGAACGAGCGGAACATGGGTTTCGGCTGGTCGTACCGCCGTGGGGTGGACGCGGCCGGGCTCGCGCACATCGTGATGGTGCACGGCGACAACGCATGGGGCTGGGCGACGCTGCGGGAGTTCTTCAGTCGGACCGGGGAGGCTGATGTTATCATCGGCTACACGCGCGACATGCTGAAGTCGCGGACGTGGACGCGGACGGTCGTCTCGAAGACATTCACGCTGCTCGTCAACCTGATCACGTGGCGTCGTCTGATTTACTACAACGGCCTGCAGATTCACCAAGCGCCGGTTTTGAAGAGTCTCACGATTGAATCCCGTGGCTACGGGTTTCAGGCCGAGGTGCTCGTGAAGGCGCTTCGGAAGACCACAACCTACGTCGAAGTGCCGATGGACTTGATTGAACGTGTGCAGGGCGAGAGCAAGGCGTTCCGGATGCGCAACGTGGTGGACGTGCTGAAGACGCTGCGGCTGCTCGCGGCGCTCGAATGGGGGCGCCGTGAGTGAGCAAGGCGAAACGGCGGCAGCGGAGCTGATCGCGGGCCGGTCGCTCACCTCCGGCCGGCGGCAGAAGGTCGTCCCGCTCGCCGATCTGGCGCAGGTGCGGGCCCGGTTGCGCGACAAGAAGATCGTGCTCTGTCACGGGGCGTTCGACCTCGTGCACATGGGCCACCTCATCCATTTCGAGGAGGCCCGCGCCCAGGGCGATCTGCTCGTCGTCACGATCACCGGCGACCGCCACATCATGAAGAAGCGCGCGGTCTCGTTCCACGAGACCTACCGCGCGCAGCAGGTCGCATCGCTCGAGGTCGTCGACTGGGTCGCGATCGTGGACGAGCCGTCGGCCGTGGCGGCCATCGACGCGTTACATCCCGACGTCTACGTGAAGGGGCCCGAGTACTCGAATCTGCTGCTCGACAAGACCTCGAACATCTCGCACGAGAAGGCGCTCGTCGAGAGCTACGGCGGCCGCGTGCACTTCACGTCGGGTGAGACCTACTCGTCGACGAAGCTCTCGCACTTCCTGCTGTCGTCGACGGAAGCCTCGCAGGACAATCCCCTGCTGCGCAACGACCGCGTGCTGTTCCGTGACGTCTCACACTTCAACTTTTCGCTGGAGGGCGTGAAGGGGTTCCTCGCGGCGGCCGCCGGGTTGCGCGTCTGTCTGCTCGGCGAGACCATCATCGACGAGTGGATCGACGTCACCGTCGAGAACATCTCGCAGAAATCGCGGTGCGTCGCCGGTCTCGAAACGGCGCGGGTACGTCAGATCGGCGGCACCGGAATCATCGCGCTGCATCTGTCGAGCTTCGTGAACCACGTCCACTGCTTCACGAACGGCCTGCGCCCCGATCAGGTACCCGGGAACGTGACCGTGACGCCGGTCGCGGACAGTCCGCTGGTCAAGACGCGATTCGTGGATCGCGACAGCGGGTTCCCGCTGTTCGAGTCGAAGCAGCTGGCGCTCGACGCCGTCCGATGGGACGGCCTCCCCAACTTCGATGACTATGACCTCGTCCTGATCGCCGATTTCGGTCACGGGCTGTTGAACGCCGCGGCCCTCAATCAGGAGCTGGCGCGCGATCGCCACACCTTCATCGCCGCGATGGTGCAGGTCAACTCGAGCAACTACGGGTACAACCTCCCGACGAAATACGCCGGCGCCAACTACTACAGCATCAACCGCACGGAGGCGGAACTCTGCCTGCACCAGCAGGGCGTGCCGCTGCCGGATCTCGTGGACCGGCTGGCGGCGCTGCTCGGCACGGACGCGCTCTCGGTCACTGACGGCGCCAACGGCGCGATGGTCCGGATGGGCGCGGATCGCTTCACGCTGCCGACGCTGAGTGCGAGCGTCGTGGACACGATTGGCTGCGGCGACGCGTACTTTGCGCTGAGCAGTCTCGCCGCGTGCCTGCGCCTGCCGGCCCGTCTCGTGGCGCTCGCCGGAAGTATCGGCGCCGCCGCGATGTCGCAGCGACGCTGCAACGAGCGACCGATCACCGAGCAGGAGTTCCTCACGATCGCGAAGATCGTCATCTGACCATGGCAGCGTGGCAGCACTACGTCGAGACGATCGCCGGCGGCCTCGCCGAGCTCGTCGTGACCGATCACGCGCGGGCGCCGATCGCCGTCGCCGACGCCTTCGATCGCTGGGTCGCCCTCACCAGCGAGACCCACGCGCGGGGCGGCCAGGTGTTCCTCATCGGCAACGGCGGGAGCGCGGCGATGGCGAGCCACATGGCTGCCGACGCGCTGAAGAACGGACACCTGCGCGCGTTCGCCTTCAACGACCTGGCGCTGCTCACGGCCACCGGCAACGACGCCGGCTACGACCAGGTGTTCGCGTTGCCGCTCGCCCGCCTCGCCCGCGCAGGCGATCTGCTGGTCGCGATCAGCAGCTCCGGCAACTCGCCAAACATCGTCCGGGCGCTCGAGACCGCGCGCGACCTCGGTGTGGCGGCGGTGACCCTGACGGCGAAACAGCCGGACAATCGCGCGCGCGCCCTCGGCGCCCTGAACTTCTACGTGCCGCTGTCACGCTACGGCTGGGCCGAATCGGCGCACCAGATCATCCTGCACTGCTGGTTCGATACGTATCTGGACCGGTATGCCAAGGGAGCGATCTGAAAATCGATCGAAGTACCATTGATAATCGATCAAGTTACTTGAAGAAAAAGTGAAGGGCCTGAAGGTGAAGATGTGAAGGTGTTGATTACGGGAGGCTGCGGGTACGTCGGCACGAAGCTGACCCAGGCCATGCTGGAGCGGACGGCTCACGACGTCACCGTGATCGACACGATGTGGTTCGGCAATCGCCTGGCGCCCCATCCGCGGTTGACCGTCCACGCGCTCGACGTGAGAAAGCTCGATGAGTTCGACCTGTCGGGATACGACACCATCCTGCACCTCGCCAACATCGCGAACGATCCGTCGGTCGAGCTCAATCCCTACGCGTCGTGGGAGGTGAACGTCCTCGCCGGCATGCGTCTGGTCGATCGCGCCGCCAGGCACGGCGCCACACAGTTCATCTTCGCGTCGTCGGCGAGCGTCTACGGCGTGAAGTCGGAGCCGCGCGTCACAGAAGACCTCGAGCTGTTTCCCCTCTCCGAATACAACAAGACGAAAATGGTCGCCGAGCGCGTCGTGATGAGCTACAGCGACGCGATGGTCACGACGCTGATCCGGCCGGCGACGGTCTGCGGCTACTCCCCGCGCATGCGGCTCGATGTCGTCGTGAACATGCTGACGATGCAGGCGCTGAAAAAGGGCGCGATTACGGTACTCGGCGGGGATCAGACGCGGCCGAACATCCACATCGACGATCTCGTGGACCTGTATCTGTTTGCGATGGACCGGCGCCTCGCCGGGGTGTTCAACGCCGGGTTCGAGAACCTCACGGTCCGCGAAATCGCGGAGGCGGTGACCCGCGAGGTCCCGGCCGAGATCGAGACGCGGCCGTCGAACGATCCGCGATCGTACGCCGTCTGCTCCGACAAGCTGCTGGCGACCGGCTTTTCGCCGGCGAAGAGCGTGCAGATGGCCATACGCGAGATGGTCGCGGCCTACCGCGATGGCCGGATCACCGACGACCCCATTTGCTACAATGTGCGCTGGATGCGCGAGCATCAGTTCGGATGATGAGGCTCGGTTGATTCGGCTCGCGGTGCCGCTGGCGTCCGTCAGCGTCTTTTTCCTCCTGTCCCTGGCGACCGTTCGCGTGTTTCAGCCGCGCGATCCGAAGCGCTTCTTTTTTCTCTACGGCGTCGGCCTGCTGGCCGCGTCCGCGTTCGTACTGACGTGGGCGTGGCCGCTCCGTGAGACGACCGATGCGTTGGGCCTCGTCGCCTGCCTGCTGTTGCAGGCGCTGGCCTGTCTGACACTGTGGAACGCCTTCTACAGTCTGCTGTGGGGATTCTCGGGCAGCATGATGCACGACATCTACAACGTCACGGCCCTGCGCGATCGCGATCGCCTGGTCCGTTCGTACCACGGCGATCAGCCGCGCGATCGCATTCTCGCCCGCCGGCTCCCCAACCTCGCGGGCGGCGGCTGGGTGCAGGTACAGGACGAGTCGTTGCGCCTGACGCCGAAAGGGCGCGTGCTCGCCCTCGGCACGCTGGCGGCCTTCAAGGTCTTTTCCCTCGGGATGGGCGGGGGCGTCAAATAGCCGTGTTCGGTGCCGTGGCCCTCGCGGCGGTGAGCCTGCTCGCCGCACAGACCGTCCTCGTGGCCCTCGCCGCGGCGCTCCGGCCGCGCAGTAGCATCTACGTCACGATCGTCGGGGTGGCGCTCCTGACCGCGCCGGCCGTGCCCTTCACCGACCAGCTCTTCTTCGGACGCGTGCTGCCGTTCGACGGGCGTGCGTTCCTCGTGCTGATCCACCTCGCGCTGGGCGGCTTCCTGTTCCAGTTCATGACGCTGCCGGATCGGTCGGTCACGCTGCGCATCCTCGTCGAGCTCGAGCTTGCGCCCGGGCGCACGCTGTCGTTCGCCGAGCTCACCGAGCGGTACGGCGTCCGGACGATGATCGTGTCCCGGCTCGAACAGCTCGCCCGCGGACGGTTCCTCACGATGACGGCGGACGGCGCGCTGACGTTGCTGCCCCGCGGCGTCCGGTTCGGACGGTTCGTCACGAGCGGCCGGCAGCTCTTCCGCATCTCGAGTGCCAACTGATGACCAACAAGAAGATTCTCGTGCTCGGCGGCGGCGTCGCCGGCTCGTCGATGGCCTACTACCTCTCGGAAAAGGGCTACGACGTCACCGTCATCGAGCGGAACAGCGCGGTCGGCGGCCTCGCGCGCACCTGCACCTACAGCGGCCACCCGTACGAGTTCGGTCCGCACATCTGGTTCTGGCCCGGCGGCAAGGACGACCCGGTCAACGCCACGATCGTCAAGCTCGCCGGCGACAGGCTCTTCTACATCGACCGACGCCTGTTCACGTTCGTCGAAGCCGATCAGCGCAAGTATCGCTACCCGGTGCACTACCAGGACATCGAGCAGATGCCCGATCGCGACCAGATCTACCGCGAGGTGAAGGCCAACCGCGACGACCAGTTGAAGCTCATCGCCAGTCAGCTTCCCGAGCTCGGGCAGTGCAAGTTCAGCGAGTACTTCACGGCGGCCATCGGCGCGACGCTCTATCAGAAGTTCATGGCCAACTACACCTGGAAGATGTGGAACATCCCGGGGGATGAGCTCGAAACGTCGATGGTGTGGGCCGACCGGTTTCACCACGCCTACACGAAGCAGGACGACAAGACGCCGCGCGGCCTGAGCGGCTACGACCCGCTCAAGTTCGAGGATCACACGCTCGGCAAGGGCATCCGGTTTCAGGTGTATCCCGAGCACGGCTGGAACGCCGTCTGGAGCGCGATGGTCGCGCGCGCGACCGTCATCCGCGATCGCGTCGTCCGGATCGAAGACGAGCACACGCGGCCGTACGTGTTGCTCGGCAGCGGTGAAAAACACTACTTCGCGGACTACCATACGGTCTTCTGCACCATCGACATCGACGAACTGTGGGGCGAAAGCGCGCTCCCCTACACCGGGCGGATGATGATTCCCCTGCTCATTCCCGGGTTGGCCCATGCATTCCCCGAGGGCGCCGAGTCCCTCCACTACTCGTCGTGCGAGTTCCAGACGCGGGTCACCGAGATGAAGGTCATCACCCGCCACGACAGCCCCGATACGCTGATCCTGATCGAGGTACCGATTCTGCCCGGCGCCGCGGCCTGCTTCCCCAGGAACACGATCGACTACGCCCGCGAGCACAATCTCTTCGCCGAAAAGGCGTACCCGCAGCAGTCCGAGCAGGCGTTCGCGACCTATTACAGCTACGTGGAGCGCGGAAAGAAGATCCCGAATCTGCGGTACGTCGGCCGTCACTCGGAGTTCAAGTACTGGGGCATGCCGGAAACGGTGAACTCCGCGTATCAGAAGTCGCTCGAGTTCCCGTCGGTTTGAGCCTGTCGTGAGCGAGATCCAACGATCGTCAGCGCAGTCGAACGGCCTGCCGTGAGCGTAGTCGAACGGCCCGCCGTGAGCGCAGTCGACCGCGTCCTGGCCGCCACGACCTCCCACAAGCGGGAGCCGCTGCTACCCGTCCTGGAGGTGTTCGGCCGGCTCGGGCTGCGCGAGATCGAGCTCAACCTGCATCATCTGGTGGAAGTCGGCGTCCCGGCCGGCATCGTCGCCCAGAGCGTCGAGGCCAACGGCCTGCACGTGCGGACCCTTGCCGGCGGCTGGTGCGACTTCTTTCACGGCGCGCCGGACATCGACCGGACGTTCGCCTCGGTGGATCGGCAGGTCGGCATCGCCGACGCGCTCGCCGTCTCCTGCATCAGGCTCTTCTTCGGCCGGCTCCCGTTCGAGGCCTACTCGCCGGCGATGCGGGACGCCGCCGCCCTGAACCTCACGCGACTGTCGGAGCGCCATCCAGCGAAGACTTTCGTGCTCGAAAACCACGACGGCGCCTCGCTGCACCCTGAAGTCTGCCGGGAGATCCTCGACCGCACCGGCCGCCCGAACGTCCGGATGAACTTCGATCCGATCAATTTCGCGAAAGGCGGCGTCGATCCAAACGCGGCGCTGGCCGTGCTCCAGCCGGTCGTCGGTCACGTGCACCTGAAAGGACTCGAGCGCGGCGACTACTGCGAATTCGGCGAGGGCGACGTGGATCTCGAGCCCTGCCTGGCGTCGCTGCTCACCGGTGGCTACGCCGGCTTCTTCACGGTCGAGTACGAGGGACGCTTTGACGGCACGCTCCGCCTCTATCAGAGCGTGGAACGCGCCCGGAAAGTCATCAAGCGGATTCTTGATTCATCCTGAATCAGTTGTGGCTGCCGTTCGTCGTCGGCCGCGCGGGCACGGGAGGCGCGGCGGGCGCGGCGCGGGCGAACGTGGCGCGGGTCAGATTGCCGAGAATCGTCGGATAGGCCTCGCACGGCGTCCAGCAGTGCGAGCAGTTCTCGTCGGTGACGTCCTTGCGGAGCGACCGGCGCCGCTCGCTCTCCCAGAGCGCGCCAAGGTCGAAATCGGCGTCGCGCAGGTTGCCGATCTTCTCGTCCCAGATCGAGCACGGATACAAGTCCCAGTACGCGTCCACGAAGCAGGACGAGGAAAGCGCCGTGCACGGGAGCGGCGACTTGCCCGTGGCGTAGTAGTTGGCGATGAGCGCCTGGTACCGATCCTCGAGGAAGCGGACCGGGTGCAGGCTCGAGCCGTTCTTGCGCCGGTGATCGGCCACCGCCTCCAGAATCGCGCCGTGATGAGACGACGCGGGTGACCCGACGTTCGCGAAGTAGTGCGGCGACTCGTGGCCGACGTTCAGGTGCAGCTCGGTGCGCTTGAAGTCCGGAATGACCGCCTGGATCGCCGCGAGCGTCTCGTCCACCTTCGTCGCGTTCTTCTCCATCAGCGTCATGCCGACGACCACCTGGAAATTCGATTGCTTGATGCCGCGCAGGCGCTTGAACGTCTCAATCCCGCGATCCCAGCTGCCCGGCAAGCCGCGCAGCTCCTCGTGGAGCGGCTTCGGCCCGTCGATGCTGATTGTCGTCATCAGGCGGCCGACGCCGCGCTTGAGCGTCGCGTTGACGAGCGCCACGGTCTTGTCGCCGAACCAGCCGGTCGTCGGAAAATTGAGGAGGAACAGCGACTTGCAGCTCTTCTGAATCGCCGCGACCACGTCGTCCAGATCGCGGCGCATGAAGAGCTCGCCGCCGGTCATATGGACCCACCGGAACTGCGACCAGCGGGTGAAGAAGCGCGCGACCTCGTCCGGCGTCATCTCGTTGACGCTCTTCTTCTGCCAGATGTTGCACATCTGGCAGCGGAAGTTGCAGTGATACGTCGCGACGAACGTGACTTTGTACGGCAGCGCCGGCGAGCGGAGATTCGCGCCGAGGATCGCTGTCCCGAGTCCAGCTTGTTTGATGAGCATTCAGGGCGCCGGGGTGCACCGACCGGCCGTCAAGAATCGTACCATAAAACGACATCGGGTGTCGTTTTACGAAATACGTAAAACGAAACTCGATGTCGTTTTTTACTTGTTCGGATCAATCGCCGGCACGTACAGGCTCACGTCGACGAAGCCGTTGTCCTGCCACGAGGGCCCGTTGGTGGACGGGATGTCGGTCAGCACTTTGTAGATGTGCCCGTTCGGGTAGCAGATCCGGCCGGCCGCGAACGAGTAGCCCTGCCACGAAATGATGTTCTCGCCGCCGTTCTTGATGAGCAGCCCCGCGCCCTCGTGGCGCAGCGCCCAGGCGACGCGCTTGGCCACCTCGAAGGCGCCCTCCACGGTCTTGCTCGGCTTCACGAGGTCGTGGACGCACTCGACCAGCTTTTCCTTGTTGGCCGCCAGATACGTGCACTCGCTGCCGTCCCCGGGGCCGCTCGGCGCGGGCGGCGGCGTCGGCGTTGGTGTCGGGGCCGGCGGCGGTGTGGGTGCGGGCGGCGGCGTCGGCGCCGGAGGCGGTGGCGCGGCCGGTTGCGGCCGCCGCAAGGTCTCGGAGCCGGACACCTGCCCGAGGCACGTCGTGCCCGAGTACGGCAGCCGCAGCGTGTCGTTATTCTCGATCGTCCCGGTGGACGAGATCGAGAACGTGCAGGGCCCGATGCCCGGCAGGTTGGCGGATCCGCTGAGGGTCACCTGGACGGTGGACCCGTTGCGCTCGCCGCGCGCGGTGCCGGTGATGCCGACCGCGCCGAGGCAGAGCGCGGAAAAGTCGCCGGCGATGGCGTTGGCGGTCTGACTGGTGACGAACCACTCGAACTTGGAACAGCCGGTGCCGGTGGCGGGCAGGCCCGGCGGGAGCGCACTAGGCGTACTCGACGTCCAGACGCCGATCATCGATCCGGGCACAGCCACCGCGGCCGGCAACTCGCTGGGCGCGGTCGTGCTGCTCTTGCGCTGGAGGTCGCACGCCGTGCCCGCCGCAAGCGCGAGGGTCAGTGCGATGACGAACGTGCTCGACTTCATTCGGTCCACTCCTGCCGGCAAGGCGTGTCCGCGCCAGCGTGCCCAACGTGCCGTGTTTCCAGGGCGAATTTCATGCCGCGGCGGCGGTCCAGCCGGGGAGTGGGTCGAACCGGATTGCGCCCGAATGGTACATCCAAACTTTCAACTCTGAGATCCCGTACGCGGCTTTTGTCGGGCGTCTTATCGGCCCGACCCGGCGCCGACTTTTGCCCTGCCGGCCGGGGTCACGCTATAGTAATGGGCGCCTAGCCGTGGCGGTCACGCTGCCAGTCGGCATCCCGCCCGTCCGCGGGCCGGCAGCTTTCCACCATCTGTGCCTACCCCGCGCGTCACGGTGTGCGTCCCGACACGGGACGAAGAAGGTCTGGTCGGGGAAATCGTCGAGGCGGTGAAACCGTACGCCGACGAGGTGCTCGTCGTCGACGGCCACTCGACCGACCGGACGCGCGACATCGCGGCCGAGCACGGCGCACGGGTCATCCTCGATCACGGGAAGGGCAAGGGCGAGGCGTTGCGGCTGGCGCTGGCCGAGGCGACTGGCGACATCGTCGTGTTCATCGATGCCGACGGGTCGCACGAACCGCGCGACATTCCGGCCCTTGTCGCGCCGATCATCGGCGGGCAGGCGGACATGGTGATCGCGTCGCGGGGCCGCGGCGGCAGCGATGAGCTGCACGGCACGTTCGAACAACTCCTGCGGTACCTCGGGTCCCAGATTTTCATGTTGCTGATCAACTACCGGTGGAACGTGCGGCTGACCGACAGCCAGAACGGGTTTCGCGCGATCCGCCGCGACCAGGGCCTGGCACTCGGACTGCGCGCCAACCTCACGACCATCGAGCAGGAAATGCTGATGCGCGCGCTGAAGAAGGGCCTGCGCGTGTCCGAGATCGCCAGCCACGAGTACGAGCGCAAGTGGGGCGTGTCGAAGGTCAGCGTCTGGCGGTTGTGGCTGGCCTACGGTTGGAACTTCCTTCGCAATATCTTCTAGTGCCTCGAGACCAAGCGATCCCGTCGACTGCCACGACGTCGCGGGTCGGCCCGAGCGATCCGGCGATCGGATCGTGGGCGCTGACGCGCGCGCAGGCGCTCGTCGCGCTCGCGGCGATCACCGCCGTGGCGGGCGCGTTCCGCTTCTACGGGCTCGGCTGGGGCGCGCCGTTCTTCCACTTCCACATCGACGAGCATTACGTCTTCGTCGGCGCCGATCTGATGCGCAAGAGCATGCGCGCGGCGGCCGAGTCGGACAAGTTCTTCATGTACTCGCCGCTGCCGATGTACCTCGTCAACGCCGTCCGCGCGGCGTACGAGGCGATGGCGCACACGCTCAATCTCACCGTGCCGGCCGACCAGGTCACCTACATGGTGATGGGCCGCGCGATCTCCGCCACGTTCGGCACGGCCACGATTCCGGTCGTCTACGCGATCGGCGCGCGCCTGGCCGGACGGCTCGCGGGACTGTTGTCGGCGGCGTTCCTCGCGGTGACCGTGCTGCACCTGCGTGACTCGCACTTTTTCACCGTGGACATCAGCATGGTGTTCTTCTGCGCGGTCACCTGGCTGCTCGCGCTGCGGCTGGCCGAGCGGGGCGATCTCGCGTCGGCCGTCTGGGCGGGGGCGGGACTCGGCGCCGCCGTGCTGTGCAAGTACTCCGGCGCCTTCATGGCGCTGCCGATCGGGATCGCGTATCTGCTGTCCCCGCGCCGCCCGGCGTGGCGGTCGCCGGTGCCGGTCTGGGTGCGATGGATCGCGCTGGGTTCCGTACCGCTCATCGTCGCGGCGGCGACGTTTGCGCTGCTCAATCCCCTCTCGTGGATGTACTTCGACAAGTTCCGCGACGACATCCGGACGTGGGTGACCAATCCCCTGCTCGGCGCGTGGAAGCCGATCTGGATCGCGCAGTTCGCCGACGTCACGTCGCCGACCCGCTACTGGCTGACGAACCTGTTGTGGTGGGGCGTGGGCCCGGCGCTCGAGATCTGGGGTCTGGCCGGGCTGCTGTGGCTCGCCACGCGGCGCAACGCGGCCGCGGCCGTCAGCCTCGCCGTGCCCCTCGGCTACTACGCGGCAGCCGGACAGACGATCGCGCCGATGATCCGGTACATGCTGCCCTTGACGCCCGTGCTGGCCGTCGCCGCCGGCGTGATCAGCGCCGACTGGCTGCGCCGGCCACGCTGGCGCCTCGCCGGCGCGGTGGCCACGGCACTGGTCCTCGGCGCGACGGCGTTCTACGCCGGTGCCTACACGAACATCTATCGCCGTCCGGACAGCCGCTGGGCCGCCGCCCGCTACCTCGAGCGCGCGATGCCGCAGGGCGCCCGGGTCATGGTGGAACCCTCGCACAACATCCCGCCGATGGGTTCGTACCTGACGAACGTCAACTTCTATGCCGATTACGTCCTCTGGGGACACGCGGCCCCGCGCGACGATTACTTCCACCTGTTCTCGCTCGACACCTACGTCTTCCTGTACGATCCCCGGCGGACGGATGCGCAGAAGCGGGCCTACATCGCCGAACGGCTGGCCCAGGCGGACTGGATCGTGATGGACGACACCTACGTGGAGTTCTACGAGCACCTGCCGGAACCGCAGCACGCGGCGGTCAAACAGTACTACCGCGATCTGTTTGCGGGCCGCCTCGGCTTCGAGCAGGTCCGAACGTGGCGCGTGTATCCGTCACTGTTCGGCCAGGCGATCAACGATGACGAGGCGGAGCTGACGTTCAGGCTGTTCGATCATCCGCGCGTGTTCGTCTTCCGGCGTGCCGCGGCCCGCGGCGCAGGCAACTAGACATGGTGCGCACGGTTCGCTTCGCCGTCGCCGCCCTGATGGGACTCGTGGCCGTGCGTTGCGCGGGCGTGCCGACGGCGCCGCATGAAATTCCGCCGGTCACGTTCCCGCAGCCGCCCGACCCCCAGCCGCCACAGCCGCCTCCACCGGCGCCGGTCCCGCACCTGCGCGTGACACGCATCCTTTCGTTCGGCGACAGCATCACCGAGGGCGAAGCCACGCCCGCGCTCTGGGGCCTCAAGGCGCCACAGTCGGCCGGCGTGTCGAAGTCGTATCCGTTCAAGCTGCAAACACTCCTGACGGACCGCTACACCGAGCAGATGGTCGAGGTGTGGAACGGCGGCCTCGGCGGCGACCGCGCGACCACCGCGCGCCCGCGGCTCGTCGGGCTCCTCGATCAGTTCAAGCCCGAAGTGATGATCCTGATGATGGGCGTGAACGACATTAATTCGGGCATCAGCTCCAAGGCCATCATCGATGCGCTCGCCGATCTCGTGCGGGAAGCGACCGCGCGAGGCGCGCAGGTGCTCGTCTCGACGCTGACGCCGCAGGATCCGCGCGGGTTTCGCGGCGGCAGTGCCGCGGCGATTCCGCCATTCAACGCGGAACTGGCCGCGCGCGCGCCGGGCATGGGCGCGACGCTGGTTGATATCTTCCCGGTCATTTCGCTCGACATGATGGCGCCCGACGGCCTCCACCTGGCGCAGAGCGGCAACCAGGCGCTCGCCGAGACGTACTTCGCGCGGCTGAAGGAAAAGTACGAGGAACAGCCGGCGCCGTCCGCGGCAAGCCGGGCGCCAGCGCTGGCCGGCCGGCCGCTGGCGCGCGCACGGCGCCGTTAGCGCACGCGCCGTCACGCTGCCATTCCCTGTCCACGAGCAAGGCAGTGTGACAGCGGGACACTAGCGGGCGAGCAACACCACATTTCCTTCGAAGCCGCCACGCTTCGAGACCTTCCAGCCGTTGATCGGCCTTGGCGTCCATCCCGGCTTCCCTTGCACGATCACGCACGTCGCCTGCGCGCCCTGCAGCATGCAGAAGATCCGCAATGCCTGCGCGGGATCGTGGGTGAGCGGCGCGTCGCTGAGGCCGCCGCGCGTGTAGTGGCCCGCGTTGGCGTCGAGCGGGATGCCGGCGCGCCAGACCGCGGCGATCGCCTCGAGCGTGTCGCGCGCGGCGCGATCAGCAGCGGAGTCCGTCGCCGGATACTCGCACCGCTGCAGATTGGTCTCGTGCTCAGCAGTCGACGTCCGATTCCCGCCGTGAATCGTGCCGCCCGCGCCGTAGAGATCGGCGATCGCGAAGTAGTCGGCATGCTCGCGCGCGGTCGTGCCTTCGAGGATGCGGGTGGGCTCGGTCGCGACCGCCGGCCGCCCGCTCGGCCGCCACTCTCGGCCGGTCTGGCGGTCGGTCCATCCGAGCCGCGAGACTTCGACGAGGTCGTTCGCCTGGCGCGTCCAGGCTTCGTCGCGCGGCGTGTGGTGCGCGGTGAAGTCGAGCAGGGGGCCCGGCCCGTCCGGAAACTGCTCTTCGGAAGGCGCCGAGCGCGCCGAGAGGACGCCCGCGAACAGGGACCGGTCGAATCGCGCCGCAAGGTTCCCGTTCTTCCAGTCTTCGTTGCTGACCTCGAGGAACACCGAGCCGATCTCGCGGCAGATCGCCAGCACGTCCCGAAACAGGCGGTCCTGCGCCTCGGGCGCCAGACGGACCGGCGATCCGTCGACCTGGTCGGTGAAGAGCGTCAGATGAATGTAGAGACCGCGGGCCCGCGCCCACGTCAGGAACGCGCGCAGGCCGTCGAGATAACCGTCCCGGCGCGCGTCGAACCCGGTCACCGACCACATGCCGAACACGCGCCAGACGTTGACACCGAGCGCCTGCGTTCGATCCGCGTAGCGCTCGAGCTTGTCGCGCCGGCCGTCGAGCCAGTCCTGCAGCGCCGTGAACGCCGTGATCCCGTGCCACTTGAACACGGTCCCGTCCGCACGGCGGAAGGTCACGCCGTCGCGATGCAGGCGCTCGGCAGGTGGCGTTGCCTGCGCGCCGACGGCCGCGACCGTCACGATGACGGCGAGCGCAATGCGGATCACGTGAGTCAAGAACGAGGACATCACTTCACTTCTTCTGACGCCGCGTCGTGGCGATCAGTTCTCGTCGGTGGCATCCCGAGCGAGTGCCAAAGATTCACCACGAAGATCACGAAGGACACGAAGGACACGAAGGTCAGACACGATTCTCAACAAGGTCTGCACGCTGTGAGCGACTGTGAGCAAGGCCTGACGCCGGTCCGGGTGGATGGCCGGTGGCCGGGCTGACAGGCCCGCACACGCACCAGACGGGCTTGTCAGGCCGGCCACCGGCCATCCACCCACGCCGGCTTCAGCCGGCGCGGCGGCGGAGCCGCGGCCGACGTCAGGCCATCGTCCAAGTTCGATGTCTTCGTGTCCTTCGTGATCTTCGTGGCTGGAAAACGCTCTACTTTCCTATCCCCGACAGAAAGAACTCTCTCATCGTCATCGGCCGGCGGGCGTACGGAACGGCACAAGAGCCGCAGCTGCCTTCGAACGCGCTCGAACACAGCCACCAGCGGTTTCTCTCGTACACGGCGGTCAGCTTGCACGTCCCGCGCGAGACGCCTTCCTTCCCGGTGGGAAGATGCCGATCGCGGAATTCGCACGACAGGTCGATCGATGCCGTGTTGCGATCGGCGGCGATCACGACCGAACTCACACGCGCGGTGGCCGAGAGAATGAGGAACTCGGATCGATTGTGCTCGATGTCGTGGAGCTCGTCGGACTTGCCGCGGCACGCGTCGGAAAAATCGACGAGACACTGATCGGCCTTGACGCTGGAATTTCCGAACAGATCGACGAGGAAGCGCGTGCTCATCGCCGAAAGCTCGGCCACTGAATCGTGCACGCGCGTGAGCGTCTCGGTCCGCGAGACTTTGTTCTCCGCTTTGATCGGCCGCCCGGCGGTGTCGAACGAATCGTAGGTTTCGACGACGGTGAGCGTGACCTTCAGGTCAAGCGGGGTCGGCGATTTGCCGGCCGCCAGGCGCCACGTGACCACCGCCCCCGTCCCGGTGAACTCCCCCGCGTCCGACGTCCACACGTAGGTCAGCTTGTCCGGAGCGGTCTCCGCGTCGGTGACCGTGGCTTTGATTTCGATCGACTGGTTCACTTCGGCGCGAGCCGCAGACGCGGTGATCGCAGACAGGACCGGCGCCGTGTTGACGACAGGCGCGGGCGGAGGCGGCGGCTGCACCGACGGCGGCGGCGGGGTCACCGGCGCGATGGGTGAAGAACAGCCGCTGACCGCGACGACGGGCATCGCCAGCAGGACGCAACCGATCGTCAATCGTACAAAGCGATTCAGGGCGCGAACTCCAGGTTCCACCCAGGCCGGGCAGGGAAGCACAGATTGATTATCTCACGCGGCGGCGGGCCCGCCGGAGGCCCCGGGGGCGAGTGCGGCGGGCTATCGGGCCGGCTGAAACCGGCACAAAAACCAGACGCCGATGTGCTCCCCCTCGGGGCACCGGGTCTCCCGGATTTCGATCAGGCGGTCTCCCTCGGCGTCGGCGAGCCGCTGGTACTCGTCGATCCGCACGAAATCGGTGGCGGCGACTTTGACCCGCTCCTGGGCGATGTAGGTGATCTTGTAGGCCCGCCAGTACGTGCTGATTGCGGCGGTCCGGCCGCGCGCGACGAGGGCGTCGGCGATGACCCGCACTTCGTTGGGTTCGCGGCCGCCCCAGTACCGGGCCGCCAGCCGCACGTGGTCGACGGCCGAGCATCCGGCCCAGAGCAACAGCAGCGCGATGAACGCGCGCCGTGGCCACGCCAGCGGCTCCACGGTCAGAAACAGCGCGCCGATCCCGATCGGAAAGAAGAGCGTGAGCAGCAGATAGCGATCCACGGTCCCGGTGGCGTCACGCGTCGCGATGTACGCGGACGCGGCGGTCAGGCCGACGCCGATGAGGTACCACGCGAACGTCGTGCGGTCGCCGGGAGACGGTACAGCCGAAGAAGCGCCGCCGACCGCGCGCGTTCGCTGGCCGCGCACCACCAGCCACGCGCCGCGCCCCAGCGCGAGGACCAGGCCGGTGACGAGCGGCCAGTAGATCCAGTCGCGCCCCTGCGACGCGCTCGGATCGCGCACGAACCGCGCGCCATACATCCGCGGCAGATGCACGGTCAGCATCGCGAGCGTGCGCTTCGGCAAATCGCTCACGATGATCTCCGCGCGCTCGGCCATGTTGCCGAACTGCGAACCGCCATACCCGTGAATCAACTGGCCGCGCGTGCCGGGCCCCATCATGTCGGAGTACGGCTTGAGCGCGTCGATCCCCTGCCAGACCGCTGCGCCGACGGCGGCGGCGATCAGCCAGTTCCGGATCGTCTCGGGGCGCCAGAGCGTGCGCTCCCACACCTGTACGAGCAGCAGAATCGGAATCGCGTACGCGGTGAACTCGCGATTGAGGAAACCGATGGCGAAGACGGCGCCGAACCACAACGGCCGGTCGCGAATCATCCACAACAGCACGATCCACAGCAACGGCGGCGCGTTGGCGCCGGCTTCGACGAGGAACGCCGAGGTCAGCGGCGGCGCGAACGCGTAGAACACGGCCGCCGCCAGCCCGAGCATCGGCCTCAAGCCGCACCATCGAGACAGGCTGACGATGATGAGCGTGATCGTGACGAGGTTCGTGAAGACGAGCGACGACCGCAGCGCCGCGACCGTCGGGCCCGCGGCCCAGATGAACGGCGCCGCCACCCAGGCATCGACCGACAGCATGTACGTCTGCCCGTAGAGGAACAGCGGAAAGGCGCGCCCCTCGACCAGGTGCTTCGCCATCAGCCCGGGAATGGCCTGATCGGAATCGAAATAGGAATGCTCGTAGACGATGTAGACGGCGCTGCGCGCGATGACGAGACACCACGCCACGAGAATGGCGACGACGAGCTCGCGGGGGCTGGAACCTGAACGACCGGCGACACGCGCCAGTGCGCGCGAGAGGACGCGCATGTCTCGCGGTATGCTAACACGCGAATCGTGCCCGCCGTTCGCGACCGATCGACAGTCTGGCGGCCCGCCGCGGCACGCGCCGCCGCCGCCGTCGCGATCGGCACGGTCGTGCTGCTCTACCGCCGCGACGCGCTCACCCTCGCCGCGCCGCCCGCCTGCGCCGGCGCGCTCGAGGCGCTGGCTTCGCTCTTCTCACGCGCGGCCCCGTCATCCTCGATCGCCTCGCGGATCGTCTGGACGAATGCGCTCGTTTATCTCCTGGCGCTTGCCATCTTCGCTGCCGTCGCCGGCCGGCTGACGCGGCGCCGGGCGTCCGCGTTCGCGGCGACCGCCGGCCTCGCGATGCTGCCGGCGTTTTCCCCAGTGCTGGCGCCGTTTGCACCCGCGCCGATCGCGGCCGCCGGTGCCGTCTGGCTCGCGCTGCTCTGGCCGCGAACCGATACGGCGGGCGGCGAGAGGCGCCGTCACGTCGGCGTCTGGCTGGCGTGCCTCGTCACCGCGATCATCGAGCCACGGCTGACGTGGCCGGTGGCGATCGCTGCCGGCTGGTCCACGGCGTCCATCCTGTCGGCGCCGCTCGCAACCGCATCTGCACCGCGTCGTCCCGGATGGCCGGCGCAGGTGTGGATCGTCGGGGCCGCATCGGCAGTCGTACTCGTCCTGACCAGTTGGCTGTTTCAGGTCGTTCTGGTTCCGCGGTTGCCGCCCTCGCTCGCGGGAACGACCTGGCATTGCGTCCTGCCGAAGCCCGTCGGGCTCCGGCACGCCGTCGACAGCGTCCGGTGGATCGCATTCTCGGCCGGCGGTTTTGCAACCGCGCTTGCCGCGCTCGGCTTGTTCTCGAATGCGCGATCGCTGCTACGCCCGACGACGTGGCCCATGGCTGCGTGCGCCCTGCTGCCGCTGCTCGTCGTTGCCTGGCCGGACGCGGAAGTCCTGAAGCTGCTCGGCCCTTCGCTCGTGGCGTTCTGGGTCCTCGCGAGCCTGGGCCTGGACGAGGTCATCGACGCCTGCGGCTCACGCCCGGGCGGTGTCATCGCCGCGGCGGCGCTCGCCCTCGCGCTCCCCGGGCTGCAGTTCTTGCAGCCGCCGGCGCGGCCACGAACTGCCCTGCTTCGCCAGGGACAGGAAGACCTGTCGCGAAGGGACGTCGAACGGTTGCTCGACGAGATGCCCGACGGCAGCGTCTTCGTCAGGGAAGATGCGTACACGGATTTGCTGATGCGAGGCGGCGGAGAGCGCCGCCTGCCCGTACGAATGCTGCACGTCGCGGATCGCGACGAGCCGGCACTCGCCGAACGGCTTCGCGTCACCGAAACGCACGCGTTCGCGTTGCCAGGCGCACAGGCCGACTTGCAGTTCCGCGGCTATCAGTTGGCGCCGGCTGCACCCGGCGGTGCCTCAGGTGTCGCAGGCGTTCGTTATGGCGGCGCGTGCCGGCCGCTCAGTCCGGCATGGCGCGTCTCTCCCGAGCTGGCGAAGGCGTCGGCGTTCGCCGTTGTGGCACTGGACGATCACTCGCGCGACGCGGTCGTCGTATACGTCGCCTCGGATCGGCCGCTCGATCCGAACGCGATCGAATGGCCCGGAGCCACGACGCGCGGGTTCCTCTGGGATCGTTACGACCTGGGCGACGACGCGAACAAGGGACCGCTCGCGAATGCGATCGCGGCCGACCAGCTCCGGGCGCAGCGGATCGACGCACATCGTTTCGTGCTGCGGTTCGTCCTGCAGTGGATGCCCGATGCCCCGCGGGTCCTGGCAGTCGGCGTCGGCAATGCTCCGGACGAGGCGGTGGCGCGGATCGACTCGGGGAACTCGAGCCGCCGCGTGGTCCTCTGCCCGGCGTACCCGTTCAATCGGGCGCGGGTCAGCGTGCCGCGGTAGAGCGCGTGTCGCGGAGCGGGGCCGCGTCGAGCGGCGAGAGGACCTTGCGGATCACGAAGATCGGTTTGTCCTGCGATTCGTGATACGTCCGCGCGATGAGCTCTGCCAGCAGGCCGGACGTCACCAACTGGACGCCGGTGAAGATGAGGAGGATGCCCAGCATCAGCAGCGGACGGTTGCCGATCGCCTCGTGTCCGATGTACTTCACGCCCGCCAGATACGCGAGCACGCCAACGCCGAGCGCGCCGACGACGATGCCGAGCAACCCGAACATCTGCAGCGGGCGCGTCGAGTAGCTCAGCAGGAACTTCACCGTCAGCAGGTCCAGCATCACGCGAATCGTGCGTGAAATCCCGTACTTCGATCGTCCGTGAATCCGGGCACGATGGTTCACCGGCTGCTCGTCGATCCGGACGCCGACCTCGCTGGCCAGGGCCGGAAGAAATCGGTGCATCTCGCCGTAGAGCCGCAGCGGTTTGACGACTTCCGCGCGAAACACCTTGAGCGAGCAGCCGTAGTCGTTGAGCCGGACGCCGGTCGCCCACGAGATCAGCCGGTTGGCCAGGAACGAAGGCACACGCCGGCTGAGCCACGCGTCCTTGCGATCTTTCCGCCACCCGCAGACGATGTCGAAGCCTTCGGCGAGGCGCGCGACGAGCGCGGGAATGTCGCGCGGATCGTTCTGCAGGTCGCCGTCCGACGTGACGATGACACTGCCGCGCGCGGCGGCGAAGCCGGCGGCGAACGCCGCGGTCTGTCCGAAGTTGCGGCGGAACTGGATCACGCCCACCCGCGGGTCGTGGTTGTGCCGGGCCTGCAGGATCTCGAACGAGTCGTCCGTGCTGCCGTCGTCCACGAAGATGATTTCGTACGAGTACCCCGCACGGTCGAGCGTCTCGGTCAGTTGCTGACAGAGCGGTTCGAGATTGGCCGCCTCGTTGTAGACCGGGATGACGACGGACAGATCGGGAGTCACGGCTGGCGGACCCATTCTACGCGCTTCTGAAGCGGCGCCACAGGATGAAGCCCAGACCGAGGACGGCGACGGCGACGGCCAACCAGATCGACACGGCCTTGAGGTTCTCCTGGATGAAGCGCGTCGCGTCCTCGCCGTACCAGTACGCGAGCAGCCCTTCGCTGCCGTACCGGAACCCGCGGCCCAGGGCCACCGCGATCAGGAACGTGCTCCGCCGCACACCGGCGACGCCGGCGAGCAGCACGAAGATCTTGAACGGCGTCGGCGGCGGCAGAATCGACGGCACGACGACGGCGAGCAGGCCGTACTTCTCGAACACTTTGAGGCCGCGCGTCACGTTCTTCTCGCTGAAGCGCCGCCGGAGGAACGCCTCGCCGCCGCGCCGCGCAAGGCTGTACAGCGCGAAGCAGCCGGCCACCGAGCCGAGGGTCGTCATCACGGCGTAGTACCACCATCCGTCCGGATTGCGGACGACCATCAGCACCATCAGGATGTCGTTCACTTCGGGAAGCGACAGAAACGACGAGTCGAGAAAGGCGACGATCGCGAGCCCCGGCCCCCCGACGGTTTCGGCGAAATGCTGAAGCGCCTCGGTGACGCGGTGAAGGAAGGCTGTGACCTGATGCATCGAGCTGGCTAGAATGGGATCAGATGCCTCGCCCGCATGCTGCAAGACAATCCGACGATTATAGCTGACACCTCATCGCCGCCTCGTCGCCTGGTGTCCGCGTCAGTGTGCGCGCTGGCCGTCGTCCTTGGCCTTCTGGCGGCGGTGATGTACGCGCGCGCCGATCTGACGCTCAGTCACTACGATGCGCGCGCGCACTTGACCGTCGCGCGCCGCGTCGTTGACAGCCTCACGCCCGGCTGGCGGCAGTTCGGCGGTGTCTGGCTGCCGTTGCCCCACCTCCTCAACGTGGTGCCCGCCCAGTGGGACTGGGCCTATCGCACGGGCGCAGTGGCGGTCGCGATCTCAGTCGTCGTCCTCGCCTGGGGGCTCACCGCCCTCGCTGGGTTTCTGTACCGTGAAACCCGTTCGGCCGCCGTGGCCGTGGCCGCCCCGCTCGCGGTCCTGCTCAACCCGAACGTGCTGTATCTGCAGAGCACGCCGATGACCGAACCGCTGCTCATCGGCGGCGCGTTGCTCGCGCTGGCGGCCGTCGGCGACTGGCTGCGCGAGCCCGGCCGCCGGCTCGAGCGGCGCGCCGGCCTCGTGCTCGCGGCGCTCGTGCTGATTCGGTACGAGGGCTGGCTCGTCGCCGCGGCGCTCCTCGCGCTGGCGGCGATTGGACTGATCGCGCGACCCGCAACGCGCCGACAGGCGGCGCGCGTCCTCGATCTGTCGCTCTACCCGCTCGTCGCGATCGTGCTCTTCCTGTTCCTCAGTTGGGGCAGCACGGGCACGTGGTTTCAACGATCCGGGTTCTTCGTGCCCGACAACCCAACGCGTGGCCAGCTCGGCGCGACCATCGACGTGGTGTGGCGCTCCACCCTCGATCTCGCCGGTCCCTGGCTGATCGGGACGGCGCTGGCGGGGGCGCTGGTGTCGCTCTGGAGGGCGCGTCGATCGCCCGCCCCGCTGCTGCCATTGGCCCTCGTCGCCGCGGCGTTGCTGCCAACACTGGCCTTTTACCAGGGCCATCCACACCGGGTGCGTTACATGGTGCCGCTCGTCGCCGCGGCCGGCGCGCTGGCCGGCCTCGCATTCGCTGCACTCCCGGCCAGGATCCGCGGCGTGGCGGGAATCGCCCTGTTCGCCGTCGTCCTGTCGGACCGGGTCCCCTGGTCGTCGGAGGCGCCGATGGTCAAAGAAGCGCAATGGGAGACGCCGTACCGTCTGGCGCGGCAGCACGTGACCGCGGTGCTGCGCGACGTCCACGGCGGCGACCCGATTCTCGCGAGCATGGGGTCGCTCGGGCACTACATGCAGGAGGCCGCACGGGCCGGATTCGATCTCGCCGACTTCCTGCACGAGGGGAACGGCGATCTCTGGACGGCGGCGCTCGCGGCCCCGCGGCGGCACGTGCGCTGGATTCTGATCGAGGAACAGGCGGAAGGCGGCGACATGCTCGCGGCGCGCGCGCGCGAGGACCGCGAATTTCTGGACGGGTTCACGCGCGTCGCCGACGGCGGCGGGCTCGTGCTCTACGGGCGGGTGGACTGAGACGGCTCTAAACGATAACGACAGGAGGGGCCGGCTTGAGCCGGCCCGGCAAAGGCGGGCTGAAGCCCGCCCCTCCTTGGTTCCCGGCCTCAGAACCGAATCAGAAACCCGAAGTTCAGGTTGCCGCCGCTGAGATCGATCTTGTCGCTGAGAAAGCCCGCGGCGGTGCCGCCGGTGTCGCCGGTGACCCACTGGTATCGCCACTCGGTCGAGATCGCGTAGATGTCTCCGCTGATCGGAATCCGGATGCCGAGCGAGATCACCGGTCCAACGGCGGTGCGCGTTGAGATGTACCGATCCGGAAACACCGTGCCGTCGGTCGTGTCCACGAACTCGCCGACCTCGCTGTAGCGGAAGGGCACCACCGCGACGCCGGCCCCGACGAAGGGTTGGATCGACGCCGCGTTGCCAACCGGCAGGAACCGGACGATGCCCGTGAACGGCACCATGCGCAGTGAGAGATCCTGCGCGATTTCCGTGTCGTCGGCGGTCGTCTCGGTAAAGTGCCCGTTGACGAGATCGCGGTAGATGCTCGTGACGGTCTTCGTGTAGTAGCCGACGCCGGCGCTCACTTCCATGCGACGGGTCAGCCCGAAATTCCATTCGCCGAAAAACGACACGCCGCGGAAGTCAGACACCTTGAACAGAAACGGATCGGTCGTGATCAGGTCCTCGACCAGCACGTCGCCTGAGGCGCGACCGCCTTCGCCGCGCGGAAAGAAGATTCCGGCCCCGAGGTGAAGTGACTGAACGATTTGCGCGGACGCCGGTGCGGCGACCAGGAGCATTGCCAGCCACAGAATCCCCGTCCGACCCGATCTACGCATCATGTCCGTCTCCAGAAGCGGCTCGATTGGCCCGCGATCACCATCCACGCAGGAATGATGCCAACGAAGCCGCCTCGCCGCGGCGCGCGCGCCCGCCAAGCAGCGCCGCCGGCGTTGTCACTCACGGTGGACGCTCGCAATCACCTCGAGCATCGCGTCGTGCACCCGGCCGTTGGACGCGACCAGCTCGCCGCCGAACAGATCGAACGGCCCGGCGTCGTAGCGGCTGACGCGTCCTCCCGCTTCGGTGATGATGAGCGCGCCGGCCGCCATGTCCCACGGGTGCAGCTGCTTTTCCCAGAACGCCTCCAGGCGTCCCGCCGCGACGTAACAGAGGTCGAGCGCGGCCGATCCCAGCCGACGCACCGCCCGCGCCTCGCCAAGGAACGCGCGAAACACCTCCACCTGACTCCCCGGGTCCTCACGAACCGCATACGGAAAGCCGGTGCAGAGCAGGCTGTCCACGAGCACCGCCTGGTCTGACACCGCGATCGGCAGGCCGTTGAGCCGTGCCCCTTGTCCGCGCTCGGCCGAGAACAATTCCCCCGCCATCGGGTCGTAGACCACGCCGATCTCGATTTCCCCGTCGATCTCGAGCGCGATCGACACGCAGAAAATCGCCAACCCGTGCGCGAAGTTGGTCGTCCCGTCGAGCGGGTCGATGATCCAGCGGCACCGCGCGCCCGATCGGCGGGGCTGGCGGGCGCCGCCCTCCTCGCCAAGCACGTCGTGCGACGGGAACCGCCGCGCGATCAGCTCGCGGAAGGCGCGCTCGGCGGCCAGGTCGGCGGCCGTGACGAGGTCGATGGGGCCCTTTTTTTCGACCGCCGGGTTCCGGCGGAAGAAGGATCGCTGCACGCGTCCGGCCGCGAGCGCGGCGTCAAGAGCGGTGGCGAGGTAGGCGGGATCGAGAGTCAATCAGGCGAGCTTCTTGCTCATGCGCACGGACATGCCGCCCTCGGGCCGACGGGCGATGGACACGTCGTCCATGAAGCTGCGCATGAAGAAAATCCCGCGGCCGCTCGACTTCAGGACGTTTTCGGGATCGAGCGGGTTGGCGACGATCTGGGGATCGAAGCCGGCGCCCTCGTCGAGCACCTTGACTACGAACTCGCGCGGCTCGGCGCGCGGCGAGAGCTCGAACTCGACGGTCACGTGCTTGGCGCGGTCCTCGCGGTTGCCGTGCTTGATGGCGTTGATCACCGATTCGCGGACGGCGACGCTCACCCAGTGCACGGTGTCCTCGTCGAGTCCGGCCAGCGCCGAGATCCGGTCGCTCAGCAGCTGCACGAGATCGAGGAGCTCGAACGAGCTGGGCAACTCGATGCGGATCAGGTGGCTGTCAGGAGCCATGGGCGCGGAGTAAGTAACATATAAAGCAGACGAGGTTCAAGGACGCGCATCCGCGCGCCGCCATCCCTGTGACACATTCTTCACTGGATCTGCAATCGGCACGACGCGTTCGCGGCACACTCCATGTCCCCGGCGACAAATCCCTCTCCCATCGCTACGTCATGCTCGGCGCCGTGGCGCTCGGCACGACGCGGCTCTCGCACCTGGCCCCCGGCGCCGACGTGGCGTCCACGGCGGCGTGCCTCCGCAGTCTCGGCGTTCGCATGGAAACGCCGGCGCCGCAGCAACTGGTCGTGCACGGCGCCGGCTGGAACGGGCTCCGGGCCGCCGGCGGCCCGCTCGACGCCGGCAATTCCGGGACGACGCTCCGCCTGCTGGCGGGCCTCATAGCGAGCCGGCCGTTCCGGACCGTGGTCGCCGGCGACGCCTCGCTCAGCCGGCGTCCGATGCGCCGCGTCATCGACCCGCTCACCGCGATGGGCGCCACCATCGGCTCGACCGACGGACGCGCGCCGCTCGTCATCGACGGCGGACCGCTCGCCGCGGTCCACTGGACGTCGCCCGTGGCGAGCGCCCAGGTGAAGAGCGCCATCATGCTGGCGGCGCTCACGGCGGCGGGGACCACGTCGGTCACCGAGCCGCTGGCGACACGTGATCATACGGAACGCGCCTTCCCGGCGTTCGGGCTCCACGCCGCCGCGGAGGGGCTCACGGTCCGGGTGCCGGGCGGTCAGCAGGCGACGGCCCCGGCCGAGGCGCTGGCGGTCCCGGGAGACCCCTCCTCGGCCGCCGTCTGGGCGGCCGCGGCGGCTGCCATTCCCGGCTCGTCGGTCCGGATCGAAGGGCTCTGCCTCAACCCGCGGCGGCTGGGCTTCACCCGGGCCCTCGCCAGGATGGGCGCCCGGGTCACCCTGTCGGTCACCGGAGACGTGGGCGGCGAACCGGTCGGCGTGCTCGAGGTCGCCCATGAGGGCCACGTCGAGGGCGCCACGATCGCGCCGGGTGAGGTGCCCGATTTGATCGACGAACTGCCCGTCCTGGCGGCGCGGGCGGCCCTGGGAGGGTCGCTGGAGGTCTCGGGCGCGGGCGAGTTGCGGGTCAAGGAGAGCGACCGGATTTCGGCCCTCGTGTCCGGGCTGGTCGCGCTCGGAGTCCGCGCCGAGGAACGCCCCGACGGCTTTTTTGTGGAAGGATCACGTCAGCCGGCGGGCGGCACGGTCGATGCCGCCGGCGATCATCGGCTCGTCATGGCGTTTGCCCTGGTCGCGCTCGGCGCGTCGGGACCGACCCGCATCACGGGCGCCGAGGCAGTGGCGGTGTCGTATCCGGACTTCAGCCGGGATCTGGCCCGGCTCGCAGAGTGACGACAGACAAGATCTACCTCGTCGGATTCATGGCGAGCGGCAAGAGCACGATTGCCCGCGCGCTGGCTCAGCGTCTGCGCTGGCGCGCCGAGGACATCGACGACCTCATCGAGCGGCGCGAGCGGCTGACGATCGCCGACATCTTCGCCCGGCAGGGCGAACCGTACTTCCGCGCGGTCGAGCGCGAGATGCTGCTCCTGCTCCAGCCGATCCGCCACCTGGTCGTCGCCACCGGCGGCGGGACGTTCGCCGATCCGGACAATCGCGGGGCGATCAACCTCGACGGCGTGTCGGTCTGGATCGATCTGCCGCTGGCGGATCTCATCCCGCGGATTCCGCTCGACGGACGGCGCCCGCTCGCGGCCTCGCGGGCCGACCTCGAACGGCTCTACGCGGCGCGCGTGGACGCCTACCGCCTGGCGCACGTGCGCGTCGCCGCCTCACGCGTGCCCGTCCAGGTCACCGTCGATCGGATCCTCGAAGCGATTCACCAGCTGCCGCCGCTGTTCGATCGATCCGCCCCCATCGTCTGAGGATCCTGCGTGCGCTATCTCATCCTGAGCGACATTCACGGCAACCTGCAGGCGCTCGACGCGGTCCTCGCCGACGCGAAGCGGCTCGGCTACGACCGGATGATCTGCCTGGGCGATCTCGTCGGCTACGGCGCCGATCCGGGGGCGGTGATCGACCGGACGCTCGCGCTCGATCCGGTCGCGATCATCCGCGGCAACCACGACAAGGTGTGCGCGGGGATCGAGCCGCCGATCCTGTTCAACGAGGTGGCGCGCAAGTCGATCGAGTGGACGGCGTCCACCATCTCGCCGGCGCAGCTCAAGGCGCTCGCCGATCTCCCCAAGGGCCCGCGCGTCGTCTTCAGCGGACTGGAGATTTGCCACGGCGCGCCGTTCGACGAGGACTACTACGTCTTCGAGTCGACCGACGCCGCCAAGGCGCTGGATGCCGCGTCGGAACGCATCTGCCTGTTCGGCCACACGCACCTGCCGGCGCTCTTCGCGACGGCCGACGATCCGATCAAGGCGGATCCGCGCCACGCCGATCACCTGCAACTGCCGGCGCGCGGTCCCGCGCTCGTCAACGTCGGCTCGGTCGGCCAGCCGCGCGACGGCGACCCGCGCGCGGCGTACGGCCTGCTCGATCTCGACAAGGGAGAGCTGGTCATGCGCCGCGTGGACTACGACCTGACCGGCGCCCGCGCGCGCATCCTGAGCGTCGGCCTCCCGCCGTGGCTGGCGATCCGCCTCGAACGGGGGCAGTAGTCGGGACAGCTCTCCTCAGCCGTACCATGCAAGACAAGCTTCAACCACTTCACCCTTCACCGTACGAGAGGAAAGCTTCACCATGAAGAGGTGAAGAGATTAAGGTTTTTGGTACAAATCGCTTGTCTTCTCAGCCCGCGCTGACGCTGTTCCGCCGGCGAAGAAGAGCTAAAGCCAAGACCGGGCACCTCACTTCCTGACGGCCGACAAGATGCTCTTGAGGCCCAGCTTGAGCCGCGGGACATTGAAGTTGATCAACAGAGCCTGCCGCAAGCCGAGAAGCTTGAGGTATGTCAGGACCTGTGCCTCGTGGACGGGCAGCAGTTTTTCGACCGTCTTGAGCTCCACGAGCAGTTCACCTTGAACGAGATAGTCGACGCGGTAACCCAATCAAGGCGAACGCCCTTGTAGACGACCGGCAGGGCCGCCTCGCGCAAGAAACCGATCTTGGAAAGACTCAATTCTCGAGCGAAGCACTGGTCATACGTCGATTCGAGCAGCCCGGGTCCAAGCTGCTTGTGCACTTCGATGGCACAGCCGATGACCTTGCGCGCGAGCGGCGTGGTGTAGAGCGCCACGCGTCCGAACACTGCAAGCCTCGGACCAGCAGCCGTGTTCGTTGTTCGTGGATTTCGGCGACGCGCGTTGCAAATTCTTCAATAGGCAACCACAGCGTGCATTGCACTTTCTTCAAGATCTGGCAAGCGCCAGTTCGGCCAGGAAGAACAAGCGATCTGCCCCACAGAAAAACTTCACCTCTTCTACCTCTTCATGGTGACGCTTGAAGATGGTGAAGGTCTGTCAGGGTGTCATTTTTTTCCCCGCTCCTCGCGGCGCCGCAACTCCGCCGCGTACGCGTCCTTGGCGGCGCGCGAGCCGAGGATCCATCCGATCACGATGCCGACGAGCAGCACGGCCGGGATGAAGATGAAGTGGCTCGCGGGCATGATCAGGCGCGTGACGCGCGCGTTTTCGAACGGAGGTCGGCCAGCTCGCGCTCGACCTTCTTGAGGCGGCTGAACAGGATAAAGACGTACACGAGGAGCGCCACCCAGACGAAGGCGTAGGCGGTAAACACGAGCGGCGTCGCCGGCAATTGCTCCTGCAGCGACTGCCCCGGCGGCAGCGGCACGAATCCCTTGTCCCCTTGTTGCGCGAGGACACCCAAGGCAGAGAACACCAGCGCGACCGCGGGGAGCGTAACGCGAATAATCCATCGCTGAAGACGAGTCACGTCAGTCCTCCAGGCTCAGATAGGCGGCGTCGATCTCAGCGCGCGCCGCTTCCATCCTCATGCGGATCAAGAGCAGCGCCCAGTACAAGATCAGGAACGCCGCCAGGCAGAACAGCGCGGGCACGAGCATCGGCTTCGGCAGCGTCGGCAGCACGCTGGTCTTCGGATGGAGCGTTCGCCAGAGGTTCACCGAGATGTAGACGAACGGCACGAGCGCCATCCCGAAGAGCCCGATCGCAGCAGAGAGTACCTCGGAGCCGGCGCCGCCGAAGCGCCGAAGCAGGAGATAGGCAACGAAAAGCATGTACATCACGAGCGTGCTCGTGAGCCGCGGCTCCCAGTCCCACCAGACGCCCCAGGCTTTCCGTGCCCAGAGCGGCCCCGTCACGAGCACCATCGTGCCGAACAGCACGGCGAGCTCGACCGCGGCGTAAGCGAGGTGATCGGCGGACGCAGAGCGCTTCGCCAGGTACCGCGCGCTGGCGATGCCGCAGACGAGCCCGCTCGTCAGCATCGTCATCGCCGCGCCGAGATGAAAGTAGAAGATGCGCTGCACGAGCCCCATCGACGACTCGTAGGGCGCCGTGTCGATGACGAACGGCGCCGCGGCGAACATCACGACGGCGACGCCGAGCAGAAGCGGGACGAGGCGGGAGTGGGAGGTCACGGCGGCTACTCGTGCATCACGGGCGCGAACGTCCACAGCGCCAGCGTGACGAACACTGCGTCAAAGAATATCAGCAACGTGAGGCACGTCTGCGCCAACCCGAAATCGGGCTCGGCGGCGAAGATGGCCGCCGTCCCCTGGACCCCCGTCATCACGACGGGCACGGTGACCGGATACAGGACGATCGAAAGCAGGACGTCGCGCGACTGTGCCCGGACCAGCATCGCGGCAAACAGGGTGCCGACCGCCGCGAACCCGACGGTGCCGACCACCAGCAGACCCGCCAGCAGCCACGGCGCGCGGCCGATTGGCGCGTGGAAGAAGAGCGCGACGATGGGCACGAGCACGATCTCGACGAGGATCATGAGGACGAGCAGCGCGAAGAGCTTGCCGAGGTAGACGGCGGCGCGCTCGATCGGCGCCATCAGCAGTCCGCGCAGCGTCTCCGACTGCCGCTCCCGCTCGAACGCGCGGCCGAGCGCGAGCGTGCCTGAGAAGACGATGGCGACCCACAGGACGCCGGCCGACGCGTTGTCGATCGGCTTGCCTTCCCGCACGAACGCCCAGGCGAAGACCAGTACGCACGACACCGCGAAGAACAATGTCGTGTAGACCAGCTCGCGGCTGCGCGTCTCGACGAGCAGGTCCTTGCGCGCGATGATCCACGCGGCGCGGAAGACGCCGATCACGTCCAGTCCTCCTGCAGCGTCGCGCGATACCGCGCGCGCAGCGTCCCCGATCCCGCGGCGAGATCGCGTGTCCGTCCGTTCCGGAAGCACACGCCGCGCGTCACGAGCCCGTCCGCGGAGTCGAAATCGTGCGTCGCGATCAGCACGATCGTTCCTCGGCCGCCGAGCTGCCGGAGCCGCGCGACGAGCAGCTCGGCCGATTCGTCGTCCAGCCCCGTGAACGGCTCGTCGAGCAGCAAGAGGCGGGGCGCGTGGAGAAGCGCGCGCTCGAGCGCGAGCCGCTGGCGCAACCCGCGCGAGAACGACGCGACGCGATCCCCGCCGCGCGCCTCGAGCCTCGCGGCCGCCAGGGCGTCGCCGACACGCGCGTCGAGATCCGTCACTCCATGGAGGCGGCCGAAGAACTCGAGGTTTTCGCGCGCCGTGAGATCGCCGTAGAGAAACAGCTCATGGCCGAGCAGCCCGATCCGCGTCCGCGCCGCGTCGCCGAGATCCTGTGCCGTGCGCCCGCCGTACGTGACGTCGCCCGCACTCGGCCGCAACAGAGTCGAGAGCACGCCGAGGAACGTGGACTTGCCCGCGCCGTTCGGGCCGAACAGCGCCACGAGCTCTCCCGCCTTGAAGCTCAGTGACACGTTGGCGAGCGCCTTGCGCCGGCCGTAGAACCGGGAGAGGTCCCGCGTTTCGACGATGTCGAAATCAGGGCCGGCGGACGAGGCCACGGCCGTCAGGCGTTGCCGCGGCGGCGCGGCCGGGCGAACACCGCCGCCCAGATGCCGGCGGACATGATCGCGCCGGCGAGCCCGAGCGCGAGATACCGCGGCCAGCGCGCATGATGGGGCAAGCCGGAAAAATCGACGACGAGCGCCTGGCCGGCCGGAATCGGCGGGCCGGTGGCGAAAATCAGCGGCTGTCCCTGCTCGACCGCCTCCTGCTTCGAGGCGACCTGCGGTGAGCTGATGTCCACCTGGCCGAGGCGGAGCACATACATCGTCAGCACGGCGAGCGGCGCCGGCCACACCTGGCGCAGGTGGGCGCTCGGTCCGCTGTAGGGCAGCTCGTACCCGATCTGCACCAGGGTCGAGCCCGGCGCGAATGGACCGGTGACGATCACGCGCGGGCCCTTCGCCGTCGCCTGCTTGCTGGATCCCTGGAGCACCGCCGCACCGCGCGCCTCGCGCGGCAGATCGACGATGAGCGGGCCGCCGAGATCAACGGGGTGGTTCGCGGAGTTGACGATGTCGAGCGCGTAGAAGATGTTGAGCCGCTCGTCGCTGAGTTCGGCGATGACGCGCGACGTCTCACCGAAGACGACGGTGCCGCGCTCGGCCGGCGGCGCCGCCGCCGGTGGCGACGCCGGCGCGGCGGCGCCGGATCCTGCGGCCGCGCGATCGGTCGCGACGAGCACGACGCGGAAACCGGCGCCGGCGCCGATGACCGCCTCCTCGGATTCGAGACGCTCGCCGTCCACGACGGTGGCCGCACGGACGCGCGCGCCCTTGCGGAGGTTGGAGACTTCCGCGCGGCCGGAGGCGTCGGTCGCCACCGTGCGCTTTTCGCCGTCGATCGTGAACTCGACCGGCTGCCCCGGCAGGTTCTTGTCGAACGTCCCGCGGATGACGCGGACCGTTATGGTCCCGACCGGCACCGCGTTGTCCGGCCGCGCGATGCCCGACATTTCCTTCGGGTTCGGCATTTGTGCGCCAACCGGGAGCGACGCCCCGAGGAGCACGAGGAGCCCGAGGAGCCCGATCGCCGCGCGCTTCACAACTTCGCTCCGCATTGCTTGCAGAAGCGCGCGTCAGGATCGTTGGCCGTCTGGCACGCGGCGCACGTGAGCACGGTGCGGATGGGATCGTCCGGAGCGGCCGCGACCTCGCCGGCCGGCGCAGGAGCCGTCGGCGGTGCGTCGTGCTCCAGCTCCTCCATCACCGTCAGCGCGCGCGCCCGCAGCCGCGCGTTGAGCTCGGCGTAGTCCGCCTCGCCGACCTTCCCCATCGCGTGATCGAATTCGAGCTCCTTGATCGATCGCAGCGCGAGCGCCTTCTCGCGCTCGAGATGTTCCTGGAGGTGCGGGGCCAGGGGCGCGGACGGCCCCGGCCCGCCGAAGAAGCCCGACAGCGCGCGATGAAAGGCAAAGCCCACCAGGCCCGCGGCGACGACCGCGCCCGAGAGCAGCAGCAGTGCGACCGGTTGCGTGTCCCGGGCGAGCGCGACCGCGGCGATCGCCCCAACCATCGAGAGCAGCAAGAAGAACTGGCCGGCGCTAGTCGAGGTCCCGGAGCTCGTCATCGAGTTGGCGCTCGAGCGTGGTGTCCACGGTGCGCGGTGCGGTCCGGGCGGCGCTGGGGTCCTGGTGGGAGCGGCGCGACCACCGCGCCGCGAGCCCGCCGACGACGCCGATGCCGACGAGGCCGATGACGTACGGCAGGGCCCACGCGAGACGGTTGAAGCCTTGATCGATCGGCGCCGACAGGACTTCCTGGCTGCCGTACTTGTTCACGAAGTGCTCGATGATCTGATCGTGCGTGAGGCCGGCGGCCACCAGCTTGTTGATCTCCTCACGCATGCCGGCGGCCTCGCTGCACGTGCACTCGCCGACGCGCTTGCGGCCGCAGGTGCCGCACATGCAGATGATCTCCGTCTGGAGGCTCCGCTCGAGCGGCGACTTCGGCACGACCATCACGGTCTGCGCCGATTCGATGTGCTGCGCGTGCAGGCGAGCCCACCCGCCGCCGCCAACGAGGAGCAACAGCACGAGTGATGTCCTCACCGCGTTCTCCGGCACGCGGCTGCTCGCGAACGCCAGCGCCCGCTCCGGCAGGAGCGCGATGATCGTGCCGATGAACATCACACCGACGCCGAACCAGATCCAGTTGATCAGCGGGTTCACCTTGACGACCAGGATCGCCGACTGGTTCTCGACCTCGTAACCCGCGAGCACGATGTAGAGATCCTCGGCGAGGCCGCGGCGCAGCGCGACCTCGGTCGTCGGGTCGTCCTCGCGATTGCGGAAAAACCATCGCGCTGGATACATGCCGTCGAGCGGCTTGCCGGCCTTGGACGGCTCGACGTGCGCGGTCACCATCTGCTTCTGGCCGTCGTCGGTGACGTTGAGGCCGGTGAACTTGACCGTGTACTTCCCGACGACCACCTGCTGCCCTGGCGTCAGCCGCGCCTGCTCTTCGAGCGGGAACCCGTTGCCGGCGAAGCCCAGGAACACCAGCACGATGCCCAGGTGAACGATGTAGCCGGCGTAGCGGCGTCGCGATCTCGCGAAGAGGCCGACGAACGCCGTGAACCGGTCCGTGCCGGTCGTGCGCTGGCGCACGCTCGCGCCGCGGACGAACTCCTGGGTAATCGTCGTCGCGACCCATGCGCACAACATAAAGCAGAGGCCCGCCGCCCAGAACCGCACGCCGAGCGCGGTCACACCAGCGCCCACCGCGACCGCGCCGGCGGCCGGCCAGAGGAATTGCGTCCGCAAGTTGCTGAGCGTGGACTTGCGCCATGCGAGCATTGGACCGACGCCGGTGAGGAACAGCAGCGTGAAGCCGACCGGCGTCATCCACTTATTGAAGAACGGGGGCCCGACGGTCAGCCGCTCGCCGCGAACCGCCTCGCTCAGCGTCGGGAACATCGTCGCGAACAGCACGAAGAACGCCGCGAACAGCAGCACCCAGTTGTTCGCGAGGAACGCCGCCTCGCGCGACGCCCACGAATCGAGCTCGTTGCGCGAGCGCAGCAGCGGCAGGCGGTGGATCACCAGCCCGAAGCTCACGATGAGCGACAGGACCATGAAGACCGTGAACATGCGCGCGAGTTCGGGATCCTCGCCGAACGCGTGCACCGACTGCACGACGCCCGACCGCGTCATGAACGTCCCGAAGATCGTCAGGAAAAACGTGACAATCACGAGCGAGACGTTCCAGATCTTCAGCATCCCGCGCCGCTCCTGCACCATCACGGAGTGCAGGAAGGCCGTCGCCGTGAACCACGGCAGCAGCCCGGCGTTCTCGACCGGATCCCAGGCCCAGTAGCCGCCCCAGCCCAGCTCTTCGTACGCCCACAGTCCGCCGAGCGCCAGGCCGACGGTCAGGAAGAGCCACGCCGTCATCGTCCAGCGGCGCACGGCGCGCAGCCACGAGTCGTCGAGCTGCCCCGTCGCCAGCGCCGCGATGCCGAACGCGAACGGAATCGTCATCCCGACGAATCCGAGGTACAGCAGCGGCGGATGGATCGCCATGTAGAAATTCTGGAGGAGCGGGTTCAGTCCCTGCCCCACCGCCGGCTTGTCCATCAGGTAGGTTTCGAACGGGTTGTTGTGAATCACCATCAGGAAGAGGAAGAACATCTCCACGACGGCGATGCAGGCGACGACCCACGGGATGAGCACGCGATGGCGCTCGCGGTTGACGAACACCGCGACGCTGCCGAACGCGGCGAGCAAGGTCACCCAGAACATGATGGAGCCGTCGAGCCCGCCCCAATACGACGCCAGCTTGTAGAAGAGCGGCTGCGACGCGTCCGAGTAGCGCTGGACGTACTTGATGGCGAAGTCGCCGGTCACGAAGGCGTGGACCATCACGGCGGAGGCGACGAACATCAGCGCCGTCGCGGCGTGGAACAGGCCGATGCCACCTTCGACGAGGGACCGATTGCGGCGTCGCGCGCCGGCGATAGAAGCGGCAAAGGCGCCGCTCGCCGTCACGAACGTGGCGAGGATGAGAAACGTTCCGAGGGACGACATGATGTCAGGTCAGTACGACGGTTTCTTGGCGCCCACCGCCGCGCGGTTGGCTTCGTACTTCGACGGACACTTCGCGGTGACCCCGTTCGGATCGACCACGAAGCCGGACGGCGACAGCCGGCCCTTGAGCACGACCTCCGATCCGTCCTTGAAGGTGTCCGGGACGACGCCGCTGTAGCTGGCCTCGACGACGTGGTCGCCGGTCTTGACCTTGAACTTGTAGTCGAGCGTGCCGGGCCGGTAGAGGATCGTGCCGTCCACCACGAAGCCGTGCAGGGACATTTGCTTGCCGTACCACTGGTCCGGCGCCACCATCACCTCGTCCACGTGCTTGTAGTAGGACGCGCCTTCGCTGACGGTCACGACCAGGAGCAGCACCAGCGCGCTCAGGAGCACGATGCCCGACACGAGCGCGCGCGCGGTCTTCTTCGACATTACTTCGCTCCCTCCGCTGAGTATCAGGATACGCCGAAAAAGACATCGGGTGTCGTTTTACGTATTTCGTAAAACGACACCCGATGTCCTTAACAATTCGACCACCGTCGCGACCGGCAGCCCGACGACGTTCGAGTACGACCCCTCGATCCGGGTCACAAATCGGGACGCGAGCCCCTGAATCGCATAGGCGCCGGCCTTGTCCATCGGCTCGCCGCTGGCGACGTACCAGGCGACGTCCTCCTCCGACATGGCACTCATGGCGACCTCGGTCCGCTCCACCTGGGTCGTGATCTGCCCGTCCCAGGCCAGCGCGACCCCGGTCAGAACGTGGTGGGTGCGGCCGGCGAGGCGCCGCAGCATGCGCGCCGCGTCCTCGGGGTCAGCGGGCTTCCCGAGCACCTTCCCATCCACTACGACGACGGTGTCGGCACCGAGCACGGGCCGATCGGGATGCCGCCGCGCGCCCGCGCTCGCTTTGAGCTGGGCCACGCGCTCGACGTAGCGCTCGGGCGATTCACCCTGCTCCGGCCGCTCGTCCACATCGGCCGGGTCCACTTCCACTGTGATGCCGGCGCGCGTGAGCAGCTCGCGCCGCCGCGGCGACGCCGAAGCGAGAATCAGCGACACGCGCGGATGATACAACCCGCGTCGATTTGAAAGCCGCCCGGACTGATGTGATGATGTGGTGTTCGGCCGTCGCCGATCTTCGTGATGGAGCCGCTCAACTCGACCGCGACGCGCGCCCTTCGTACTCTGCTCGCCGGGCAGCCGACGACGGAGGCCAAGGTGACGTTCGCGTGGCAGATCGCCGCCGGGCCCGCGCTCGGCCGCGCCGCAACCGCGTCGTGGTCGGACGACGGCGTCCTCCGCGTCTCGGCCCGGACCGCCGCGTGGTGTCAGGAGATTCGCCGCGCGCGCCCGGTGATCGCGGAGCGGCTCACCAGTCTGCTCGGTCCGGACGTCGTCCGCCGGCTCGTCATCGACACCGAGGATAAGCCGGACACCGGGAGGGGTCGGCGATAGAAGTCCGCGAAGCCCGCGACGTCAGGAGCGGCGCTGAGCGCCGCGAGCGGGGGTGGGCCCCCGCGATAGAAGTCCGCGAGGCCCGCGACGTCAGGAGCGGCGCTGAGCGCCGCGAGCAGGGGTGGGCCCCCGCGATAGAAGTCCGCGAGGCCCGCGACGTCAGGAGCGGCGCTGAGCGCCGCGAGCGGGGGTGGGGCCCCGCGAGCGCCTAAGAAAAAGGAGCGGCCGGCTTCAGCCGGCCCGGGACCGTATGCGTGAGACCGTCATCGTCAGTGCAGTGCGCACGCCGACGGGCAAGTTCCTCGGCGGGCTCAAGGATTTTCAGGCGCCGGATCTCGGCGCGCTCGTCGTGCGCGAAGCGGTCCTTCGGGCCGGCGTCGATCCGGCGCAGGTCGACGAGTGCATCATGGGCAACGTCGTCAGCGCCGGGCTCGGCCAGGCGCCGGCGCGACAAGCCGCGCTCAAGGGCGGCCTAGCCAACGGCGTGGGCGCGCTCACGATCAACAAGGTCTGCGGCTCCGGTCTCAAGGCGGTGATGCTCGCGGCTCAGGGGATCGCGCTCGGCGACATCGACGTCGCCGTCGCCGGCGGCATGGAATCGATGAGCAACTGCCCGTACCTGCTGTCGCGCGTCCGCGAAGGCCTGCGGATGGGCGACGCGACGATCGTGGACTCGATGATCCACGACGGCCTGTGGGACTCGTTTCACAACATCCACATGGGCCTGACCGGTGAGCACGTGTCGGAGAAGTACCACGTCTCACGGGACGAGCAGGACAAGTACGCCGTCGAGAGCCATCGCCGTGCCGCCGACGCCACGGCCAACGGCTGGTTCACGGACGAGATCCTGCCGGTGTCGATCCCGCAGAAGAAGGGCGACCCCGTCATCGTCGACCGCGACGAATCGATCCGCGCGGACACCTCCGTCGAATCGCTCAGCAAGCTCAAGCCGGCGTTCAAGAAGGACGGCACCGTGACCGCCGGGAACGCGCCAGGCGTGAACGACGGCGCGGCGGCCCTCGTGGTGATGGGCGGCGAGGTCGCGGCGAAATTGAATCTCAAGCCGCTCGCACGCGTCGTCGGCTACGCGACCTCCGGACTCGAGCCGAAGCTCGTCATGATGACGCCGGTCGAAGCGGTCAAGAAGCTGCTCAAGAAGACCGGCTGGAGCATCGACGACGCCCAACTGGTCGAGCTGAACGAAGCGTTCGCCGTGCAGGCGGTCGCGGTAATGCGGGAGCTGGGGCTCGATCCGGCGCGCGTCAACGTGCAGGGCGGCGCCGTCGCGCTCGGCCATCCAATCGGCGCCAGCGGCGCGCGAATCCTGACGACCCTGCTCTACGCGCTCAAGCGCCGCGGCGAGACCCGCGGCATCGCGACGCTCTGTCTCGGGGGCGGGAATGGCGTCGCGATGGCGATTGAAACTGTCTAAGTTGAAATTGTGGGGGCGGGGCCCCACGCGCTACCAGGGATGACCGCCGCCAGCCGAACGTCGTGAGGCGTCGGCGGCGCGCGCGTTGGGGGTGGGGCCCCACGCGCTACCAAGGAAGATATGGCCATTCACACAATCGGAGTAATCGGCGCGGGCACGATGGGCAATGGGATCGCGCAGGTATTCGCGCAGGCTGGATTCACGGTCAAGCTGCACGACGCGTCGGCGGACGCGATCGGCCGCGCGCGGGCGACGATCGAGAAGAGCCTCGCGAAGTTCGTGGAAAAGGGCAAGCTCACCGCGCCCGACCGCGACGCGGCGCTGACCCGGCTGGTGGCCGCGCCGTCGCTCGACGCGCTCGGCGACGCGGACTACGTCGTCGAAGCGATCTTCGAGCAGTACGAGGCCAAGCGCGATCTGCTCGCGCGCCTCGACGCCGTCACGCGGCCCGGCGTCATCCTCGGCACCAACACCTCGTCGATTTCGATCACGCGCCTGGGCGCCGCGACGCGGCGTCCGGCGCTCGTGCTCGGCATGCACTTCATGAACCCGGTGCCGCTCATGACGCTGGTCGAGCTCGTGCGCGGCCAGGCGACGTCGGCCGAGGCGATGCAGACGGCGGTCGAGCTCTGCAAGGCGCTCGGCAAGACGCCGGTTGAGGCCGCCGACTACCCCGGCTTCATCGCCAACCGCATTCTGATGCCGATGATCAACGAAGCGGTGTTCGCGGTGATGGAAGGCGTCGGCACGCCCGAAGCGATCGACACGGTGATGAAGCTCGGCATGAACCACCCGATGGGCCCGCTCACGCTTGCCGACTTCATCGGCCTCGACGTCTGCCTCGCGATCATGAACGTGCTGCACGACGGCCTGGGCGATCCGAAGTACCGCGCCTGTCCGCTGCTCAAGCGCATGGTGGCGGCCGGTCAGCTCGGACGGAAGAGCGGCAAAGGCTTCTACACGTACAGCAGTTAGTTCGGCCGACAACACGGAAGTCACGGAGACGGATCGAGAGCACGGAGACATGGGAGTGATCCCATCGAGTCCGTGGCGTCCGTGTTCGTCCGTGTGCTCCGTGTTGTGGCCCTGGTGAACATCGCTCATCGTCATCATGAATGGATTTCATTCATTGCCTCTCATCCATGCACGGAATATGATGCGTTCATTCCGGGAGGAAACGCGTGGATCTTGACGTTCGGCATCTGCGGCTGGTCGTAGCGATCGCCGAGCAGCGCAGCCTGACCCGCGCGAGCGAGGTGCTGCACCTCACGCAGTCGGCGCTCAGCCACCAGTTGCGCGATATCGAGGGCCGGCTGGGCACGGCGCTGTTCCTGCGCTTGAACAAGCGCATGGCGCTGACACCTGCGGGCGAGCGCGTCCTGGTCACGGCCAAAGCGGTGCTCGAAGAGCTGTCGGGCGCCGAGGCGGCGATCCGCGGCGGGCTCAAAGACGCGGTGGTGCCGCTCAGACTCAGCACCGAGTGCTACACCTGTTACCACTGGCTGCCCGCCGTCCTGAAGCCGTATCGCGAGAAGTTCCCGAACGTCGAAATCCGGATCGACGCCGCGTCCACGCGGCGGCCGCTGCCGACGCTCCTCGAGGGCAAGCTGGATCTGGCGATCATGAGCTCCTCCGTCCGCGACCCGCGCGTCGTCGTGCGCTCGATCTTCGAGGACGAGCAGGTCGCCGTCGTCGCCCGCGACCATCCGTTTGCCCGGCTGCCGTTCGTCCGGCTCGTGGATTTCCGGAAGGAACGGCTCCTCACCTACGTCGAGCGCGAGGACAGTCATTTCGTGATGCGGGTGCTCGAACCGGCCGGCGTAGTGCCGCGCGCGATCGAACCGGTGCAGTTGACCGAAGCCATCCTCGAGATGACGCGCGCCGGACTGGGGGTCGCGGTCCTGGCGCGCTGGGCCGTCGCGCCGTACCTGCACGACGGGACGCTCCGCGCGGTGCGGGTCACACCGGAAGGGCTGCGGCGCGAATGGAAGGCCGTGCTGCCCAAGCCGCTCGAACACGCCGACTACCTCGACGCGTTCATCCGCCTCGTCATTCAGCACACGCCCACGCCGCGCGCGCGGGCCGTCATCCCGTTCAACGGCCGGCGTGGTTCCCGCGCCAGCGGATAATCGCTCTCCGGACGTATGACGCGCGTTCATCGCCGGCGGAAACGCCAGTGATGCCACACCTATGAGCGGCGCTCATAGGAGCGTGCGTGAGGTTGCGCTGGCGCCCATCGCCTGCCCTTCGTAGCATCGACGGCATGCCGATCATCTTCACGCTCGCGCTTCTCGGCGCCGTGGTGCCGTTCGCCCCCATCATCGAGCAGCCGGCGGCTCCGCTCCCGCACGTCCGCGCGCTCACCTCGACGGCCCGCGAGATCGTCGCCGCCGGCCTGCACGAATCGACGACGTTCCGGCAGCTCGTGCGTGAGCTCGACGCCGCCAACATCGTGGTCTACGTCGCGACGACGCCGGAGTGGGCGACGCGCGCGTCACTCAATTACCTCTCGTCCGCGGCGTCCATCACCTACCTGCTCGTGCACGTACGCACGCGCGCCCCCGAGCGCGATCGAATCGCCGCCCTCGCGCACGAGCTCCGGCACGCGCTCGAGATCGTGGGGGCGCCGACGCCGATCGTGCGCGCGTCGGATCTGCGGCAGTTATACGCGTCGGTCGGTTTTGCCTGCGGCCCGCGGAGCTACGACAGCGCGGCCGCGGCCCTCACCGAAGCGGCGGTGCGGCGCGAACTGGACGCCGGATCCACCAGACGGCCGCGGTGACGGGCACGAGGATCACAATCTCCCAGAGCGCGGCCGTCAGGTTGTGAGCGACGAAGCCGGGCAGCCACCAGCGCCGGTAGATCGGCAGGAACCAGCCGAGGCTGCTGGCGACATACTCGCGGCTGATCGGCCAGAACGCCATCACGCCGTACGGCGCGGACGTGTCCTGTCCGAACGCATCGAGCAGCGGATGCGACGCCCACGCGAGAAACACCGCCAGTCCGATCCGCCAACGCTCGCGCGCGATGGGCCAACGCATCCATGCGGCGAGCGTTCCCACCACGAGCGCCGCGCCGAGGCTGTGCGTTTCGCCGCTGTGTCGGCCAATCAGAAGATCGAGATCGGGCGCAATCGCGACGGCGGCGAGGATCGCCGCCTGAATCTCGCGTCCACGCCGCGACGGATCGGGCGCGGCGACGAGCCATCCCGCAGCCAGGCCACCCAGCGCGTGTCCAATCGGGCTGGGCACGCCCGAATCATAGCCTTGCTCCTCTGACCTGCCCTGTCACGGCCCGATCGCAGAATCTGCAACAGCCCGGCCGGACAGGGTTGGCAGTTTCTGCTACCCCCGGCGGGAGGGGCGAAAGTCCACGTGGAAGTTAAGTCATTGATGAAGCTAGAGATAGAGGCGCGTGATGATCTATTTTCGCTTGACACCCGGCTGGCACGTCCCTAGAATCACTTTCGGTCCGGCGCGCGTCGCTCCTTTCAGCGGTGCGGCACTGAGGAGTCCCATGGCATCACCCGAACGAATTGAAAAAGTGGAACGGATCGACAAGGAACGCGACGACCGGAACGACAAGGAACGGATGAAAGCCGTCGAGCTGGCCGTCGGCCAGATCGAAAAGCAGTTCGGCAAAGGCTCGATCATGCGGCTGGGCGGCAAGGACGCGATTGCGCCGATCCCCGCGATCTCGACCGGATCGATCAGCCTCGACTGGGCGCTTGGCGTGGGCGGACTGCCCCGCGGCCGGGTCATCGAGATTTTCGGACCCGAGTCGTCGGGCAAGACGACGCTGGCGCTGCAGACGATCGCGCAGGCGCAGAAGCTGGGGGGCGCGGCGGCGTTCATCGACGCCGAGCACGCGCTCGATGCCCAGTACGCGCAGAAGCTCGGCGTCGATCTCGACAATCTGCTGGTGTCGCAGCCCGACAACGGCGAGCAGGCGCTCGAGATTGTCGAGGTGCTCATCCGCTCCAATGGCGTCGACGTCGTCGTCGTCGACTCGGTCGCGGCCCTCGTGCCGCGCGCCGAGATCGAAGGCGAGATGGGCGAAGCGCAAATGGGGCTGCAGGCGCGGCTGATGTCGCAGGCGCTGCGCAAGCTCACGGGCGTCGTCTCCAAGTCGAAGACGTGCCTCATCTTCATCAACCAGTTGCGCGAGAAGATCGGCGTGATGTTCGGCAATCCGGAAACGACGACCGGCGGCCGCGCGCTGAAGTTCTACTCGTCGGTCCGCGTCGACATCCGCCGCATCGGCGCGATCAAAGACGGCGACACCATGGTCGGCGGCCGCACCCGCGTGAAGGTCGTCAAGAACAAGGTCGCGCCGCCCTTCCGCGAAGCGGAGTTCGACATCATGTACGGCGAAGGCATCTCACGCGAGGGCGACCTGCTCGATCAGGCGGCCGAGCGCAACATCATCGAAAAGAGCGGCACGTGGTTCTCGTACGGCGGCGAGCGGCTCGGCCAAGGCCGCGAGAACGCCAAGGCGTTCCTCAAGGCGAACACCGAAACCGCCGCGCAAATCGAGCAGAAGCTCCGCAAAGCCATGGGACTGCCGGAGTGAAAAGCGCTTGTTAAGTTGGAAGTGAGAAGCCAGAAGTTGGAAGTGAGTGGGCGTTGGTCACGCGGTTGTAGCGTGCGGCCGTCGGGCGGGCCGGGTGTGAGCCGTCGTCGGGCGGCCCGGGCGTGAGCCGTCGTAGGGCGGCCCGTGCGTGACCCGTCGTAGGGCGGCCCGGGTTCAGGGCCGCCAACACGCGCCCAAAGCAACTTCTAACTTCCGGCTTCAAACTTCTCACTTAACGCAGACGGATTACTGAACAACCAACGTCACGGTCGTGCTCCGGATCATGTTGCCGGAGGTGCCGTTCACGGTGATCTGATACGTGCCGGCGGGCGTATTTGGGAGTGGGGGCGGACCTTTCTTCTGACCCCCATCGCTTCCTTTTCCGCACGACGGCAGCACGAGCAGGGCGACGACCACGAGCCAGTGCGGGACCGAAGAGTAACGTCGGCATCCGCGCGGGCGCCCCACCATGGCCGCGAGGATCAACGCTGCGCTTGCGACCAGTGCGCCGCTCGCACTGGTCGCTCCGGCGCCCTCGGCTGCGCTCCCGGCGCGCGTCGCCACCGAGAGCACGGTGTCGCGGCCGGTGGTGCCGGGCGTCACCTCGGCGGGCGCAAAGGTACAGGACGCGTTCGCCGGCAGCGATCCGCACGTGAAGCGGACGGGTGTGTCGAACGACGCGCCTGACGGCATCGCGCTGATTGAGTAGTTGGCGGACGTCCCGGCCGGCACCGTGCGCGACGCCGGCGTCGGGACCAGCCCGAAGTCGGCGCCACCCGAGTTGATCGACATGTCGAGCGTGGCCCGCTCGCCGGTCGCGAGGTAGAACGGACGACCGAGCTCCTTCAGGAAGCCGGAGTGCGTCGGAACACGGTCGCGCAACTCGCCCCGGCCGGCGAAATAGCTATAGAGCCACATCTCCTCGGGCGTGGCGAGCGCGTCGCGGGTCACGAGAATCGTCGCGACGCGAAAACTGGTCGGCGCGCTGCCCGCAGCCGGCCGGCGCGGGCCGAAGCGCGCGACGACGTCGTCCACGGTCACGCGCGTCATCGGGCCTGTGAACGTCTGACCCGTGCATCGGATGGCCTGCGCCGCGGCTTGATCCGCGAACACGAGCTGCGCGCGCACCTGATTCGCGGGGAGCAGCCCCATCAGATACAGGTCGAAATCGTTGTAGGCCGGCGCATCGACCTGCGCCCCGAGCACGACGGTGCCATTCTCCTCACGGATGTCGCACGCGAACGAGCCGCCTTGTCCGCCCTGTCCGCCGATGCTGAACCCCATCACCCCGCCCGCCATGCTCGAGAGCGGCCAATGCGGGATGCCGGGCGTCAGCGGCTGGAAACTGAGGAAGTTGACCCACTGGTGGCCGAGCTCGTGGATGTGCGCGGTCTCGGCGCCGTCGAACAGCGTCCCGATCGGGAACTGCGAGATCCCCTGCAGCCGGCCGCCGCTGCCGAAGTTGCCGGTGTTGTTGAAGAGCGTCAGGCCGATGCCCTCCACCTCGTTCTTGACCTGCGAGTGCGTCCGGTTCGCGAACCGCCAGGGGTCGTAGACGAGATTCAGGAAGTCGTAGTCATCGCCGAACCAGCGATAGAACTCCCGGGTAACGCGCGTCACGTCACGGTTCACGAAATACCCGGCGTCGTGAATGTTGACGACCCGTGACGTGGCCTGCACGAACTCCGACAGGCGCGTGACGCCCGGCGTCCCGAGATCCTGGCTGTAGATGTTGATGAACATGTTGCCGCGGAACACGTTCGTCGCGCCGGCAAAGAGATTCAGGAACCCGAAGAAGACCCGCTGCACGTCGTCGGCGCGCCGCGCCGCGAGGATCGGCACCACCGGAAACTGCGCCGTCCAGATGCCATCGGCTGCGCGCCGATCCCCTCCGGTGCCGTCGTCACGCAGCTCGATCAGGCTGGATGTACCGGCGGGCTGGTACTCCAGCGTCACACGCGTCGGCGCCTGCCCGGTCAGCTCGATCTCGATCAACGCCGGCTGCGTGGCATTGGGCGGCAACACCGCCGGCGTGAACTTGAAGTAGTTGACGGTCTGCCCGGCCGCGGCGCCGGGCCAGAGGGTGAGGAGCAGCGCGCACATGGGGACACGGCGGATCATCGAGGCTCGTCCTCGTACAGCCGGCGGCCCGTCAGGTCGAGCCGCAGCGGTGTTCTGGCGCTGGCGCGGAGAGTCTACGAAAACGCGGGGGCCGGCGCAATCAGCCGACGTGAATGCGCGGCCGGCGGGCCGGATCCGGCTCCGCCTTGCGGAGTACCTCACGGCAGACCGGCGCGGTATCGCCTTCGCCGAAGGCGAGGAACTTGAGCAGGTAGGCGATCGGGTTGCCTTCGGTCCAGCCGAAGTACGCGTGTGGAATCGTGCCGGTGCGGTCCCGCAGATCGAGCAGCAGGCCCGCGATGGCGTTGGGCACCGCCGGGCTCTGGCACCGCAGGATGTGGTGGCCGCCGACGTCCACGCCGCCCACCGACAGATGGCCGCTGAAATCGGAGGCATCCCCCGGCGTGACTTCCAGGAACAGGACGGCGTCATCGGGAAGATGATGCGATTCGCGCGCCTGCGCGAGCTTGCGCGCGTACTCGTCCGGCAGTCCGGTGTTCGGCCGGCTGGCGATGATGCGCACCGCCTTCTTGCCGACGGCGTCGTTGACGAAGCGCCCTGCCGTCGCGTCGTAGTCCACGCTGTCGATGCGCACCTCGGTCGATCGCAGGACGCGTGAGACGAGCGAGGCGCTGATGATCCCCAGGATGAACAGCCCCGCGATCTGGATACCTTCGGGACGCTCGATGATGTTCACGATCGTCGTGTACGTGAACACCAGCGTGATGATTGTGAACCACGCGCGCCCCCTGGGGATCGCGACGGTCACGGCAATCGCGGCCGAGGTCATCAGCACGAGCACGCCGGTCGCGTAGGCGCCACCCTGCGCGTTGACGTCGGCCTTGAACGCCAGCGTGACCAGGAACCCGATCGCGGTGATGACGATCACGAGCGGGCGCGATGCGCGCGCCCAGTCCGGCGCCATCCCGTATCGCGGCAGGTAGCGTGGAACCAGATTGAGCAGCCCGGCCATCGCCGACGATCCGGCAAACCAGAGAATGGCAATCGTCGACAGGTCGTACAGCGTCCCGAAGGCCTCGCCGAAGTCACGGTGCGCGAGGAACGCGAGCGCGCGGCCGTCGGCCGGTCCGCCCGCCCGCAGGGCGGCCGCCGGAATCGTCGTCGTCGTGACCACGGCACTGCCGATGAGCATCGCGCTCATGATCAGCGCCGCGGTCAGCAGCAGCTTCTGTGCGTTGCGGATGCGCGAGTGCAGGATCTCGTCGCTCGTGGCGCCGTCGCCCTTGATGAGCGGCATCACGGCCACCCCGGTCTCGAAGCCGGACAATCCGAGCGCCAGCTTGGGAAACAGGAGCAGCGTGAACGCGACCATCATCAGCGGGTTGCTCTGCTGCGTGAACAGATTGCGCCGCCATTCCGCGATGGCGTCGGAGTGGCCGAACACCCAGATCAACTCGCGGCCGATGACGATCGCGTTCAGGCCGAGATAGAGGGCGACCAGGGCCACGGCGAGCCAGATCGCCTCGCGAAAGCCTTTCAGGAAAATCAGCCCAAGACCGGCGAGCAGAACCAGCGTGATCGTAATCGGATGTTCGAGCCAGTGCGGCACGAACGGATTCTCGACGATGTGCGCCGTGGCGTCCGCGGCCGAGAGCGTGATCGTGATGACGAAGTCGGTCGCGGCGAAGCCGAGCAGGCACAGGACGAAGGCCTTGCCACGCCAGCGCGGCAGGTATTGCTCGAGCACGAACAGGCTGCCCTGCCCGTGCGGGCTGAGCGCAGCGATCCGGTTGTAGACCGGCAGCGCGCCCAAGAGCGTGAGCAGCACGAGCACGAGGGTCGCGAACGGCGAGAGATAGCCGGCCGCGAGAAACGCGATGCTGGGCTGATAGCCGAGCGTCGAGAAATAGTCCACGCCCGTCAGGCACATGACCTGCCACCACGGCGCCGTGTGCGGCGCGGCCGTGTGTACAGATTCGTGATGATCGGAAAGCAGCCAGCCGCGCAGCGTACGGCGCCCGGCAGAAGCCGAGGCAAGCGACACAAACCCTCCCAAAGCCGACGGGGTTAGCTGACGGGCTCGAGGTGGGTAGATCCTCGCCGGGCATCGTGCCCCGGTTCGCCCCGGGCGCTTCTCGCGCCATTGGGTCCCCCGCGCGGTCACAAGCGTGACCGTTAGGCTGCCTTCAGGCTAACACAGCCGCCGTAGCGCGGCTCGGGTTGAGAGCCGCGGACCGTGAAACCGGGTCGACCTGCCCGGACTATCATCACCACGATGTCCCGAGTGCGCTCCGATCTCTGGCATCTCGCGGCCGGGCTGGGCGGTGTCGCGCTGGTCACCCTGTTCTTCACCAGGTGGCTCCCGATCTCCAACGCGGCGATCGTCGCGACGTCATTTCTCCTGGTGGTGCTGCTGGTCGCGGCAACATCGCGGTTGGCCGTGGCCATCGCGACGTCGATCGGCGCCATGCTTTCGCTCAACTTCTTCTTCCTGCCTCCGGTGGGGACGTTCACGATCGCCGACCCGCAGAACTGGGTCGCGCTGTTTGCGTTCCTGACGGTCAGCCTGGTGGCCAGCAACCTCTCGGCCGTGGCCAGGGCCCGGACCCGCGAAGCCGTGGGCCGGCGCGATGAACTGGCGCGCCTCTTCGACCTGAGCCGCGACATTCTCTCGATGAGCGACAGCCGCGAGGCGATGACCACGCTCGCGCGCGCGGTCGCGCGGCGATTCGATCTCGAGTTCGTCGCGATCGCCCTCCCCACCGGCGGCACCTGGGACGTCGTCGAGGCCGGAGGACGCCGCGTCACGCTGGAGCCGCGGCAGCTCTCCGACGCCTTTGCGAAAGCGCAATCGTCGTACGAGTTCGATGCGTACGCGCGCACCTACGCCGGACACGAGGAGCTCGAGATCGACGGCCGTCGCGTCCGGCTCGTGCCGTTGCGCGTCGGCACCAGGCCCGTCGGCCTGCTGGCAGCCACCGGCCGGCCGATCGAGCCCGGCACTCTCGACACGCTGGCCGGCGTCGTCGCGATCGCGATCGAGCGCGCGCAGTTCCTCGAGGAGCGCAAAGCCAGCGACTTGACCCGCCAGAGCGAAGCGCTCAAGAGCGCGCTGCTGGCCTCCCTGGCCCACGACTTGCGAACGCCGTTGACGACGATTCGCGTCGCGGCGGCCAACCTCAGGACGGGGCCGCTCTCGGATGACGCACGCATCGAACAGAGCGATTTGATTCTCGCGGAAGCCGAACGACTCACGCGCCTGTTCGAGAACATTCTCGCGATGGCCGGCATCGACGCCGGAGCGGTGCCGGCCGAGCCGCGATGGACGCACCCCAGCGAGATCATCGAAGCGGCGCGTGCTCAGGTCGAGCACACGATTCGTCAGCATCGGGTCGAGGTCTCGGTGGACCAGGACGTTCCCGTGCGCCTCGATCCACGCCTGACGGCGACCGCGACCGCCTACCTGCTCGAGAATGCCGCGAAATATGCGCCGGCCGGGTCGGTGATCGAGATTCGCGCTCGTGTGCACGCGGCCGGCCTGGATCTCGCCGTGCGCGATCACGGGCCCGGCATCGCCGCGGCGGACCTGCCGCACCTGTTCGAACGCTTCTATCGTGGAGCCTCCGCCAAGCCCGGCGTCTCGGGCACCGGGATGGGGCTCGCGATCGCCCGCGGCCTGCTCGCCGTGGAACAAGGTCGGGTGTGGGCGGAGAACTGTTCGGACGGCGGGGCCATGTTCACGATTGCCGTGCCCGCGGCGACGAAAGTCTCGCCGGTCGCGCTCTCACCAGCGACATGACCACCGATCCGCGCATTCTGCTCGTCGACGACGAGCAGTCGATTCAGAAGGCGGTGGGCCCGCTCTTGCGCTCGCGTGGCTATCAGGTCGACGTCGCCGGGACCGGCGCCGACGCGCTCAAGCTCTTCGCCGAGCGAACGCCGGATCTCATCGTGCTCGATCTCGGTCTGCCCGACATCCAAGGCACCGAGGTCTGCCGCCGCATTCGATCGGAGTCGAAAGTGCCGATCGTGGTGTTGTCGGCGCGCGGCGCCGAAGCCGACAAGGTCAACGCGCTCGATCTGGGCGCCGACGATTACGTCACCAAGCCCTTCGGACCGGAAGAGCTGCTGGCACGAATCCGGGTCGCGCTGCGCCGCGTGCGCTCGGACGAAGATGCCCAGACCGGTCACTTCCAGGCTGGGGATCTCACGATCGACTACGACCGCCGCCGGGTGCTCGTGCGGGACGCCGAGATTCGATTGACCCCGAAGGAATTCGAGTTGCTGTCGCTGCTGGCGCGCAATCACGATCGCGTGCTGACCCATCGCGCGATCCTCAGGGCAGTCTGGGGCCCGAACGCCGTCGAACAGCCGGAGCACCTCTGGACGCTCGTGGCCCAGCTGCGTAGGAAAATCGAACCCGACCCCGCGAAACCGCGGTATCTCGTCAGCGAGCCATGGGTCGGCTATCGGCTGACCACCGCCGAGCCGGGCGCCGCGACCTAGCAGGCACGCGAAAAACCTCGGCAAACACGCGGCCTCAGGGACTTTTCAGGCACTTCTTGGCCCCATCTCAGGCGGAGATTTCTACGCTGGGTGCATGGGCTCACGTTCGCGATCGCACACCTGGCTGAGGGCCGCACTGGTGGCCCTCGTCATTCTGGCCGCCGCCGTCATGGCCTTGATGCCGCCGCTGATTGATTTCGGCGTCGCAGTCGCGCTGGCGGTGGGTTGGTGCGTCTGGCTCGATCAGCGACCGACCTCGCAACCGACACCGCAGGAGCGTGGGCAGGATCGCGCGCGATGACGGTGATGTCCGTCCTCGCCCTGATTCTGAGCGTCGCCGCCTTCGTGTACCTCGTCTACGCGATGCTGCGTCCAGAGAAATTCTGAGCTTCGTATGAGCGCCGAATACATGGCCGTCGCGTTCACCATCGTCTTCACCATCGCCACGAGTGGGCTGCTCGGCGGCTACATGGCGCGAGTGTTCACGGGACGCCGCACCTTCCTGGATCCGCTGCTGGTACCGATCGAACGGCTGGTGCTGAGGATCACGGGCGTCGATCCGAAACAGCAGCAGGATTGGAAACGCTACTCGTTCTCGCTGCTCGTCTCGAACGTCGTGATGTGGCTGGTCACGTTCCCGATCGTCAGCTTTCAGCATCTTCTCCCATTGAATCCGGACGGGATCGGCGGCATGGAGCCGACGCTCGCGTTCAATACGATCTCGAGCTTCGTGACGAACACGAACCTGCAGCACTACAGCGGCGAGACCGGACTCTCCTATCTCAGCCAGATGGTGGTGATCACGTTCCTGCAGTTCGTCACCGCGGGTACGGGCGTGGCGGCTGCAGTCGCCATCATCCGCGCGCTGGCGGGCAGCCGTCTGACCGAGCTCGGCAACTTCTATGTGGACCTGACCCGCGCCACGGTGCGGGTGTTCCTGCCGCTGGCGATCCTCGTCTCGATCTTCATGATGTCGCAAGGCACGCCGATGACCTTCGCGCCCGCGGCCAAGGCGACCACGGTCGAGGGGCAGGAACAGACGATCGCGCGCGGCGTGACGGCCGGCGTGGTATCGATTAAACAGCTCGGCACCAACGGCGGCGGCTACTTCGGGCCGAACTCCGCGCATCCCTTCGAGAACCCGACGCCGCTGTCGAACTTCGTCGAGACCTGGTCGATCACCGTCATCCCGATGGCGATGGTGGTGATGCTCGGCCACATGGTCAAACGGCGCAAGCTCGCGGTCGTGATCTTCGCCACGATGCTCGCGATCTACATCCCGATGGTGATCTTCGGGGTCGCAATGGAGTCGGGGGGGAACCCCGCGATCTCCGCGATGGGCGTCGATCAATCCACCGGGTCGATGGAGGGCAAGGAAGTGCGCTTCGGCGCGGCGCTCTCGGCCCTCTGGGCGGTGACCACGACCGTGACCTCGAACGGGTCGGTCAACTCGATGCACGACTCGCTCACGCCACTGGGCGGGCTGATGCCGATGGTCGGCATGTGGCTGAACAACATCTTCGGCGGGGTCGGCGTTGGCTTCATCAACCTGCTGATCTTCGTCATCGTCGCGGTCTTCGTCGCCGGGATGATGATCGGCCGGACCCCCGAGTTCCTCGGCAAGAAAGTCGAGGCGAAGGAAATCAAGCTCGCCAGCCTGGCGATGCTCTGGCATCCGCTGGCCATCCTGGTCGGCACGGCGATCGCGGCGCATGTCTGGGTGACGACCGCCCATCCCGGCACGTCGCTCGGCTGGCTCAAGAATCCCGGCCCGCACGGCTTCTCCGAGATGCTGTACGAGTTCACGTCGGCCGCGGCCAACAACGGATCGGGCTTCGAAGGTCTGGGCGACAACACGCCCTTCTGGAACATCTCGACCGGGCTGGTGATGCTGCTCTCGCGGTACATCCCGATCATCGCGCCGCTGGCGATGGCCGGATTCCTGGCCGCCAAACCGGCCGCGCCTGACACGGCCGGCACGCTTCGCGCCGACAGTGCCACCTTCGGCTTCACGCTCTGGTCCGTCATCGTCATCCTCGGCCTGCTGATGTTCATGCCGGTCGCGGTGCTCGGTCCGATCGCGGAGTATCTGGCGCTGTGAGCGACAACCGGCCGAGGCCTCGCGTAGCGAGGCGAGGCCGCGACGCGCGGGGGCGGGGCCGCGCGCCACTGAGGAAGAGGACCGCCCGTCGTGGCCGCGCGAGCGGGGGTGGGGCCCCGCGAGCAATTAAGGAAGCAGACATGCTTACAGAGCTCAAACAAGGCGTCCTGTTCACCGTCGTGACGATGGTGCTGTTCGGCGGCGTGTATCACGCGGCGTTGTGGGGCGTGGGACGTCTGGTGTTCCCGGCCCAGGCCGAGGGCAGCCTGATTCGCCGTGCCGACGGGAGCATCATCGGGTCGAAGCTTATCGCGCAGAAGTTCACGCAACCCGAGTACTTCCAGCCGCGCCCGTCGGGCGTGGACTACCACGCCGCCTCGACGGGCGGCACGAACTACGGGCCGTCGAATCCAGACCACCTGAAGGCCGTGCGTGAGCGGGTGGACGCGTTGGAAAAACAGGAAGGCGTTGCGGCGAGCCGGATTCCGTCCGAGATGGTAACGGTCAGCGGCGGCGGCCTCGACCCGGACATCCCGCCGGGCGCGGCGGAGATCCAGGCGACGCGGGTAGCCCGCGCCAGAGGCGTGAACATCGATCAGGTGCGCCGCCTCATCGTCGAGCACACCGAGCCGCCGACGTTCGGATTCCTGGGCCGCGCGCGGGTCAACGTGCTGGAACTGAATCTGGCGCTGGACGAATCGTTCAGCAGGAGTACGGCGCTGAGTCGCGACTAGGGAAAGGACCGCCCGCAGCCGAGCGTAGTGAGGCGTCGCGGGCGCGCGCATGGGGGTGGGGCCCCATGCGCAACCAAAGAGGACCCGTCATGACCGACCGCGCGCGCAGCATTTCGATCTGGGATCCAGCCATCGTTCGCCAGGCGGCGATCGACTCGTTTCGCAAGCTGGATCCACGGGTTCAGATCAAGAACCCGGTGATGTTCATCGTCGAAATCGGAAGCCTGTTGACGACCGTCATCCTTTTTCAGGAGCTTCTGAACGGCAGCGGCCGGCCGGCGTTCACGGGCCAGGTGGCGTTCTGGCTGTGGTTCACGGTGCTGTTCGCCAACTTCGCCGAGGCAATGGCGGAAGGGCGCGGCAAGGCACAGGCCGAGACGCTCCGGAAGACCCGCACCGAGACCGTGGCGAACCGGCTCGGTCCGGCCGATCGCGTGGAGCAGGTGCCGGCCGCAAGCCTCCGGAAGGGCGACATCGTCATCGTCAAGGCCGGTGAGTTCATCCCGGCCGACGGCGACATCATCGACGGCGTGGCCTCGGTGGACGAATCGGCGATCACGGGCGAATCCGCCCCGGTCATCCGCGAATCCGGCGGCGATCGATCCGCGGTGACCGGCGGCACACGCGTGATCTCCGACAGGATCACCGTGCGAGTCACGTCGGATCCCGGCCACAGCTTTCTGGATCGGATGATTGCACTCGTGGAAGGCGCGGAGCGGCAGAAGACGCCGAACGAAATCGCGTTGAACATCTTGCTGGCCGTGCTGACGCTGGTCTTCTTGCTCGTGACGGTCACGCTGCAACCCTTCGCACACTATGCGAACGCCCAGATTCCGATTCCAGTGCTGATCGCGCTGCTCGTCTGCCTGATTCCGACGACCATTGGCGCGCTCATCTCGGCGATTGGCATCGCCGGCATGGATCGCCTCGTGCAGCACAACGTGCTGGCGATGTCGGGCCGGGCGGTGGAAGCGGCGGGCGACGTTCACACCCTGCTTTTGGACAAGACGGGCACGATCACACTGGGCAACCGTCAGGCGACTGAGCTCGTCCCGGCTGCCGGCGTCTCGGAGGCCGATCTCGCCGACGCCGCGCAGTTGGCGTCGCTCGCGGACGAGACCCCGGAAGGGCGATCCATTGTCGTCCTCGCCAAGGACAAGTACCGCATTCGCGCCCGCGAGTTGTCGGACAAGGACGCGGTGTTCGTCGCGTTCACCGCGCGAACGCGGATGTCGGGGATCAACATCGGCGGCCGCGAGATTCGCAAGGGCGCGGCGGACGCGGTCGCGAACTACGTCACCGGCAATGGCGGGGCCGTGCCCGCCGAGCTCCAGGCCACGGTCGAGCGCATCGCGCGCTCCGGCGGCACGCCGCTCGTGGTCGCGGAGCGCACGCGCACGCTCGGCGTGATCCACCTCAAGGACATCGTCAAGGGCGGCATGCGCCAGCGATTCGACGCGTTGCGCGCGATGGGCATCAAGACCGTGATGATCACCGGCGACAACCCGCTGACGGCGGCGTCCATTGCCAGGGAAGCCGGCGTGGACGACTTCCTGGCCGAGGCGACGCCGGAGGACAAGATGGCGCTGATCCGCCGCGAGCAAGCCGAGGGCAAGCTCGTCGCCATGACCGGCGACGGCACGAACGACGCGCCCGCGCTCGCGCAGGCCGACGTCGGGGTGGCGATGAACACGGGCACGACGGCGGCGAAGGAAGCCGGCAACATGGTCGATCTCGACTCGAACCCGACGAAGCTGATCGAGATCGTCGAAATCGGCAAGCAGCTCCTGATGACGCGCGGCGCCTTGACGACGTTCTCGATCGCCAACGACGTCGCGAAGTACTTCGCGATCGTCCCGGCGATGTTCATCCTGGCGGTGCCGCAGCTCGGCGGCCTGAACGTCATGCGGCTGGCGACGCCGCAATCGGCGATTCTCTCGGCCGTCATCTTCAACGCGGTCATCATCATCGGACTGATTCCGCTGGCGCTGCGCGGGATCGCGTACCGGCCGCTCGGCGCGGCCGCGATCCTGCGGCGCAACCTCCTGATCTACGGAGTGGGCGGCGTGGTGCTGCCCTTTGTCGGCATCAAGGCGATTGACCTGCTCCTGTCAGTCGCCGGTCTGGCGTGAGGCATGTCTCCGGTCATGGCTGAAGCACGACCGACGGCGGAAGCGCTGCTCACGCGCATCCAGGCGCAGGATCGCGCGCGTCTGCGCATCTACATCGGCGCGGCGCCCGGCGTGGGCAAGACCTACGAGATGCTGCAGGAAGCCCACGCCCTGCGCAGACGCGGACTCGACGTCGTCGTCGGCCTTGTCGAAACCTACGGCCGGGGCGAGACCGCGGCGCAGATCCGGGATCTCGAAATCGTACCGCGCCGCGTCGTCGACTATCGCGGGACCCAGCTGGAAGAAATGGACGTCGATGCGATCCTCCGGCGCGCGCCGCAGGTGTGCGTCGTCGATGAGCTTGCCCACTCCAACGTGCCCGGCAGCCGGAACACGAAGCGATACCAGGATGTCCTCGAGCTGCTCGACGCGGGGATCCACGTCCTGACCGCTGTCAACATCCAGCATCTCGAGACGCTCAACGACGCAGTCGCGCGCGCCACCGGTGTCCGTGTGCGTGAAACGGTGCCTGATACGTTCATCGATCGCGCCGACGAAGTCATCAACGTGGACGTCACGGTGGACGAACTGCGGAGCCGGCTGCGCGAAGGCAAGGTGTACCGGCCGGAGAAGATCGAACAGGCGCTGACGAACTTCTTCCGCAAAGGAAATCTCTCGACGCTGCGCGAGCTCGCACTCCGCGCAGTCGCCGACGAGGTCAGTGAAAAAGCCGCGAGCTACCGCTCTCGCGAAGGGCTCGAGCCGGCGCTGATTCCCGAACGGGTCATGGTCTGCATGAGCTCGAACGCACTGGCTCCGAGGGTCGTGCGGACCGGGGCCCGCATTGCCGGCCGCCTCGGGTCGCGATGGTATGCGGTCTACGTCGAGACGCCGCGCGAAAAACCGGGCCGGATCAATCCCGACGATGCCGGTGCGTTGCAGGAGAACATCCGCCTGGCCGAGAGCCTCGGGGCGACCGTCGTGCGCGTCAAGGCCGAGCGGCCGGCCGAGGGACTCATCGCCTTTGCGCAGCGGGAAGGCGTGACGCACGTGATCTTCGGCCAGAGTGCGCGCTCACGGTGGGAACTGCTCTGGCGCGGCTCGACCCTCGACAAGTTCCTGGCCGCCGTCCCCGACGCGGCCGTCCAGGTCGTGCCGCTCAATGACGGGCAGTAGCACCGACCGCACCCAGCACCCGCACCGTGCACAGTGCACTGTGCAGAGTGCACCGGTGCTGCCGTGCTTCGCATACGATCGCTTCTCCCATGCCGGACTCCTCGCCTTTGAACGTGCAGGACTTCGAGGCGCTCGCCCGCGAGCGTATGGACCCCGCGGCCTTCGACTACTACGCGGGCGGGGCGGACGACGAGCGGACGCTGGCCGGTAATCGGGCGCGGTTTGACGCCGTGAAGATCCGGCCTCGCGTGCTCGTGGACGTGACCCACATCGAGATGACGACGGCGATCTTCGGGCAACGGCTGGCGTCGCCGATCGGCCTCGCGCCCACGGCGTTTCACAAGCTCGGCCATCCCGATGGGGAGATCGCCGTCGCACGGGCGGCAGGCGCGGCCGGCACGCTGATGTGCTGCAGCACCGTGTCGTCTACGCGGCTCGAGGACATCGCCGCGGCGGCCACCGGTCCGCTCTGGTTTCAGCTCTACGTCTATCGCGACCGTGAGGTCACGCGCGATCTGGTCCGCCGGGCCGAAGCGGCCGGCTACTCGGCGCTCGCGCTGACCGTCGATACGCCGCGCCTCGGCCGGCGCGAACGCGACGTGCGCAACCGGTTTACGCTCCCGCCCGACGTGCACATCAGCAACCTCGAGCCGTATCACACCGCCGACCTCGCCAAGTGGGGACGCACACCGAACTTCAGGGAATACGTGCACCAGCTCCTCGACGCGTCGCTCACCTGGGAAGCGATCGACTGGCTGTGCTCCACCACGCGTCTGCCGGTCGTCATCAAGGGGATTCTGACGGGCGCCGACGCGGAGCTGGCGGTCCGCCACGGCGCGAACGGCGTGATCGTCTCCAATCACGGCGGCCGGCAGCTCGACGGGGCGATCGCGACGATCGATGCGCTCCCCGACGTCGTGCAGCACGTCGCCGGCCGTGTCCCGGTCCTGCTCGACGGCGGCATCCGCCGCGGCACCGACGCGTTCAAGGCCCTCGCGCTCGGCGCCGCTGGCGTCCTGATCGGCCGGCCTTACCTCTGGGGCCTCGCCGCCGCCGGCGAGGCCGGCGTCACGCGCGTCCTCGAGCTGCTCAACGCCGAGCTCGAGCTGACGATGGCGCTCGCCGGGTGTCCGTCGCTCTCGGCGATCACGCGCGATCACGTCGTCAAGAACTAAGAGCGCGTTGCAAAATGCTGAAGGAGGGGCGGGCTTTAGCCCGCCCTCACTGGGCCGGCTGAAGCCGGCCCCGCCGACCGCCGGTAATTCTGCAACGCGCTCTAACGGCGCACCTGTCTGCATATAATCCGCCGATGCCTGCAGGGGCCAAGCTCTCGTTTCACGAGATGATGGGCGGCGGCTTCGTGCTGGGCGAGTCGGATCCGGCCGTCGGGGCCGAAAAAGGCCGCTCGGCCGGCGCTCGGCTCGAGATGCACGCGACGGTCGTGATTGACGATCTGCGCCGCTTCGTCGCCGATCCCGATCACAGCGGACGGCTCGAGGGGCACGTCCGCTTTCCGCCGCTCGGTGACCATCTCCCCGCGACGGCCGGTCTCGTGCGATTGTTTTCGCGTCCGAAGACCGGCGGCTCGCTGCGCATGGTCTACCAGATGGGGTTCACGGCCGGTTCGCGCGATTACTACCTCGCCGGCGAAAAATTCGTCGGTCAACGCAACGTCCTCCACGCCTGGCGCGAGACGACCACGCTCTTCACCTGGCTGCACGAAGGGCGGGACGCGGACGGCGCGATCGTCGGCGCCGGGGTGTTGAAGCTCACCGCGGGCGAATTCGCGAAACAGTTGATCTCGTTTCGCGCACCTGGCGCCTCGGTCGCGAGCGGCGCCGGCACGATGCTCCGCTTCGGCGCGTTCTTCGCCGGCCAGCTCCTGCGCGCCTATTTCTGATGAGCGCCGCTCACGCTCCGCACGACGTCGTGATCATCGGCAGCGGATTCGGCGGCGCGGTCACGAGCTGCCGCCTGGCTGAAGCGGGGATGAAGGTGCTCGTCCTCGAGCGCGGCCGCCGCTGGGATACGGACACATTTCCGCGCAGCCCCGGCGCGCCGTGGATCTGGGATCAGACCCGGCCCGCGAAACGGAACGGCTGGCTCGATTTCCGGGTGCATCGCGGCGCCTCCGTCGCACTGGGCGCCGGCGTCGGCGGCGGCTCCCTGATCTATGCCAATGTCGTGATCGACGCCGATCCGGCGTTGTTCGAGCGCGACTGGCCGCCGGAGATCACGTTCGCCGAGCTCACGCCGTACTACGCGCGGGTCCAGCAGATGCTGAACCCGCAGCCCGTGCCGCAGAATCAGGTGCCGGAACGCTTCAAGCTTGTCGAGGAATCCGCCCGCCGGCTCGGATACACGCAGCGCTTCCGGCCGCTGCCGCTCGCGATCACGTTCGATCCAGCCTGGCACTACGGTCTCGATCAGCCGCTGGAGGTCGCGCACTCGAAGGCGTGGACCAACCCGCAGGGCAGGACACAGGGCACCTGCGTCCACTGCGGAAACTGCTACATCGGCTGCCCGGTGAGCGCGCGCAACACGCTCGATCTCAACTACCTCGCGCGCGCCGAGACGCTCGGCGCCGCCGTCCGCCCGCTGCACCTCGCGCAGGCGATCACCCCGGTGGCCGGCGGCTACCGCGTCGACTACTCGGAGATCCGCGACGGCGAACTCCGTGCCGGTCACGTCACGGCGCCGCGCGTGATCGTCGCGGCCGGCTCCCTCGGCTCGAGCGAGCTGCTGCTCCGCTGCCGCGACCGGTTGCGGACGCTGCCACGGTTGAGTCCAATGCTCGGACGGAGCTGGAGCCCGAACGGCGACTTCATGACCGTCTCCGTGCACGACCGCGCGATCAAACCCACGCACGGCCCGACGATCACGGCTGCCGTCGATTTCCTGGATGGCTCGGAGGCCGGGCATCGGTTCTTCGTCGAGGACGGCGGGTTCCCCGCCATCTTCGGCGACTGGATGGCCGCGAAGCGTCCGTTCGACTGGCGCAACCCCGGTTTCAGCTCGATGATCGGCGGGCTCGCCTGGTTCCTGCGGCGCTACGGCGACATGGACCGGATGATGCCGTGGTTCGCTCAAAGCCACGACGCCGCCGACGGAGAGCTCTACCTCGGCCGATCGCTCACGCGGCCGTGGCAGACGCGCCTCAAGATTCGCTGGCGCGCCGCGGCGTCCCGGCCGACGATCGAGGCCGTGTATGCGATGCACCGCCGTTTCGCGGAGGCGACCGGCGGTAAGGTCGCGACGCCGTTCGTGTGGACGATGTTGAAGTCGCTGATCACGCCACATCCGCTCGGCGGCTGCCGCATGGGACGCACCGCCGTCGAGGGCGTCGTTGACCACCGTGGCGAAGCGTTTCATTATCCCGGGCTGTTCGTGGCGGACGGATCGGTCGTCCCGAAAGCGATCGGCCTCAACCCGTCGAAGACGATTGCCGCGCTGGCCGAACGGACCGCCGCGCTGATGGCCTGACATGGTGACGTTTCACGACGAGCGGACGTACGAGGACGGCGAGGTGATCGTCTCGGAAGGCGAGGCGGGCGCGGAGATGTTCATCATCCAGTCGGGCCGCGTCGCGGTGAGCAAGAGGACCGCCGACGGCGATCTGCACCTCGCCACGCTCGAGCGCGGCGACTTCTTCGGCGAGATGTCGCTGCTCGAATCGCAGCCACGCAACGCCACCGTCCGGGCCGTGGGACCCACGAAGCTCCTCGCCATCCGGTCGGGTGAGCTGTTGATGAAGATCCGCCGCGATCCGACGTTCGCGTTCGAGCTGCTGCAGCGGATGAGCGGACGCATTCGCCTGCTCGACGAAGAGATCGCACGGCTGTCGTCGCTGAGCGGCAGTCGGCCTCAGATCAAGACGCTGCCGTGATCACGAACGTCCAGGAAGAGCGGCTGATCGTCCTCTCGGACATGCACCTCGGCAGTTTCTTCTGCCAGCCGCAGCGGGCGCTCGCGCGGTTCTTCGAGTTCGCGTGCGACGGCCGCTGGAACATCTGCATCAACGGCGACGGCATCGACGTCATCCACACGTCGCTCGGGAACATCGTCCGCGAAACCTCGCAGATGCTCGCGCGCATCCGGCAGGTCATGCCAGCCGAAACGACCGTGTACTACACGATCGGCAATCACGACATCATCCTCGAACAGTATCTGCACACGTGGGGCACGCTGCGGCTGGTGCCGTTCCTCAACGTGCAGTCGGGCGCCACGCGAATCCGGATCGAGCACGGTCACCTCTACGACTCGTTCTTCATGAACCACGGCGCGTTGCAGGAGAAGATGACGCGGGCGACCACGTACCTGCTGAAGATCTACCCGCCCTGGTATCACTGGCACCGGTTGCCGCGTTACCTGAAACACCGCTCGACGACGCTGCCGATCGTCGGCCCGTTCTTCAAACGGCGGTTCGAGCCCGACGACGGGCTCCGCATTCCGGGTCAGAAGCCGGCCTTCATCCGCGGCGCCGACGAGCTCTCGCGCCGCGGCTTCGACGTCGTCATCTTCGGCCACACTCACCAGGCCGGCGTGTATCCGCTGACGACTGGCGCCCGGTACATGAACACCGGCAGCTGGTTCCGGGATCCGCACTACGTGACGATTGACAGGGGTGTTGTTGAACTGATGCCTTGGTCTCTGTAGGTTCCGGGGTTCCGGGGAACCTACTGTCCGAGCTCCCCGACAATCATCGGAAACACATCCCGATCCGCATTCTTCCCGATGAACACGTCGAGATGTCCGTAGTTCGGCAGGACGTGCAGCGTATGTCCGCGACCGGGCTGGACCGCATTGAAGTACTCGAACGTTCGGGCCTGACTCTCGGGTAAGAAACACAGATTCCGTTCGCCCGCGACGAACGCGATCCGCGCCGTCGTCTTCGGCGGCCCGGCGACGAAGCTGCCCGGCAGGCCGAGCGTGCGATCGACCGACACCAGGTGCCCGCGCCGGACGCAGCGGCCCATCTGGCGGAAAAAGGCCACCGAGCAGGGGCCGAACTCGCCCGTCACCCAGGCGTGGGTTTCGTCGCTCAGGTTCTCGTGGCTCCACAGGCTCGGGAAGCCGGCGCCGTATGTGAAGCTGACCTGCTTACAGACCGGGTTGTCGCACTCGTGGTGCGTGAGCGCGACGACGGCCTTGATCAACTTCGCCGGGATTGTCGGCGCCCGCAGGCCCCACTGCGGATTCATGTAGTCGGAGATCAGCCCGAACGGCGGGAGCGCATAGAGGAGCTTGAACGCGGCCAGCCCGGGAATGACCGGGTGTAGCGAGACCGCGTTGCTGACGATGGTCGTGACCTCGGGCACGAGGCCGGCGACCGCGGACATCATGAAGCTGGTCGATCCCTGGCAGTGCACGAGCGCCTTGATTGCGCGCGCGCCGGTCTCGCCGAGGACGGTTCGCACGGCCGCCGGGTGATCGTGGCGAGCGGCCTGGTCGAGCGTCCACTTCGTTGGCGGCAGGTCCACGCTCGCGCGCCAGTTCTCGAGCCAGACGTCGTAGCCCTCATCGACGAGCACGTCCACGATCGTCCGCGCGATCGGCGGCTGAAAGATGTGCGCGCGCACGCCGGACCCATGCACGAGCAGGACGGGCCCGCGCGTCGCCTCGACCGGACCGCTGACGTGCACGAGATTGCACGGCAGGCCGTCGCCGGCGGTAAACGGCACGACCGTCTCGCGAAGCACGCGGCGCGCGGTCGGCGGCGGCATCGGGAAGGCAGTGTATTCGACTTGACAGGGTGTGCGGGAAGCCGGAAACATGCGGCCGCCGAGTTATGGTCCCACTCCAACGCTTGACCGACGTATTTGCGCAGCAACGCGCGCGCCGCTGGGAGATCGGACGCGCGCCGGCGCCGACGCGCGTCGAGAAGCTCCGCCGGTTGAAGAAGGCGATCGTCACCCACCGCGAGGATCTGCTCTCGGCCATGCACGCCGACTTTCGCAAGCCGCGGAGCGAGGCGGAGCTGTCCGAGCTGCAGCTCGTGCTGACCGAGCTCAACCACGCGATCTCGCATCTTCCCCGCTGGATGCAGACCACGGCGGTGCCGACGCCGATGCACATGCTCGGCACGCGCAGCGAGATCCGTCACCAACCGCGCGGCGTCGTGCTGATTCTGGCGGCGTGGAACTACCCGTTCGCCCTGCTCTTCGCGCCCCTGGTCGCCGCCATCGCGGCCGGCAACACGGTGATGCTTCGCCCGTCCGAGCGCGTGCCGCACACCAATGCGCTCGCGGATCGGATCCTCGCCGAGGCCTTCGAGGAATCCGAGGTCGCGCTCGTCGGCGGCGGCCGCGAGACGGCCGACGCCCTGCTGGCGCTGCCCTTCGACCACATCTTCTTCACCGGGAGCAGTCCGGTCGGCCGCGCCATTCTCGAAAAGGCGTCGCGCCACCTGCCGTCGGTCACGCTCGAGCTCGGCGGCAAGTCGCCCGCGATCGTGGACGAGACCGCCGATGTGCCGGCCGCCGCGCGCGCGGTGATGTGGGGAAAGTTCGTGAACGCCGGCCAGACGTGCGTCGCGCCCGACTACGCGCTGGTCCACGCCAGCCACGTGCAGGCGTTCGTCGCCGAATCGCGCCGGGCGCTCGACACGTTCTACGGCGCGTCACCCGAGCTCAAGGCGAAGAGCGGGGACCTCTGCCGCATCATCGACCAGGCGAGCTTCGATCGGCTGAGTGCGCTCCTCGACGGTGCCGTGTCGGACGGGGCCAGAATCGAGACCGGCGGCGACCGGAACGCCGCGGAGCGCTACCTCGCCCCGACCCTGCTCTCCGGCGTGCGTCCCACGTCCGAGATCATGGCGGACGAGATCTTCGGCCCCGTGTTGCCGATCCTGACGTTCACGACCCGCGCGGAAGCCGCCGCGTTCGTACGGTCCCGGCCCACGCCGCTCGTCCTGTATCTCTTTGCGACCGGAGAGCCGGCCATCAACGAGATCCTGGCCGGCACCGCTTCAGGCGGCGCGGTGATCAACAACACGCTGATTCACCTGCTCAACCCGGACCTGCCGTTCGGCGGCGCCGGTGCCAGCGGCTTCGGCGCGTACCACGGCGAGCACGGCTTCCGGAGCTTCTCGCACCAGCGATCCGTCGTGTACCAGCGGAAGCCGAACCTGACGTCGCTGTTCCATCCGCCGTACGCCCGGCTGCGATCGGGGCTGCTGGGTAAGGTGCTCGCGTTCGTGCGCAGGATGCGGGATTGAACGGATGCTGTCGGGCCGGCTGAAGCCGGCCCCTCCCGCTACGCGCCGACCGGCGTGATCGGAATCCGCACCGGCGGCTTCGTGTCGAGCGGCACCGACTTCCCGCCCGCGTAGATCTTGTGCCGCCCCTGCGTCTTGAACCACTCGGCCGTCGTCGCGTTCATGTGCATCTGCTCGACGATCTTCCGCCAGCCGACGCCGGTATTGTAGGCGCAGAACGAGATCTCGCCCATCTGCGTCGCGTAGGGAATGATGCACATCTCGGTTCGCCGGAAGTCGTAGTTGAAGAGATCCTGGAACCACATGCCGGCGACGAGCAGGACGCGCCATTCGTGCCGCGCGGTCTTCGTCAGCCCCATGTGCCGGCCGGTGTGGCCATCGATCACTTTCAGGATGTTCCAGAAGCCGAGCCCCTTCGGCGCCCGGCTGAACCGATAGTTGCGCAGCACCGAAAACAGCGCTTGCGCGACCATGAACGGCTTCGACCGATGGCGATCGTTGATGGCTTTGAGATCCTCCATGAACCGATCGAGATTCAGCACCTCGGCGATGGGCACCATCTGTCGCGTCTCTTCGTTCACGAGGAACAGCGTGCCGATCCCGCAATTCGGGTGGCAGCCGCACTTGAGGCTGCCCCACTCGGCCTGCGGGCCCATCAGGTGATCGACGAAGTCGGAGATCGGGCCGGAGGCCGAGAGCGGGTACCAGTCGCGCAGCGGCTCCGTCGTGCCGGTTTGCCGCTTCACGTCGTGAGCCAGGTGCGACAGCGTGTAGCGCCACTGCTCCCGGATCTCGGGCTCGAGGTGCTCGTCGCGGCCGGTGAACGACACCGGCTGGAACGACACCGCGTTGATCTTGTCGACGTTGTCAACGGCGAACTTGACGATCGGGCCAACCTGGTCGGCGTTGATCGAGTTGACGACCGTGACGACCAGCGTGACGTCGATCCCGGCGGCCTTCAGGTGGGTGATCGCCTTCAGCTTGACGTCGAAGAGGTTGCTCACGGCGCGATGGTTGTGCTTGTCGTTGGTCACGCCGTCGAACTGCAGGTACGCGAGCCGCAACCCCGCGGCGTGCGCCTCGCGCGCGAACTCGGGCTCCTGCGCGAAGCGGATCCCGTTGGTCGCGCATTGGACGGAGAAGTACCCGACCTGCTTCGCGTACCGGATGGCGTCGAGGAAGTGCGGCGAGATCGTCGGCTCCCCGCCCGAGAACTGGACGGATAGCTGCCGCCGCGGCTTGATCGTGATCGCCGAGTCGAGAAGGCCCTTCACGTCCTCGAACGACAGCTCGTGGACGTACCCCACCTGATTCGCGTCCATGAAGCACGGGTCGCACATCATGTTGCAGCGGTTGGTGAGATCCACCGTCAGCACCGCGCCGCGCCCGTACTTGATCGAGGACGTGCCGTGGTCGTGGAGCGCGTCGGGCGCCATCCGGAAGTCGCGTCCGGGATAGAGCGATTCGATCCGGCGGAGGAAGTTCGCGTCCATCGCCATCAAGTCGCGGAACGGCCCGTGCGCCGGACACTCTTTCTCCATGTACACGTGGTTGTCGTGCTCGACGATGCGCGCCTTGATCTCGCCGGGACGCTCGTTGACGAGCAGCTTCCAGTCGGCGTCGCCGGCGAGGATCTTGGTGCGGATTTCGATCACGCACTTCGGGCAGAGCGAGTCGGTCTCGCGCGGAAAGCCGAGCTGCGGAAACGTCCGCGACTTGGCCTTGAGCAGCGGCGCCGGCGCCCAGGAGGGTTGAAACGGCTGATCAGGCAGCCGTCGGCTGATTCGATCGGTGGCGTGCCAGAAGAAGGAGGCCGTCGCGGAAACGGCGGTGCCGACGAACGCAGCCAGTCGCATTGGGGGTCCTCGGCCGCAGATTCTACTCCCTTGACAGCCGTGGACGCTGGTTAGATCATCCTGCGCACCGAGCCATCGATGGAGGCCCCAGCCGCCGCCGCACACCCCCTCGGCCACCCGCACCGGGCGGACGAGTTCGACGGCGACCTGCCGGATCCGATTCCGCAGGCGACGCTCCGCGAACTTTCAGAAGTGTCAGTGGCCGCCAGCCTCGGACACACGGCGCTCGAGTGGACCATGATCGCCGCCGCGATCGCGCTGGCCGTGCGGTTCCCGCACCCGGCGATCTACGTGGCGGCCGTGCTCTTCATCGGCGCGCGCCACCACGCGCTCACGCTCCTGATGCACGACGCGTCGCACTATCGCTACCTGCGCCATCACGGGCTGAACGACTGGGTGGCTGACGTCCTCGTCGCCTGGCCGGTGTTCCTCTCGCTGCCGCGCTACCGGGCCTTTCACATGCTCCACCATCGCCACCTCGGTGAGGAGACCGACGGCAATCGGGTCGCGTACATGACGCACTCGAAGGACGGCGTGCTGCACCGCATCTGGGTCTATCCGAAAACGCACCTGCAGCTCGTGCTGCTCCTCCTGATGCGGCTCGTCGAGGCGCCGTTCATCCTGCTCTACATCCTCTGGCTCGATCTGAGCGAGGCGGTGCTCGTCTGGATTGGCAAAGGCGAGCTCGGCGAGTTCATCCGGCATTACCGGAAGCCGCCGAGCCGGCTTTACGTCACGATGAAGGTTGCCGCTGACGCCGGCATCGGCCTGGCCGTCTGGCAGCTCGGCATCTGGAAGCCGTTCCTGTTGTTGTGGATCGTGCCGTGGTGCTGGCACCTGGTGCTGCAGCAGATCCGGCTCATCGGCGAGCACTTCGCGATCGACAACGATCACCCGTTCTACCAGCAGACCCGCTCGACCGAGCTCAACTGGCTCGAGAGCCTGCTCTATCTCCCGAAAAACGCGAACCTTCACCTCGAGCATCACATCCACCCGAGCGTGCCGTTTCACCGGCTGCCCAGGCTCCACGCATTGCTCATGGAGCAGGACGGGTTCCGCGAGCGCGCGCAGGTCACCCAGCACCTCACGGGACTCCTGAAAGAGTGTGTCCGGCAGCCGGGCACGCCGAAATGAAGGCGCCCAAGCGGGTCTCACCCGCCGCGGGCCCCGGCAAGCCGATAAACGGACTACGCGGCCTCGAGTTGCTGCGGTCGCTCGGCAAGCTGCGCGACAACCCGCCCGACTTTCTGCTGAAGCTCGCCCTCCGGTTCGGCGGGGTCACCGATCTGCCGTTCCCGTTCGAGCGCGTGATTCTGATCAGTAATCCCGAGTACATCGAGTACATCCTCCACCGCAACTACGCCAACTACCTCAAGGACACGGGCCGGTGGCACTCGTTCCGCGAGATCCTCGGGAACGGCCTGCTCACGGCTGACGGCCAGGACTGGCGCCGCCAGCGCCAGCGCGTGCAGCCCGCGTTCCACCAGGACCGCATGCCGCTGCTCGAGCGGGCGATCGAGCAGGAGACGGCGATCCTCGCCGAGGCGTGGCGCCGGCACGCTCGCACGAGCGAACCGGTCCCGGTCCTCCACGACATGCTCGGGCTGATGCTGAAGATCCTGACCCGCGTGATGTTCTCGCGCGATGTCGGCGACGTCATCGATCCCGTGCTGGCCGCCTTCAAGACCGCCCACACTTTTCTCAACCCGTTTTCGGTCGCCAACCTGCTCGATCCGCCGCGGTTCCTGCGGCACCTGATCAGCCCCGGCTACGGCAAGTTCGCGCGGTCGCTCCGCGTGCTCGACGACGTTGTGCATCGCATCATCAGAGATCGCGTGGCCAGCGGCGTGGACACCGGGGACATGCTGTCGATGCTGGTCTCGTCGCGCGACGAGGAAGCCAACGAGCTCATGAATTCGACGCAGGTCCGCGACGAGGTCATGACGGCTTTCATGGCCGGACATGAAACCACGGCCATCGCGCTCACGTGGACGTTGTATCTGCTCGCGCGCCATCCCACGATCGAGCAGCAGGTCTGGGAGGAACTGCGGTCCGCGCTCGCGGTCGGTCCGGTCACGCTGGCCGACCTGCCGAAGATCGACTACCTGCGCTGCACGATCGAGGAAGGCATGCGTCTGTATCCACCCGGCTGGGGTCTCGACCGCCGCGCCGCCGAAGACGACGACATCGACGGTTACCGGATTCCGGCGAACTCCACGGTCGCCTTCAGCGCGTACGTGGTTCAGCACCACCCGGACTACTGGCCCGACGCCGAGACGTTCGACCCGCTGCGGTTCACCGACGAGCGCTCGAAGGATCGGCCGCTCTACGCGTACTTTCCCTTCGGCGGCGGCCCGCGGCGCTGCATCGGCCACCGCGTCGCGATGGTTCAAATGCAGGCCGCACTCGCGCGCCTGCTGCGCGAGTTCAAGCTCGAGCTCGTCTCGGACGAGCCGGTCGCGCCGAAGGCCGTGCTCAACCTCATGCCGCGCAGGGAAATCTTCATGAAGGTGACCCCGCGGCCGACCTAGTCAGTCGCGGCGCCGGGCGCGATACTAGCGTCTATGCCCCTCATTGTCGTCGCGATCGGCGTCGGCATCATGGCCCTCGCGCACACGGCGCCGTTCCCGTTCCTCCTTGAGTGGATCGGCCCGGGCCGATCGGTCTGGCACCAGCCGAGCGCTGACGGCATCCCGACGATTTACCTGACCTACGACGACGGCCCGAACCCGGCGGCGACGCCGGCGCTGCTCGACGTGCTCGCGCGCGAAGGCGTGCCGGCGACGTTCTTCGTCATCCCGAAGCATTTCAGCAACGAGACCACGCCGATTCTGAAACGAATGCACGACGATGGGCACGCGGTCGCGCTGCACTCGCACACGCGGGCGTTGATGTTGAAGTCGCCGGCGGCACTCGAGCAGCTGCTCCGCGCCGACGCGGATCGCGTCACGCAGATGGCCGGCGGGCCGCCGTGCCCGCTCTTCCGCCCGCACGCCGGGTGGCGCGGCGGTGAGATGTACGCGGGGCTCGATCGCGCCGGCTACCGGCTCGCGGGCTGGAGCTTCGCGATGTGGGACTGGAACTGGTGGCGCGCCTCGAAGCCGGAGAAGCTCGCGAGCCGCCTCGCCGCCCGCGCCTCAGACGGCGACATCGTCGTCATGCACGACGGACATCACGAGAACCCGAGGGCGGATCGCGCGCGAACGGTGACGGCCACGGCCGAGCTGATTCCGCTGCTCAGGAAGCGCGGATTTCGGTTCGCAAGCCTCTGTGCCCCACAGTAGCCACTGGGCGCTCGGCGGCACACGGGCACGATGGCTACGCCTTGCGGGCGTCCCTGTGGCGCGTGTTATGCTTTTCGGTCTGTTTGGCTCTACTGCGCCCTGCCGTGCCGAGGTAGCTCAGTTGGTAGAGCACGTGACTGAAAATCACGGTGTCGCCAGTTCGATTCTGGCCCTCGGCACCACGTAATCCTAGGAAATCCAGCAACTCGCGATTCTGAACGACCCCCTCCAAGCGTCGGCTCGCGGCGGTACCCTCGCGTCGCGATCTGGCGACTAGTTCTTCGCCCCTCGGACCGGGCGGCTGGAACTCCAATAGCAGTTGGCCGGTTCGCCTTAGAATCACGCGATGCCCGAGGTTCACGTTCCGCCTCTCGACACAGGGCGCGGTAGCCACGGCTCGGCGTCGGGCCGGACGAAATCCTTGCTCAAAATTGGCCTCGAGGTCGTCCTCATCACCGCCGGCGTGTTCCTCGGCCTGCTTGGCGAGCAGTGGCGCCAGAACGCCGAGCATCGGGAACTGGCGCAGCAGGCACTCCGGCGGTTCCGGGCCGAGTTCGGCGCGAATCGCGCGGAAGTCGAGCGCGTACACGGCCGCCATGTGCAGCAGTACCAGGCGCTGGAGAAATACTTCAAGGAGCATCAGGCGGAGTTGACGACGCATCTGCTCGACGTCCGAAAGCCGCTGCCACAGCCGATTCCGGACATGACCACCGACTCAGCGGGAGTGGCGTATTCGGCCTGGGATGTCGCCCTGGCGACGCAATCGCTCGCCTACATCGATCCGGATCTGGTTGCGGCGATGTCGTCCGCGTACCGGATGCAGCAGATGTATGAAGCCGCCCATCGCAACATCCAGCAGACGCAATACTCGGCCACCCTCCCCCTTCCGTTGATGCACGGTCACATGGCGTACTTCGGCGATGCGTCGCTGTATGAGGAGTTGTTACTCAAACAGTACGTTGCGATCTTGGCCCGGCTCGACAAGGCGATCGGCGACTAGCCACGCGACCTTCGCCGCACTCAAATCGGTCGCGCCTGCAGTCCGTGCGAGAATGTCGCCGCAGCGCGCGGCTGAGCGCGCGCGTTAGGCGGACAAGGGGACGAATCAACAACGATGAGCGTCATCGAGAAGGAACGAGCTCTCTCGACGAATCGCGCGGGCTGGGATCGCGTCGCACCAAAGTTCCACGGGCGAACAGCACTGCCAGAGTACGGACCGCTGGCCGCAACCGAAGACTCGCTCGGGCTCTTGGACCGCAAGACCGACCTGTGCGCTCTGGAGCTGGGATGCGGGAGTGGGCACTCACTTCGGTACCTTGCCGAGCGCGGCGCGCGAGAACTCTGGGGCGTCGACTTGTCTCCGGTGCAGGTGGCCTTCGCGGAAGAGACACTCCGCCCGTTTGCCCCACGGGTTCGGCTCTTCGAGTCCGCAATGGAAGTGAATCCCGGAATCCCCTCGGATCACTTTGATCTAGTGCTCTCGATCTACGGACTGGGCTGGACGACTGATCTACCGACGACGATGGGGCTCATCACCCGTTACCTCCGGCCAGGAGGGTGTTTCATCGTCAGTGGGGAGCACCCGGTTTACGGCTGCCTCGAGTGGAATGGCAAACATTACACCGTCTCGGAACCATACTTCGCCGAAGGTCCTCGCGAACACACATCGTGGAAAGGGGTGCCGATCGTGATTCATCGACGCACGCTGAGCACGTTCGTGGGAGAGATCATCCAGGCGGGCCTCCAACTCGAGGCGCTGGTCGAAACGCCACTCAATCCGGCCGCGGTAAACGGCGAGCATGCCGATCCCCAGCGTTGGTACTCTGTAGATCGGGCGCGCCTGATGCCAACCACGTTCATCATGAAAGCGCGGAAACCGTTTTCGGCTGAACGTGCTGCGCAACAACGCGATGCTCCGACCCGATCCGTCGAGAAGAGGCCTGCATGACCCGCCCCCGCCCGATCGCGTTGCTCAGCGCTTTGCTGATCCTCGGCATGAGCGCGGGGCCCGACGCGATTGGCCAAACGGCCGCGGTCGAAGGCCGTGCCCGCGCTGAAGAGGGTGGCGCGCCGGTGCCGTTCGCGCTGGTGCGACTTGTCCGTGCCGACTCCAGCGCGTTGCCTTCGGACCGTCCGCCGCAAGGGATTACGAACGCTGATGGGCGATACCGGTTCGGTGGCGTGGCACCGGGGCGCTATCGCGTGCAACTGCTGCGCATCGGTTTCCGACCGGTGCTGTCAGACCCAGTGCAAGTCGTGGCCGGCGAGACGGTACAGCTCGACTTCCGCGTCGCTTCGCAACCACTGCATTATCTACTGGTACTGCCCGCGGTCACCGTCACGGCGGAGGTCTGCGTGACGGCGACGGAACTCATGAAACAGCCACAGCTCCAGACGCTCTGGCAGCAAGCGCGCGATGGCGCGTCGGTTCGAACGGAGCTCATGGCACGATTCCGCTACCACGTGTTGCAGCATGAGGAGTCCTACGAACTGAAAGCCGATGGTCCCACCGCGCCCGGCACGCTCGATCAGCGCTATGTCAGCGACCCGAAGTGGGCAACCAAGAACGCCGCGCGCAACCGGGCGCAGCGGCTCTCTCGCGGCTACTACGGTCCGAACGACGGGTGGAGGCTGCCAAACGAGTTGGATGTTTTGCACGACGACTTCCTGAAGGCGCACTGTCTCTATGCGGCCGCCGTGGGCGCCGAGGGCGAGGTGGGCCTGCGCTTCCGGCCGCTACGCGTGCGCCGCAACTTCCTCGACGTTCGGGGCACGATCTGGCTCGACTTGGCGACGTTTCTCGCGCGGCGACTCGAGCTCGAGTACGTGGACGGCGAGGAGTCGCGCGGGACCGTCCGCGTGGACTTCGGCGACGTCGCGGTCGCCGGCGGCACATTGCGGATGCCCGTCGGCGGGGCGTTCGCGATGCGGCCGTCGCGGAAGAATCCCACGAGACGCACCGAGGGGAAGCTCGCTTTCACGTATACGGGCTTCGAGGAGATACCGCCGCGTTAGGCGGACACAGAGACTGCGGGCTCGGACGCGGTGTCTGGTGGCGGGTGGAGGCCACATGAAGACGAGCTGCTATCAGGTCACGTCCGTCGTATGCTCGGCGTTCCTGCTCGGTGTCCCACTGTGCGCACAGTCGGCGTTTCAGAAAACCGACCTAAGAATCAAGACACAGCTCACCGTCACGAACCCGACGGGCAAGCCCGGTGAACCAATCGTCATCGACGTCCACGTTGAGAACCTCGATCAAGTGGACATTCGGAAGAACCAGTTCAGCCCGATCAGTTCGTCGGTTGGGTTGCCGACATTCCGGATCGTCACGGTGGCGGGAGGAGAGGAAGTGACGTTGAGTCCGGGACTGTTCGTGGAAGACGCTGGCGACTGGGATAGTTGGTACCAACCAGCGTCCGGTCCCGCCGCGTCTCGAGTCGGAGCGTTCGTCCTGCCCGCAAGGACGCGGGTTCACCTGCTCCACGGCGATCTGCACCTGATGATCGAACACGCAGGTGCGTACTGCCAAGGAGAGTTGGCGAAAGGCACACTGCTGGAGCAACCGGACGCACGTGCGACTAGGCAGCAATATCTGGACCTGGTCCGATTTGCGCGCCGCTTCAGCGCAGGTGGGGCCTACGACCTGACCGTCTGGGCCTACGCTCAATCAAACACCGTCAGGATTCAAATTGCGCGATGAGGCACTGCCAGCAGCCGACCAGCCGCCTGACAGCGCGTTGGAGCCGGCAGCGCTGGTGTCATCTTCCTAGAGCTCTAAAAGGGACGAGCGCGCCGCAGCTCAACGCGCACGTTAGGCTCACGCTTCCTGATCTCGGCAGGAGATACCTGTGGCGCTCCCGATAAACCCCAGTTGCGCGGATCCCAGGCTCGAAGCAGCAGGTCCAATAACTTCACCAAGAGAGACGATGCTTACTTTGTAAAACAAAGTTACGTGTGCGACAATGAGAAGAGTGAAGAAAGGCACGATCGCCCGCGCAGCGTTTGGCGCGGCGCTCATCCTCATCCTTCTCGCCATCGCCGTCGGCTACCGCGCAGTCGAGCAAAACTTCGGTACCGACACATCGATGCCCCCGGCCATCGCCGCCACGTCCGGTGTCGAGGAGGCGCATCCGAGTTTCCTCTACGGCCGCATCGCCATCGCCGCCGGCGCGACGTACGAGGGACGACTCCGCTGGGGGCGGGAACGCGGCCAGGAGGCGTTCTGGGGCGACTACTTCAACGGCTTCAAGTCCCAGAACCCGTGGGCCGTTCACGTGCCGCCCGAACGGCTGGGCAAAGACCCGATCAGGATTTTCGGCATCGAAATCGGCGGCGGTAGCAAGCTCGATCTCGGCCGGCCCTTCATGGCGCGCTTCGGCGACATCGCTCGCATCGAGTCGGTCGGCCGCGACGTGCGGCTGACGCTCAAGAGCGGCACTGTCCTCATCACCAATTATTCCTCCTTCAACGACCTCGATGATGGCCTGCGCGTGTGGGACCGCAGCCAGGGGATTCTGGACATCGGCGCTCGACAGGTCCGCACCATCGATTTTCTTCCCGCTCCCGGAGCAGGTCCGATCCCTCATCGACTGCACGGCACGGTGCACACGCGCTCTGGCGACTTCACGGGTTTCGTCCAGTGGAATCGGAACAACGGCCTTGGCACCGACGAACTCGGCGGCCGCACCGCCGATGGCGATCTCCACGTGCACTTCGACACGATCCGGTCGATCGCGCGTAAGGAACAGAGCTCGCTGGTCACGCTGCTCGACGGGCGCGAGATCGTGCTCACCGGCCCCGAATCCGGCCACGCCAACCTCGGCATCTACGTCGACGATCCGCGCTTCGGTCGAGTGCTGGTCTCGTGGGACACGTTCGAGCGGCTCGACTTCAGTCCAGGCGGCAGCGGTCCGGCATACGGCGACTTCCCGCCGGGCCTCCCACTGACGGGCATCGTCACCA
>Ga0111539_10000076_pt1 | contig 98052 bp, 71 predicted proteins | sample RhiMethybrSRZTD1_FD_79667 | JGI IMG/M metagenome (GOLD analysis project Ga0111539, IMG submission 79667) | Populus rhizosphere microbial communities from Tennessee, USA - Rhizosphere MetaG P. TD hybrid SRZTD1 (version 2) (version 2) | ecosystem: Host-associated > Plants > Roots > Rhizosphere >...
GCGCGGCGGCACGGGAGTGGCTCGGCTGATGGGCCGTTTCCGCCGCGCCATCGTCGTGGTGTGCGACGGGCTCGGGGTCGGGGAAGCGCCGGACGCGGCCGCCTTCGGCGACCAGGGCAGCGACACGCTCGGGCACGTCCTCGCGTCGCGTGACGTGCGCATCCCGCATCTCAAGGATCTCGGGTTGGGCAACCTCACCCCCACCTACGACGGGGCGCGGAATCCGCGTCCGGCGGGGGCGTGGGGCAAGATGGCGGAGAAGAGCGCGGGCAAGGACACCGCCGCCGGCCACTGGGAGATGACCGGCCTCGTGACGCCCATTCCGTTCAAGGTCTATGCGGGCGGCTTCCCGGCGGAAGCGGTGCGGCTCTTCGAGGAGCGCATCGGCCGCAAGGTCCTCGGCAACAAGTCCGCGTCCGGCACCGAGATCCTCAAGGAGCTGGGCGAGGAGCACCTGCGCACGGGATCGCCCATCCTCTACACGTCCGGAGACAGCGTGTTCCAGGTGGCGGCTCACGAGGACCTGATTCCGCCCGACGAGCTCTATCGGATCTGCCGCATCGGATACGAGATCGCCTGCCTCCAGTACGGCGTCTGCCGCGTGATCGCGCGGCCCTTCGTGGGCACGTCACCCGAGACCTTCAAGCGGACGCCCAACCGCCGCGACTTCCCCGTGCCGCCCGGAGGCCCGACCCTGCTCGACGGCCTGGCCGCCGCGGGCTGGCCGGTCTTCGGGGTGGGGAAGATCGAGGACATCTTCACGGGGCGGGGGATCTCGGGGGCCGTGCACACGAAATCCGACTCGGATGGCATCGACCAGACGGTAAAGGCGATGGATGAAGTCGAGCGCGGGCTCATCTTCACGAACCTCGTGGACTTCGACACGCTCTACGGGCACCGGAACGACGTCCCCGGCTACGCGGCCAACCTGGAGCTGCTGGACACGCGGCTCCCCGACGTCTTCGCGCGGATGCGCGAGGACGACGTCTTCCTCCTGACCGCCGACCATGGCTGCGACCCGTCCGACGTCTCCACCGACCACACCCGTGAGAACGTCCCCTTGCTCGTCCGTGGCGCGCGCGTGCCTCCGGGGCGTGAGCTGGGCGTGCGCGCCACCTTCGCCGATCTGGGCGCCACTCTGGCCCACAACTTCGACCTGCCGCCGCTCGCCGCTGGCATCTCGTTCCTCGAAGACCTAAACCCTTGACACTCCTGGGCAAAAGCGTCAAAATCAGGGGTTTGAGCACTACGCAGAACACGCTCGTCGTATCGATCAGGGACATCCCCCCTGTCGAGGGGAAGCCGATCGATGTCGCCCTCGACCCGGGAGCGGTCCATCTGGAGGGGGAGGAGGAGTTCACCCTCGAGGGCGGACGCCTGACCGGGCGGATCGAGAAGGGGGAGGACCAGGCCGTCCACTTCCGCGGCCGGCTCCAAGCGCGCCTGGGCCTGCACTGCGGCCGCTGCCTGGAGCCGTTCGTGAAGGAGCTGGACGAGGAGCTCGAGCTCTTCTTCATGCCGCACGGGGCGGAGGCGGACGCCGAAGAGGAGGAGCAGGAGGTCGAGCTCTCGGACCGGGACATGGTGGTCGCCTATTACGAAGACGACCGCATCGACCTCGGGGAGATGGTGCGGGAGCAGATGCTTCTCGCCCTGCCGCTGCGGCGCCTGTGCCGGGAGGACTGCCGCGGGCTGTGCCCGTCCTGCGGGACCAACCGCAACACGGGGACGTGCCAGTGCCAGCCCGCGGAGCCCGCCGACGAGCGCCTCGCGCCCCTCCGGAAGATTTTCGACAAGGGATCCTCGTAGCCGTCCCGGGCACGCAACTGAACTGGGGGCCCGGCGCGGAGGCCGGCGCGCCCCGCTGAGGAGAACCGTTCATGCCGAATCCCAAGCGCCGTCATTCCAAGACCCGCACGGCCACCCGCCGCGCCCACGACCACCTCAAGGCCCCCGGGCTGGCCCTCTGCCCGAACTGCCACGAGCCCAAGCTCTCGCACCGGGTCTGCCCGAAGTGCGGGTACTACAAGGGCAAGCAAGTCATCGGAGTGGAAGAGGTCTAGGGGCGCGGGTAAGCCGCTGACCGAAGCAAAGTCGACCGCGAAGGCGCATCCCTCCTCGCGCAAGCCGCGCGTGGCGGTGGATGCCATGGGCGGAGACCTCGGACCGCGCGTGGTGGTCGAGGGGGCCGTGGCCGCCTGCCGCGAGTTCGACCTTCAGGTCGTGCTCGTCGGCCCGCAGGGCGTCGTGGCGGAGGAGCTCCGCCGCGCCCAGGCCGGAGACGCGCCCATCCAGATCGTCGACGCCGCGGAAGCGGTCGGTATGGGCGAGAAGGTCACGCGCGCGACGCTCAAGAAGCGCTCGTCCATCACCGTGGCCGTCGAGCACGTACGCGACGGGGCGGCGGACGCGTTCTTCTCCGCGGGCAACACCGCTGCCTGCTGGACCATCGCCAAGCTCGTCCTCGGCACCCTGGAAGAAGTGGAGCGGCCCGCGCTGGCCGCCGCCCTCCCGCATCCCACCGGCCGCACCGTCCTCATCGACGTGGGCGCCAACGCGAACTGCAACGCCCGCAACCTCGAGGAGTTCGCGGTGATGGGCAAGGTCTACACGAGCTCCGTCTTCCACACGCCCAACCCGCGCGTCGGGCTCATGAGCATGGGGGAGGAGGAGACGAAGGGGAGTCATCTCACTAAGGAGGTCCACGAGGCACTCAAGGGCTCGACCCTCAACTTCGTGGGCAACGTCGAGGGCGGTGACGTCTTCACCGGCCGCGTCGACGTCATCGTGATGGACGGCTTCACGGGCAACGTGGTCCTCAAGGCCAGCGAGACCCTCGCCGACACGCTGATGCGCCTCATCAAGGAGGAGATCCAGCGGAAGAACGTGCGCAAGGTCGGGGCCTTCCTCTCCAAGGGCGCGTTCAACGCCGTGCGCCATCGCATCGATCCCTCCGAATACGGGGGCGCTCCTCTCCTCGGCGTGAAGGGCTGTTGCGTGATCGGCCACGGCCGCTCCAATGCCGTCGCCATCAAACACGGCATCCGTACCGCCGCCGACTTCTTCACGAGCGGCGTGAACGGACGCATCGAGGCCGAGCTGCGGGCCCTGGGCCCGCGCAAGGAACAGGCGACGGAGACCAAGACCTCATGACCCTCGCCTTCGTCTTTCCCGGCCAGGGATCGCAGAAGGTCGGCATGGGGCGGTCCCTCCATGACGCCGTACCCGAGAGCCGCGCCGTCTTCGACGAAGCGGATGGCGCCCTGGGCTTCCCCCTGTCGCGGCTGTGCTTCGAGGGACCGGAGGACCAGCTCCAGCTCACCGCGAACACCCAGCCCGCGATCCTGGCCACGAGCGTCGCCGCCGCGCGCGCCCTGGCCGCGCGGGGGGTGGAGCCGCAATGGGTGGTCGGCCACAGCCTGGGCGAATATTCGGCGCTCGTCGCCGCCGGCGTCCTGTCGCTGCGCGATGCGGTCGTGGCCGTGCGCCGCCGCGGCCAGTACATGCAGGAGGCGGTTCCGGTCGGGGAGGGCGCGATGGCGGCCATCCTGGCCCTGGACCTCGCCGCCATCGAGCAGGCTTGCCGCGAGGCGGCCCAGGGCCAGGTCGTCTCGCCCGCGAACATCAACTCGCCGGGTCAGGTCGTGATCGCCGGCCACGCGGCAGCGGTGGACCGCGCGTCGGAGCTGTGCAAGAAGGCGGGGGCCAAGCGCGCTCTACGCCTGCCCGTCTCCGCTCCCTTCCACTGCGCCTTGATGAAGCCGGCCCAGGAGCGCCTGTCCCGTGACCTCGAAGGGATCACCTTCTCGGCCCCGAGCGTGCCCCTCGTGAACAACGTGGACGCGACGGTGGTCCGTAGCGCCGAGGCCTGCCGCGATGGGCTGGTGCGCCAGGTCTCCGGCACCGTGCGCTGGCAGGAGTCCGTGGAGCGCCTGGTGCGCGAAGGCGTGGACACGTTCGTCGAGGTGGGACCGGGAACCGTGCTCGCGGGCCTCGTCAAGAAGATCGACAAGAGCGTGCGCGTCCTCAACGTCGAGGACTCCGCGTCCCTCGAGGCCACGGCATCCGCTCTCCAGGAGACGCGGACGGCGTGACGGTCAGCGGCAAGGTCGTGCTCGTGACCGGGGCCTCGCGCGGGATCGGGAGGGCGATCGCCGAGGCCCTCGCCGCCGCGGGATCGATGGTCGTGCTCGGGGCCCGGGACGAGGCGAAGCTGGCCGATGCCGTGGACGCGATCGTGAGCTCCGGTGGACGCGCCTCCGCCGTTCCCCTCGACGTCTGCCACCGCGAGTCCGTGGACACCGCCCTGGCCGCCGTGCTGGAGCGCCACGGCCGCATCGACGGCCTCGTCAACAACGCGGGCATCACCCGCGACAACCTCCTCCTGCGCATGAAGGCGGAGGAGTGGGAAGCCGTCCTCTCGACGAACCTCACCGGCGTCTACCACTGCACGCAGGCGGTCCTGCGCCCGATGCTGAAGCAGCGCAGCGGACGCATCGTCAACGTGACGTCGGTCGTGGGGATCACCGGCAATGCCGGTCAGGCGAACTACGCGGCGAGCAAGGCGGGGGTGATCGGGTTCACCAAGTCCATCGCGCGCGAGGTGGCGTCACGCGCGATCACCGTGAACGCGGTGGCTCCCGGCTTCATCGACACCGAGATGACCGCGGCCATGACGGACAAGGCGAAGGAAGCGGTCACGTCCTCCATTCCCATGGGACGGGTGGGGACGCCCGCGGACGTCGCGGGTGCGGTGACGTTCCTGCTCTCCGACGCCGCCGCCTACGTCACGGGACAAGTGCTGGGAGTGGATGGCGGATTCCACATGTGAAGAAATAGAATCAGGGGATCGACTCCGCGGCGCCGGGGGAAGCGTTTTCCGCAGCGGAGGCTTTCCACTGCCGGCGAGGCGGGCTTCACGCCCGTCGAGCCGCTTGATGACGCTCGAGCCGGAGCGAGGACGCAAATCAAGACGACGCCGAATTTAATCAAAGGAGCCTCATGGAGCCTGTTGCCGATCGCGTCAAGAAGATCATCGTGGACCAGCTGGGAGTCGAGGAGGATCTCGTCACTCCCGAGGCCTCCTTCGTGGACGACCTGGGCGCGGACAGCCTGGACACGGTGGAGCTGGTGATGGCGTTGGAAGAGGAGTTCGGGATCGAGATCCCGGACGAGGACGCCGAGAAGATCACGCGCGTCAAGGAAGCGACCGAATACATCGACAAGCACGCGGACAAGGCCAAGAAGTAGGTCCTCCCCGCTCCGCGGGCTTCGGAAGGACGAGATCATAGTGGCAGATCGCAGGGTCGTAGTGACGGGCGTGGGGCTCGTGTCCCCGGTCGGCATCGGCACGGAGGAGACGTGGAAGTCCCTCCAGGCCGGCCGATCGGGCGCCGGCCCCATCACGCTGTTCGATGCCTCGCAGCATTCGTCGCGGTTCGCCTGCGAGGTGAAGGGCTTCGATCCGCTCAACTGGGTGGAGAAGAAGGAAGTCAAGAAGATGGACCGCTTCATCCAGTTCGCGGTGGCGGCCGCCGACTTCGCCCTGGCCGACTCCGGCCTGAAGATCGACGCCGGGAACAACGAGATGGTCGGCGTCTACGTGGGGAGCGGGATCGGTGGTTTCGCCACCATCGAGCGCGAGCACACGATCCTGATGGAGCGTGGGCCGTCGCGCATCAGTCCCTTCTTCATCCCCGCCGCGATCGTGAATCTCGCCTCGGGCTGGATCTCCATCCGCTCGGGAGCGAAGGGACCCAACTCCGCCACCTGCACCGCCTGCACCACTTCGGCGCACGCCATCGGCGATTCCTTCCGGCTCATCCAGCGCGGCGACGCCGACGCCATGATCGCGGGGGGCAGCGAGGCCGCCATCACTCCGCTCGGCACCGGCGGGTTCTGCTCCATGCGCGCGTTGTCCCAGCGCAATGACGACCCCCAGACGGCGTCGCGTCCGTTCGACAAGGACCGCGACGGCTTCGTCATCGGGGAGGGGTCGGGAGTCGTCATCCTCGAGGAGCTGGAGATGGCGCGCCGCCGCGGGGCGCACATCTACTGCGAGCTCGTCGGCTACGGGATGTCTTCCGACGCGTACCACATCTCCGCTCCCTGCGAGGACGGCGACGGGGCCTATCGCGTCATGAACAAGGCGATCAAGGACGCGCGCATCGAGCCCTCCGCCATCGGCTACATCAACGTGCACGGCACGTCGACGCCGCAGGGGGACAGGGTCGAGGTCATCGCGATCAAGCGGGTCTTCGGCGACCACGCACGCCAGATGCCGATCAGCTCGACCAAGTCGATGACCGGGCACCTGCTGGGCGCGGCGGGAGGCCTGGAAGCAGGCATCACCGCCCTCGCCCTGCGCGACCAGATCCTGCCCCCGACGATCAACTACCGGACGCCCGACCCGGAATGCGACCTCGACATCATCCCGAACGAGGCGCGCCGTGTGAAGCTGGAGTACGCGCTGTCGAACTCGTTCGGCTTCGGGGGCACGAACGGAGCGCTGGTGTTCAAGAGATACGAGGGCTGACCGTTCGAAGGGAACCAGTGAGCTCGGCGCCGCGCAGCGGCGGCGAGCGACGGGGGGTTTCAGGGGGGGAGCTCTCTGCCACCGTCGTGTCCAGAGAGTTCCCCCCCTGAGGTAGAAGACGTTGAAGATCATCGTCTGCGTCAAGCAGGTTCCGGACACGGAAGCGCGAATTCGTATCGCTCCCGATGGCAAGGGGATCGCGGAGGGCGAGCTCAACTGGATCGTCTCGCCCTACGACGAGTTCGCCATCGAGGAGGCCCTGCGCATCAAGGAGAAGAAGGGCGGGGAGGTCGTGCTCGTCGCCCTCGGCCCGGACCGCGTGCAGTCCGCGCTGCGCAGCGGCCTCGCCATGGGCGCCGACTCCGCCCTCCATCTCAAGGACCCGCTTTTCGAGAGCGTGGACACGCTGGGTACGGCGTGGGCCCTGGCCGCCGCCATACGGCCCCTGGCCGCGGATCTCGTTCTCACCGGCCAGCAGGGAGTGGGGGGCGACAACAGCCAGGTCCCGGGGCTGCTGGCCGAGATCCTGGACGTTCCGCAGGTGACGATGGCGGTCAAGGTGGAGATCGGCGAGGGCAAGGCCACGGTCGAGCGTGAGATCGAGGGCGCCCACGAGGTCTGGGAGACCTCGCTGCCCGCGGTGATCTCGGCCCAGAAAGGCCTCAACGAGCCGCGCTACGCGAGCCTCAAGGGGATCATGGCCGCCAAGAAGAAGACGATCGAGACCAAGGACGCGGCTTCGCTCGGGCTGAAGCCGGAAGACCTGAAGCCGAAAACCAAGGTCGTGGGACTCGAGCTGCCGGCGTCGCGCCCCGGCGTGAAGATGATCCCGGGCGACGCGGACGCCCAGGTGAAGGAGCTGCTGCGGCTCCTGCACGAAGAGGCGAAGGTACTCTGATGCCCACCATCGTGACGTTCGCGGAGGTGCGCGACGGCAAGGTCCGGCGCCCGTCGCTGGAAGCGGTCTCGGAGGCGCGGCGGCTGGCCGGTCCCCTGGGAGCGACGGTGCAGTCCGTCTTGATCGGCCAGGGGGTGGCCCCGCTGGCCGCCGAAGTCGCGTCCTACGGCGCGGACCGTGTCCATGTCTTCGACGACGCGGAGCTCGGCTCGTACGCCACGGAGTCTTTCGCGCGGGCCCTGGCCCAGGTCATCACGCAGGAGAAGCCGTCGGTGGTGCTCGTCCCGTACACGGCGATGGGCAAAGACGTGGCCCCGCGCGTGGCCGCGCGCGTGGGGGCCGGCCTCGTCTCCGACGTCGTGAAGCTCGAGGTCAAGGACGGCAAGCTGGAGGCGCGGCGGCCGGTGTACGCGGGGAAGGCCCTGGCCACCGTGCGCTGGGAAGGCGAGCCGCAGATGGCCACGCTGCGTCCCAACGTCTTCGCCCTGGGGACGCCGGAGGCCGGGCGCAAGCACGAGACGGTCACCGGCGCCGCCGACGTGAGCACGCGGCGGGCGCGCGTGCAGTCCGTCCAGGCGGCGGGCGCGGGCAAGGTCGAGCTGACGGAGGCGCAGATCATCGTGTCCGGCGGGCGCGGCCTGAAGGGCCCGGAGAACTTCCACCTCGTCGAGGAGCTGGCCAACGCTCTGGGGGCGGCGGTCGGCGCCTCGCGCGCGGTGGTGGACGCGGGCTGGGTCGACCATCAGATGCAGGTGGGGCAGACGGGCAAGACGGTCTCGCCCACGCTCTACGTCGCGGCCGGCATCAGCGGCGCCATCCAGCACCTGGCGGGCATGTCGTCGTCCAAGGTGATCGTGGCCATCAACAAGGACGCGGACGCGCCGATCTTCAAGGTCGCCGACTACGGGATCGTGGGCGACGTGTTCGAGGTCCTCCCCAAGCTCTCCGCCGCCGCCAAGGAGCTGCGCTCCCGGCATTGAAGGTCGGGCTCTACGACGATCCCGTGTTCCTCGAGCACGACTCGGGGGCGGGTCACCCGGAGCGGCCGGAGCGGCTGGCCGCCCTTCGGGATGGCCTGCGGCGTGAAGGCCTCGAGGCGCGATTGGAGTTGGTCGTCCCCCGGGACGCGACGCGCGAGGAACTGCTGCGCGTGCACACGGCGCAGCACGTGGCGGCGGTGGCGGCGACGGTGGGACGCACGCATCGCTTCGATCCCGACACCCAGGCCGGACCTCATTCCTACGCCGCCGCTCTCAAGGCGGCGGGCGCGGTCACGGACGCGGTGGATCGCGTGCTCGACGGGCGCCTGGACCGCGCGCTGTGCCTCGTGCGCCCGCCCGGACACCACGCGGAAGCGGACCGCGCGATGGGCTTCTGCCTCTTCAACAACGTCGCCGTGGCCGCCGCCCACGCCCGGGCCCGCGGACTCGCCCGTGTGAGCATCATCGACTTCGACGTGCATCACGGCAACGGGACGCAGCACATGTTCGAGTCCGACCCACGCGTGCTGTACGTCTCGTCGCACGCGTTCCCGTTCTACCCGGGCACGGGCGCGCTGCGCGAGGTCGGCGTCGGCGGCGGCCGCGGATTCACCGTGAACCTGCCCTTTCCTGGAGGCATGGGGGACGGCGAATACGCCCGCGTCTACCGCGACATCGTGGAGCCGATCGGCCGCGCCTTCGACGCGGAGCTCGTCCTCGTGTCCGCCGGCTTCGACGCCTTCGGGGGCGACCCGCTGGCTCCGATGGCGCTCACCGCGGACGGCTATTCCGAGCTGGCCGCGGTCTGCCTGGCCACCGCGGCCGGAGCGGCGCGCGGCCGCACGGTCTTCGCGCTCGAAGGAGGCTACGACCTGCGGGGCCTGGCCACTTCCGGGGCGGCGGTGACGCGCGCCCTGCTCGGCGATCCTCCGGTGAAGGTGACGCCCACGGGGAAGCCGCTCGATCCCCTGATCGCCGAATACCGGCGGACCTTCGCGCCCTTCTGGCCGGCCCTGGCCGGCTGAGGCCTACTCGCCGCGCCGGCGGAGCGCGCGCTGGAAACGGCGGACCTCGGTCTCGGCCTGGTCCAGCTCGTCGAGAGCCGCCGACAGGTCGTTCTGAAGGCGCTGGTACTCCTCGACGTCCTTGATGACAGGCACGTTCGTGCGCGCGCGCAGATCGCGGACGCGCGCGGCGACGGCGTCGCGGTGCTCCAGGGCGCGGTCCAGGCGCGCGCGGAGGGCCGCGCGTGCACCCGCGTCCCGGGTCTCCGCCGGTGCGTCGGGCTCGAAGTCGTCGCGCGCGCGCTCGACGTCCACGGGAGCGGCGGCGACGTCGGGATGCACTCGGATGACCTCCGCCGCCGGGCGTCGTGCCGGCGGCACCGGATAGGCCGCGGGTGGAAGAGTAGCCTCCTCACGTGAATCTGTGGCGGGTCGCGTCGGCTTCTGCACAGGAGAAGCCACTCGCACCGGCGGAGGGGCCGTGGCCTCGACCGTGCGGGGCGACGCGGGCTTCGCCCAGGGGGGCGCGGGAGCTGCGGTCACCGGAGGAGCGATCGCTTCCGCCACCGTCGGCGGTACACGCGGCGCGTGCGTGGTCGCGGAGGGCACCGTCGCCGCCGGCCCCGTCGCCGCGGGAACGGTCGCCGCGGGAGGTGTGGTGGCGGGAGCCGCGGCCGTGGTGATTGCCGGTGGCTCCGGCTTGTCCCGATCCTGGGCGCGGACCAGCCAGCCACCGAGCAGGACGGCTGCACCCAACAGGGCCGCCCCGCCCATCAGTCCAGCCGCCACGCCCAGCCTCGCCTTGCGCCCGTCGCGCCGGCGCTGAAACGGCCGTCGCGGTGAGGGATGCGGGCCCGGCGGCGCCGCGGCCACCGGCGCGATGGGGGGGCGAGCGGCATCCGCCGCCGTGTCGCGCAGCGGGAGGTCCACGAGGTCCGCGGAGGCGTTGGGCCGCATCTCCGCGTCCAGCTCCGAGCCGTAGACGGGCAGGGGCAGATCGGCCAGGGCTCGGTGGCAGCGGACGCAGCGGGACGCCGCCAACGGGCACTGGGCCTGGCAGAACGGACAGATGTGGAAGGCTCGCGTTTCCATCCGCGGGGGAGGGTGCAAGCCGGGTGCCACGCCCCTGGTCCACGGAGGGCCGCTGGGAGCCGCGTGTTAACATGTTCCCTTTGTCCGATTTGCCATCATGAGCGATTACCTCTTCGACGAAATCGAAACGCGCTGGCAGGAGCGGTGGGCGGAAGGCCGTACGTTCGAGGTGACGGAGGATCCGGCCCGGCCCAAGTTCTATTGCCTGGAGATGCTCCCCTACCCGTCCGGGGACATCCACGTCGGGCACGTCCGCAACTACTGCATCACGGACGTGATCGCGCGTTACAAGAGGATGCGCGGGTTCAACGTGCTCCATCCCATCGGCTGGGACGCCCTCGGCCTGCCCGCCGAGAACGCCGCCATCAAGCGCGGCGTCCATCCCGAGAAATGGACGCGCGACAACATCGCGGGCATGAAGCGGCAGCTCCAGCGGCTCGGGTTCAGCTATCCCTGGAGCCGTGAGGTCGCGACCTGCGATCCCGAGTACTACCGCTGGAACCAGTGGTTCTTCCTGCGCATGCTCGAGCGGGGGATCGCCTACCGCAAGAAGGCGCCCGTCAACTGGTGCCCGTCCTGCCAGACCGTGCTCGCCAACGAGCAGGCCGAAGGCGGCGAGTGCTGGCGGTGCCATTCCAAGGTCGAAGAGCGCGAGATGGACCAGTGGTTCCTCCGCATCACGGCCTACCAGGACGAGCTCGTGGACGACATGGCGCAGCTCCCGCAGTGGCCGGAGCGCGTGCTCCAGCAGCAGCGGAACTGGGTGGGGCGCTCCCACGGCGCGGAGGTGGACTTCCCGGTCGAGGGCGGCGAGGCCCTCCGTATCTTCACGACGCGCATCGACACGATCTACGGCGCCACGTTCATGGTGGTCGCCCCCGAGCATCCCCGGGTGGACGAATTCATGCGCGGGTCAAGGGACGAGGCGAAGGCGCGCGAGGCCATCCAGCGGCTGCGCGGGCAGGACCGCCGCGCGCGCCAGGCCGGCCAGGTCGAGAAGGAAGGCGTCTTCACCGGGCGCTACGCCACGAACCCCTTCAGCGGCGAGCGCATCCCGATCTGGGTCGGCAACTTCGTGCTCACCGGATACGGCACGGGCGCGATCATGTCCGTGCCCGCGCACGACACCCGTGACTTCGAGTTCGCGCGCAAGTACGCCCTGCCCATCCGGGTCGTGATCCAGCCTCCGGACCGCCCGCTCGATCCGGCGAAGATGGAGGCCTCGTACGACGGGCCCGGCCGCACCGTCAACAGCGACGGGTTCGACGGGCTCGAGTCCGCCGAGGCCATCGCCCGCATGACCGCGGAAGCGGAGAAGCGGGGGATCGGCAAGGGCGCGATCACCTACCGGCTCAAGGACTGGCTCATCAGCCGGCAGCGCTACTGGGGCACGCCGATCCCGGTGGTCTACTGTGAGAAGGACGGCATCGTGGGCGTGCCCGACGACCAGCTCCCGGTCGAGCTCCCTAAGGACGCGCCGTTCACGGGGGAGGGCGGCAACCCGCTCGAGAAGGTGCCCTCGTTCGTCCAGGCCGTATGCCCGCGCTGCGGGGGACCGGCGCGGCGCGAGACGGACACCATGGACACCTTCGTGGACTCGTCCTGGTACTTCTACCGCTATCTCTCCCCGCACCGTGCGGAGGGGCCGTTCGACGTCAATGCCGTGCGCTACTGGTTCCCCATCGACCTCTACGTGGGAGGCATCGAGCACGCCATCCTTCACCTCGTGTATTCGCGCTTCTGGACGAAGATGATGCGCGACCTCGGCCTCGTCACCTTCGACGAGCCGGTCACGCGCCTCTTTCCCCAGGGCATGGTGCACAAGGACGGCGAGGTCATGTCGAAGTCGAAGGGCAACACGGTGGCCCCCGACGACATGGTCAAGGCCTACGGCGCGGACACGCTGCGCCTCTACACCCTCTCCGTCGCCCCGCCCGAAGACGCGCTCGAGTGGAACGACAAGAACGTGTCCGGCGTGCACCGGTTCCTCCACCGCGTATGGGGCCTCCTCGACCGGCACGCCGCGACTATCCGGAGCGAGACGCGGTCGCCCGTGCCCGCGGAGCTCTCGCCGGCCGCGCGCGCGCTCCGGCGCAAAGTGCACCAGACCATACGGCGGATCACGGACGACGTGGAGGAGCGCCTCAAGCTCAACACGGCCGTCTCTGCCCTCATCGAGCTCGAGCACGCGGTCGCGGACGCGGAGAAGGCGCTCGCGGAGTCGCCGGAGCGGCCCGTGTTCCGCGAAGCGCTGGAGACGCTCGTCCTCCTGCTCAGCCCCTTCGCCCCCCACATCGGCGAGGAGATGTGGGAGCGCCTGGGCCGGCGCTTCAGCATCGTGGACCGGCCCTGGCCGGTCGCCGACCCCGCCATCGCGCGCGAGGACGAGCTCGAGCTGGCGGTGCAGGTGAACGGGAAGGTGCGCGGACGGATCACGGTCCCGGCGGAATCGTCGGAAGACGAGATGAAGAAGCGGGCCCTCGCCGACCCCAAGGTGGAGGAACATACGCGAGGCAAGGAGATCGTGAAGGTGGTGGTCGTGCCCGGACGCCTCGTCAGCGTGGTGGTCAAGTGAAGGCGGCCGCTCGGTTCCGATGCGCCGGCTTGATCCTGTCCCTGGCCGCTCTCTCCGCCTGCGGCTACGCGCTCGTCGGCCGGGGGACGGTCGTGGACCCGACGATCAAGAAGATCGCGGTGCCCCTGTTCAAGGACTCGACGGGCAAGCCCGGGCTGGACCAGAAGATCACGCAGAAGGTGGTCGAGGAGCTGCTCAAGCGCGGACGGTTCGACGTCACCTCCGAGCGCATCGGCGCGGACGCCGTCGTGGAGGGCGAGCTCCTGCGTTACGACCAGACGCCGGTCGGATTCTCGGACGCGGGCGCGACGCGCACCCAGGCCAGCCGCTATTCCGTGATCCTGACCGCGCGCATCCGCTACATCAAGGTGGGCCAGGAGGAGCCGATCTGGGCCAACGAATCGTTCTCCTTCCGCGACGAATACGACGTCGGCGCCGACCCCACCGCGTTCTTCGACCAGCAGGGCCAGGCCGTCGAGCGCCTGTCCACCTCCTTCGCGCGCAGCCTCGTGGCCGCGATGCTGGAGGCGTTCTAACGCCCGCCAAGGGAGCGCCCGCGAGCGCCGCCGGCGTCCACGCCATCGTCGGCGCGGACTCGTATCTCGCCGAGCAGGCCCTCGAGGAGCTGCTCGCGGGCTGGGTCGGCGCCGACCGCGAGGACTCCGTACGCGTCCTGCGCGGGGACGAGGCCACCTGGGGCCGCGTCCTGGAAGCGGCGCGCACGGGGTCGCTCTTCGCCGCGCGCCGCGCCGTCGTCGTGCGGGGGGCGGACGCGCTGAAGGGCGAGGGCGACGAGCTGGCCGCCTACCTCGAAGACCCCAGCCCGGACGCCCGCCTCATCTTCATGGCGGCCAAGCCGGACAAGCGGAAGACGGTCTGGAAGAAGCTGCTGGAGCGCGCGCAGTCGCACTCCGCGGAGCCGCTGAAGGGCCGCGCCGCCCGCGGCTACGTGGCCGACCAGGTGCGCCGCCGCAAGCTCGCGCTACGCGAGGAGGCCTTCGAGGAGCTGTTCGAGCGGGTGGGTCAGGACCTGCGCCGGCTGATGGGCGAGCTGGAGAAGCTCGAGGCGTTCGCGGAAGGGCATGCGGGCCCGCTCAGCGCGGAGGAGGTGTCGGCCATCCTCGGCCGCGGGCTGGCCCAGCCTCTCTACCGGATCGGCGACGCCTTCACCACGCGCCGCCGCACCGAGCTCCTCGCGCTCATGGAGACGGTGCTGGAAGAAGGGGAGCCGCCGCTGAAGGTGCTGGCCACGCTCCACTACGCGGCGCGGCGCGTCCGGGCCGCCCGCGCGCTGCGCGATGCCAAGGTGCCGCGGGAGGCTCTCGCCTCCCGCCTGGGCGTGCCGCCCTTCAAGGTCCAGGAGCTGATGGAGGCGAGCCGCTCCTGGACGGAGACGGAGCTGGCGAGGGCAGTGGCCGCCCTCGGGGAAGCGGACCGCCGCGTGAAGACGGGCACGGACGCGCGCGCGGCGCTCGTGGCGGCGGTGGTGGAGGCGACGGGGAAGGAAACGGGCGCTACTTCGCCGCAGCCACGGCGTTGACGCGGCGCGAGAGGCGGCTCTTGTACCGGGCGGCGGCGTTGTCGTGAATCACGCCCTTCTTGGCCGCCTTGTCGATCTCGCTGATGGTCTCGGCCAGGGCTCCCTTGACCGCGGCCTTGTCGCCCTTGGCGATGGCGCTGCGGAGCGACTTGATCTTGGTCTTGAGCCTGGACACGTTGCGGCGGTTGCGGTCCCGATGCTTGAGGCTTTGCCTCTGCTGCTTCAGGGCCGACGCGTGATGAGCCACTCCATTCCTCCTCTAACGGACGACAAACCCGCAGCTTACCGGAATTGACGGGCCAAAGCAAGGCACCTCTTTCCCTGATGCGGGCGGCGGGGACGGTCTCCGCCCTCACGGCGGTGTCGCGGATCCTGGGCCTCGTGCGGGAGCAGGTCTTCGCGATGCTGCTCGGGGCCGGCGACTACGCGGACGCCTTCAACACGGCGTTCCGCGTCCCGAACCTGCTGCGGGATCTCTTCGCGGAGGGCGCGCTCTCCTCCGCCTTCGTTCCCACCTACACCCGCGAGCTGGCCCAGGGCGGCACGGCTCGGGCGCACCAGCTCTCGTCGCGGCTGCTCTCCATCCTCTGCGTGATCCTCGGTGGCTTCGTCGTCCTGGGCTTCGCCTTCGCGGGCCCCTTCGTGCGGGCCCTGGCTCCCGGGTTCGGATCGGTGCCGGGAAAGCTCGAGACGACGGTGGCCCTGGCCCGAGTGATGTTGCCCTGCCTGCCCCTGGTCGCCTTCGCGGCGGTGACGATGGGAATGCTCAACGCGCAGGAGAAATTCGCGGTTCCGGCCGCCGCGCCCGCCACCTTCAACCTCGTCGCCATCGGCTGGGCGGCCGTCCTCTGGGCGATGGGCTTCGGCACTGCCCAGGTCGCCATGGGCTGGGCGGTGGGGACGTTGGTGGCGGCGGCCGCGCAGTTCCTGGTCCAGGTCCCGCCGCTCTGGAAAGAGGGGTGGCGTTTCCGTCCGGAGTGGGTGCCCGGCGATCCCGGCATCCGCGCGATCGGCTCGCTCCTGGCCCCGGCGACGGTGGGCCTCGCCGCCGTGCAGGTGAACATCTTCGTGAGCACGATGTTCGCTTCACACGAGCCGGGCGCGGTCTCCTGGCTGCAGTACGCCTTCCGGATCCTGTACCTGCCCATCGGCGTGTTCGGCGTCGCCGTCGGCACCGTGGCCACGACGGGGCTGGCGCGGCGGGCCGCCGCCGGAGACGAGAAGGGGCTGCGCGAGACGCTGTCCCGATCGCTTTCGCTCCTCGCGTTCCTCACGATTCCCGCCACGGTTGGACTCATGGTGCTGGGCCGGCCGATCGTGCGCCTGCTCTTCGAGCGCGGCCGCTTCCACGCCGCGGACACCGAGAACACGGCGACCGCCCTCGCCCTCTTCTCGATCGGCCTCGTGGCCTTCACGGGCGTGAAGGTGCTGGCGCCCGCGTTCTACGCCCTGGGCCGGCCGCGCGTGCCTCTCCTCGCCAGCGCGAGCGCGGTGGCCGTCAACCTCGCCGTCATCGTCCTTCTCCACGCCCGCCTCGGCTATCGCGCGATCGCGCTCGGCATCGCGCTGGGATCGCTGCTCAATGCCGCCATCCTGGTGGGGGCGTTCGAGCGCCACGTGGGTGGCCTCCTCGACCGGCACCTGGCCGCCGGCCTCCTCCGCATGACGATCGCCGCGGGCGTGATGGGACCCGCGGCCTGGCTGAGCGCGCGCGCCATCGAATCACGCCTGGGCACTCACGGCCTCGCCGCTCAGATCCTCGGCGGCCTCGGCCCCGTCGCCCTCGGCGTCCTCGTCTACTTCGGGGCCAGTCGCCTGCTTCGTCTCGGCGAGGCCCGCGCGCTGACCGCCGTCCTCGGAGGCTGGGCGGCCGGGAACGGTGCCCGATGAGCCAAGATGGAGGGACCTCCCTTGGCCCTCGTCCGGGGTATGGTGACCGACGCAGGAGAGGAGGCCCGATGGCACGAAGCTGGACCGGTGGCGCCGCGCTGATCATCGTTTCGCTCGCGGGAGCGGTGCACGCCCAAGACTCGTCCAACCTCCCCGCGCCGGAAAAGTACAAGGTCCGTGTCCAATACCGTGAGTTCCGGCCTTCGCTCACGGGCGACACGCAGAAGGGCTTCGAAGGCAGGGACGGCACCCTCGTGGACGTGATGAACGACCTCGGGCTCGTGGACGAGCGGACCTTCGACATCAGAGGCGCGATCCAGTTCAAGCCGGGCTGGAAGCTGCGCGGGTCATACACCCCCCTCGACTACGCGGGCGATGCCGAGGTCGGTGCCGCCTTCACCTACGGAGGGACGCGCTACGCGCGGTTCGAACATGTCGTCACGACGATGAAGGGTGCCTACTACAGCGCCGACATCGAATGGGACTTCCTGAAAGGCTCGCACGGCTTCCTGGGGGTGATCGCGGGAGCGAAGCTGTTCGACGTCGACGCCGCCCTCGTCAACGTGTCGATCAACCAGCGGGAGGTCGACACGATCACCGCGCCCGTCCCCGCGATCGGCCTGGCCACGCGCGCCTACGCCGGCCGCTTCAGCGTCGAGGGTGAGATCTCCGGCCTCAGCACCGGAAGCCTGGGGAGCACCCTGGATGCGGAAGGGTCGGTCCGCCTCCACATCTCCGATCGCCTGGCCGCGATGGGCGGCTACCGCTACCTGTCCGTGACCGGCAAGGACGACCGGGATCACGTGAAGGTCAAGATGAGCGGATGGCAGTTCGGCCTCGAGCTCAGCCTGTAGCGGTGGCCGGGCGCGCGGGCGCGCGCGGGAGTCCCGATCGTGTGGACGCGGACTACCTCGACCACTTGCGCGTGGAGCGCGCGCTCTCGCCGAACACGCTGGAGGCGTACGGCCGCGACCTGGCCCGCCTCGTCGTCCATGCCCGAGGGGCGAAGCGCTCGCTCCTGGACCTCCGCCAATCCGACCTGACCGAGTTCATCGGGAGCCTCCGCGCGGAAGGGCTGTCCGCACGATCCGTCGCGCGCGCCGTCCATGCCCTGCGGGGATTCTTCCGCTTCGCGGTGCGCGAAGGGCACCTGGAGACGGATCCCATGGAGAACCTGCGCGCGCCTCGCGCGTTCGCCGCCCTGCCCCGGTACCTCACGCCCGCGCAAGTGGAGGCGTTGCTGGCCGCGCCCGACGTGGCCAGCGCGCGGGGATTGCGGGACCGCGCGATCCTCGAGGTCCTCTACGCGACGGGGCTGCGCGTGTCCGAGCTGATCGGCCTGCGCGCCCGGGATCTGGACCTCGAGGTCGGCCTTCTGACCTGCTTCGGCAAGGGCCGCAAGGAGCGCCTCGTCCCCATGGGCGGGGAAGCGAGGCGCTGGGTGCTGCGCTACCTGGACGACGCGCGGCCCGAGCTCGCGGGTGAGCGCACCGCGGCCGAGCTCTTCCTGAACCATCGCGGGGGACGGCTCTCGCGCATGGGTCTGTGGGGCATCGTGCGCCGGCACGCGGTCACGGCGGGCGTCCAGGCCACGCTCACCCCGCACGTCCTGCGCCACTCGTTCGCGACCCATCTGCTGGAGAGGGGAGCGGACCTGCGCGCGCTGCAGGCCATGCTCGGCCACGCCGACATCTCGACCACGCAGATCTACACGCACATCACGCGCGAGCGGCTGCGGAAGGTCTACGACCAGTTCCACCCACGAGCGTGATGCGCGTTACCGGCTGCGTCATAGCGGATTGACCCTCCGCGGAGGCGGGTGGTAACCTTACGCCTTTTGGGGATGGCCCCGCGGGGCCGCACTTGAGGACAGCGACGTCCGGAGGACACAGGATGGGAAAGAACGGCCGGCACCTCTTCACTTCGGAATCGGTGACGGAGGGCCACCCCGACAAGATCGCGGACCAGATCTCCGACGCCATCCTGGACGCGATCCTGTCCCAGGACCCGTATAGCCGCGTGGCCTGCGAGACGATGGTCACCACCGGCCTCGCCTTCATCGCGGGCGAGATCACGACCAAGGCCTACGCGGACCTGCCCACCATCGTGCGCGACACCATCAAGGGCGTCGGCTACACGCGCGCCAAATACGGCTTCGACTACGAGACCTGCGGCGTCATCTCCGCCATCCACGAGCAGTCGCCCGACATCGCCATGGGCGTGGACCCGGGCGGAGCGGGCGACCAGGGACTGATGTTCGGCTTCGCCTGCAACGAGACGGAAGAGCTGATGCCGCTGCCCATCATGCTCGCGCACAAGCTCACGCGGCGTCTGAGCCAGGTGCGCAAGGACGAGATCCTCGACTACCTGCGCCCGGACGGGAAGAGCCAGGTCACGGTCGAATACGACGGCGCCAAGCCGGTGCGCGTCGAGGCGGTCATCGTCTCCGCTCAGCATTCGAACCTCGTGAAGATGGAGACGGTGCGCGAGGACATCCTGGAGAAGGTCATTCACGCCGTCATCCCTTCGAACCTCCTCGATTCGAAGACCAAGTACTTCATCAATCCGACCGGCCGTTTCGTCGTGGGCGGACCCCAGGGCGACTGCGGCCTCACCGGCCGCAAGATCATCGTCGACACCTACGGCGGCGTGGGCAGCCACGGCGGCGGCGCCTTCTCGGGCAAGGACCCGACGAAGGTGGACCGCTCGGCGTCGTACATGTCGCGCCACATCGCCAAGAACATCGTGGCCGCGGGCCTGGCCGACCGCGTCGAGCTGCAGATCGCGTACGCCATCGGCGTGCCCGATCCCGTCTCCGTGATGGTGGACACCCAGGGCTCGGGCAAGGTCGAGGAGAGCAAGATCGTCGACGCCGTGCGCGAGATCTTCCCCCTCACCCCCAAGGGCATCATCGAGTACCTCAATCTGCGCCGCGCCATCTACAAGAAGACGGCCGCCTACGGGCACTTCGGGCGCAACGAGGAAGAGTTCACCTGGGAGCGCACGGACAAAGCCGATGCGCTTCGGGGTTACCTGCGGAAGTAGCGGTCGGCCACAGCAACGTCAACGGACTCTCTCGCCGGCGTGCGGCCTGGGGTCGCGGGCGTCGCCTTCGCGGGGACGCTCGCGCGCGCTGGAACTTGTTTACTCCACGTAAAGCAGGTGCGCGCGCTCGCTCCGGTGTCGGGCGACCAGCGGGTGAATGCACCGACACAGGCCCCGCTCCCGGCGACGCCCGAACCCCTGCCGCACACACAACCAGAGCGACACGTCGGATGAGCCAGCGGTCCCACTCGATCCCATGAGGAGCCAGCGGGTCCGCACCGTCGTCTTCGTCGTCGTCCTTCTCGTCGTGCTCGTGTGGGGCATCCACGTCGTGCGGTGGAGGCCGCTTCCGGTCGTCGGGGAACAGGCGCATGACGGGTACCAGCGGGTGTCCGGGGTCGTCCATGTGCACACCACGCTGTCGGACGGGGCGGCCACTCCGGACGAGGTGATCGCGGCCGCACGCGCGGCCGGGCTGAAGTTCGTCGTGATCACCGACCACAACAACCTGGACGCGAAGAAATGGGAGGGCTACCACGACGGCGTGCTCGTCATCGTGGGGACGGAGGTCTCCACGACCGCGGGTCACGTGCTGGGCCTCGGCATGGACGACCCCGTCTTCCGCTTCTCGGGGGACGCGCGCGACGCCCTCGACGACATCGAGACGCTGCGCGGCGCGGCCTTCGCGGCCCATCCCACTTCGCCGCGCCCCGACTTCAAGTGGACGGGCTGGGACCTGCCGGGAGCCTGGGGAGTCGAGGTCGTCAACGGCGACAGCCAGTGGCGCTCGGCGGGATGGATGCGGCTGGTGCGTACGCTCGCGCTCTATCCCTTGAACCACGAGTACGCGCTCCTCGGCAGCCTCACTTCGCCAACGGAGGCCCTGGCGCGGTGGGACGAGGTGCTGAAGCGGCGTCCGGCCCCCGCCATCGCGGGCGCGGACGCGCATGGGCAGATCCCGATCCGAAAGAACCGCGCCGTCCGGTTTCCGTCGTACGCCTCCCTCTTCGCGGTCGCGCGCAATCATGTGCTCCTCAGCCGGCCGCTCACGGGCGACGCGCAGGTCGACATCCCCGCCATCGTGCGCGCTCTCGCGCTCGGTCGCAGCTTCGTGGGACTCGACGCGCTGGCGCCCGCGGACGGGTTTTCGTTCACGACCGGCGGTGGCCCTGAGCCGCCGCGCATTCCCTGGTCGATGGGAGACGTCGTTCCCCCCGAGCCCGGGCTGCGCCTGCGCGCGGGTGGCCGCCTCCCCGAGCGGGCGCGGCTCACGCTCCTGCGCGATGGAGTGCCGCTGGCACAGGCGGACCGCGCGATCGACGTGGCGGCTCCGGGCCCCGGCGTCTACCGGGTGGAAGCGAGGCTGCCGGGCTGGGATGTGCCCTGGATCGTCGCGAACCCGATCTCGGTCTTCGACGCGGCCGCGGCGCGGACACGCAGCGAAGCGGCGGCCTGGCCCCCGCCTTTGCCGGTCCCGCCCGCGACCCGCGTGATCGACTCCTTCGACGCGACGACCACGTTCCATCCCGAATTCGATTCTTCGTCGTCGATGGCGGCGGAGGTGATCGTCCCCAAGGCGGGAGCGGACGGATCCGGAGCGGCCCGGATCGAGTTCCGCCTGGGTGCCCCCGGGCCCGGCCGTCCCTACGTGTGGTGCGCGCTGGTGAGCCGCGAGGCCCGCAACCTCGCCGGCGCGCAAGGGCTCGTGTTCTCCATCCGAGGCGATCGCGCCTATCGGATCTGGGTGCAGGTCCGGGACGAGAACCCGGCGTCCGCGGACGATGGGACGGAATGGTGGTTCGCGTCCGTGCGCACGGAGACGAAATGGCGGCGCGTGGCTGTGCCCTTCGCGCGCCTGCGCTCGCTGAACCCGAAGACGGACGGCAAGCTCGACCTGGACAAGGTGCGCCAGCTCGTGTTCGTCATCGACGCGGGCGCGGAGAAGCCGGGAACACAGGGCACGATCCTCGTCGACGAGCTCGGTCTCTACTGACCACCGACCCGCGTCAGGGTTTCCGATCGTCGTCCAGGGACAGCCGCCCCGTTTCGTCTTCGGCCAGGCTCAGGGCCCCAGCATCGGCCGCCGCGAGCGACAACTGGCCGGCGGAGGCGCCGGGCAGGCGCGATTGGATCGCGGCCACGGCCTGGCGCGCCGCCCGCCGGGTGGCGTCGTCACGCGAGCGCTTCTCCAGATCCTTCAAGGGGAGAATCGCGCCGGCGGTGCCGACCCGGCCTAGCGCTTCGGCGCAGGCCGCATGGAGAGAAGGACGATCGTGCGCCAGCGCCCCGAGAAGAAGCGGCTGCGCGGCCTCCTCGCCCGTTTCCGCCAGAGCCTGGGCGGCCGCGACCGCGAGCTCGCCCTTTTCGACCGTGAGCACGCGCGCCAGTGCCTTGATCCCTTGCGGATCCGCGCGCCGTCCGAAGGCGTGCAGGCACGAGCGCGCGGCCTCCACGCGTCGCGTACGCAAAGCATGGCTGAGCACGGCCTGGAGATCCGGCGTGGAGATCCGGTCGCCGAGTGCGGCCACGGCCCTCGCCATGGGCCCGTCCTCCGCGTATCCGCACTTCGCGACGTCGAGCAGTGTCGGGCGCCCGTCTTCGCCGAGAGCGATGGCGGCGCGTACGCGGACCGCGTCGCTGGCGTCGTCGCATCCGGCCCGGAGCGCCCCGCGCAGGATCGCGTCGTCCGGGTAGTCGCGCACGAGGGACATCAGGTTGTGCAGGCGCACGGCGGACTGGGGGTCCGACTGCGCATTGCGGGCGAGCCGGGTGGGGATCTCCGCCGGTCGGGCCAGCCGCTGGGCGGCGGCGAGCATGAGGGGGAGGGCACGGGGCAGGAGCGGGTCCGGGGGGCCGGGGCGCGCGGCGGTAGAGAAGAGGGGAACCCGGCCTTTGAGGGTGCCGCTCGCCATCTCCAGCTCGACTTCCACCCGCAGCGAAGAGAGGAGCCGCCGAGTTTCGCCGTCCAGGACGGCGCGCGCGACGGTGGCGGGGCCCGTGACGAAGAAGTCGGCGTCGAAGTCTTCGTCGCCCGTCTCGATCTCGCGGGCGCCGCGTTTCTTGGCGCGGGCGGTGGCGGACGTCTCCGGCGACAGGGTCAGAGCCACGATGTCGGGGGAGTCGATGGTGACGTACGTGCCCTTCATGTTGACCTCGCCCGAGTCGTCAGCGGCATTCCAGGCCCGGAACTCGACGAGCAGGGTGGACGCGACGTCGTCCGCGGTGGTCCACGTCGACTCGCCGGCCTGGACCAGACCGCAGCCGCGCGCGGCCGCTGCCCACTCCTGGGGAGCGGGTGCCCGGAAGGCGTGGGCGAATTCCCGAAGGACGCCGACGACACCTTGAAGGGCGGCGACGATCCAATAGCGCGAAGGGCGAGTCGGCCGGCTCACAACAGCCGCACCACGGGCTCGTCGTTCATCAGCTCGCGCTGGGTGAGGAGATCGCGCACCGTCGCCACCAGCCAGCGCTCGGCGTTCACGGCGAAGGCGATCTCCAGCCGCGGCCGCCGGTCGCGCGGGGAGTGGGGCGGGTCCAGGTATCCGAGGGTGGGGGCGGCTTCGTTGAGGGGCACCACGACCTGATCCTCCCCGGTGGCGCCGCCGAGCTTGTGCAGGTCGCCGGAGGCATCCCAGACGAACCGCCGGTCGTGGGCGTCGCTGCGCGATACCTCGCAAATGAGGAGCTTGAACGTCGTCTCCTCGACGCCGAGGGAACAGGTGGGCACGAGCTGCCGCCGCCAGAAGGCGGCCCGGGTGGGGAAGCGCGTTCCCCGCGGCACCACGACCGTGTGCTGCGCCGCCCCAGTGGCCGGGTCGTGGGTCACGAACGCGTAGTCGTGCACGATGAAGTCGCGGGCGGCCATGCGGTCGGCGGCGAAGCAGGCGGCGCCGTAGGCGACGGCCTCGAACGGCTGCCAGGCCCGGATGCGGCGCCGCTCGAACCGCTCCTCCAGGAGCGGGAACACCCCGGGGAGCAGGGTGGAGCCCCCGACGAGAAGGACGTCGTCGATGGCGGACGGCGCGACACGCGCCTGCTCGAAGACCTCGTCGATGGACGCGGTCAGGCCGCGCAGGAAGCCGTTCTGCTCCAGCACGTGGGCGAGCCGGGCCCGGTTGAAGAGAAGGAACTCGTTGCCCGGACGCCCACGCACGCGGGCGGCGCCCGGCGGCGTGAAGAGGAACTCCGCGCTCTCGTCGAAGAACACGGCCTCCTTCACCCGGCAGGCCTCGGCCAGCATCAGGCGGCGCCAGAGACGCTGCGCCTCCCCCTCCGCCGCGGCCTCGAGGGGATGTCCCGCCTCGCGGCAGAGATCGCTCAGCACCCATCCGTCCACGGCGTTGCCCCCCATCTCGCGGCCGCGCTTGGCGAGCACGGTGGCCTGGCCACCCAGCGTGCCCTCCGGGGACAGGCGCACGAGCACGACGTGCATGGTCCCCCCGCCGATGTCGACGACGAGCACCGTGCGGTCTTCGGTCAGGCTCAGCCCGTATCCGAGGGCGGCCGCGACCGGCTCGTCGACGAAGCGGACACGGCGCGCTCCCAGCCGCCGCAGGATCGCCTGCAGCTCCGCGCGGTAGGTCTCGAAGGCGGTGACCGGAGAAGTGACCACGATGTCCCGCGGCCGCTGCCCGGTCGTGCGCTTCACCTCCGCCAGCAGCTCGCGCAGGAAGGCGTGCGCGGCCTCGCGGGCGGTGACGGGATCGCGGCCCACGCGCGCCAGCGCGCGCAGGGCCTCCGTGGCCAGGGCGGGCTTGAAGGTGGGGACGAAGGAGGGATGGGCGACGCCGTAGTTCCGATCCAGGGCCGGCCGCCCGATGAGGGCCCGGCGGCCCACGAAGGCGAGCCGTTCGAGCGGGGGCCAGCGCCCGATGCGGTCCCGCAAGGTCGGGTGGTCGACCAGGTCGACGGCGGACGGCACCAGGCGCGGCGCTTCCAGCGGCTCCTGGTCCGAGGGGTTCCGGCAGATCGCGGGCAGCTCGACCAGTCGCGGCTGACCGAGATCGTCGTCCCAGCGGGCCATACCCGTGTTCGTGGTCCCGAGGTCGAGCGCCCAGCCCCCCATGGCGGTCCACTCTAGGAGCCGCGCCCGGGTAAAGCAACGGCGGCGGGGCGAAGATCCGTCTTGACAGGCCGGGCCGTTCCATCTATCCTTTCATCCGGATTTAGTGATGACTAAGGAGCGCCCTGTTCTCGTCGCCGCCACCCGCCTGGACGACCTCCTGGGCTGGATGGACTCCCTGGCCGATGCCACCCGCCTGCGGCTCCTGCGGCTCCTGGAGCGGCACGAGCTGGGGGTGGCCGAGCTGTGCGACGTGCTGCAGCTTCCGCAGTCGACGGTGAGCCGGCACCTGAAGATCCTCGCCGACCAGGCCTGGTTGCGGAGCCGCTCGCATCGCACCACGAACCTCTATCGCATGGACCTCGGCGAGCTCGATCCGGCGGCCCGGCGGCTGTGGACGGTCACGCGCGAGCAGACGGACGACTGGGCGACCGTCGCCCAGGATCAGCTGCGGCTCACCCGGCGATTGGCGGAGCGCCAGCCCAGCCAGGGGTTCTTCGCGGGCGCGGCCGGCCGCTGGGATCGGCTGCGCGAGGAGCTCTACGGGAAGACCTTCACGCAGGAGGCCTTCCTCGGCCTGCTCCCCGCGGAATGGGTCGTGGCCGACCTCGGCTGCGGCACGGGCCAGGTGACGGCCGCGCTGGCGCCGCACGTGCGCCGGGTCCTGGCCGTGGATCAGTCCGCGGCCATGCTCAAGGCGGCGCGCAAGCGTACGGCCGGCCTCGACAACGTGGAGCTGAAGCAGGGGAGCCTCGAGGCCCTGCCGCTGGATGCCGGCGCCTGCGATGGCGCGCTGCTCCTGCTGGCCCTCACCTACGTCGAGGACCCGGCGGCGGTGCTGGCGGAAGCGGCGCGCATCCTTCGGCCGGGAGGGCGGCTCGTCGTGACGGACCTGCTGCGCCACGACCGCGAGGAGTTCCGGCGCGAGATGGGCCAGCTCCGTCTCGGTTTTGACACGCAGGAAATGGAAGCTCTGCTGGGGAGTGCGGGCCTGGACGACGTCCGGGTGCGCGCCCTGGCTCCGGATCCGGAGGCCAAGGGACCGGCGCTGCTGCTCGCCACCGCGACGCGCAGCGGTCCCGGCCCGCGGAAGGTTCGATGATGCACCGGGCGATGATGAGATGCTCGCACGCGCACCATCGAGGTGGGCGCGCGCTGCGGCTGGACAACCAACCAGTGAGCTCGGCGCCGCGCCGCGGCGGCGAGCGACGGGGGGTTTCAGGGGGGGAGTTGATTCCCACCCCTGATGGGGAATCAATTCCCCCCCTGAGATAAAAGACAGGAGCAGACATGACGACGACGATCAGTCCCACGGGCAAGGCGGCGCTCGAGCACCAGGTGGCGGACCTCAAGCTGGCGGAGTGGGGCCGCAAGGAGATCCTCCTCGCGGAGCAGGAGATGCCCGGCCTCATGGCCGTGCGCAAGGAGTACGCGGCGGCGCAGCCCTTGAAGGGCCAGCGCATCACGGGCAGCTTGCACATGACGATCCAGACCGCGGTCCTGGCCGAGACGTTGCGCGCGCTGGGGGCGGAAGTGCGCTGGGCCTCCTGCAACATCTTCTCGACCCAGGACCACGCGGCGGCCGCGCTGGCGGTGGGGCCGGATGGAACGCCGGAGAACCCGAAGGGCATCCCCGTCTTCGCCTGGAAGGGCGAGACGCTCGATCAGTACTGGGACCTGACCGCGCGCGCCCTCGACTTCGGCGGGGGCCGCGGGCCGACGCAGATCGTGGACGACGGTGGCGACGCGACCCTGCTCATCCACAAGGGCCTCGAGTTCGAGAAGGCGGGGAAGGTGCCCGATCCCTCGACGGCCTCGAGCGAGGAGTTCGCCATCGTCCTGCGCCTGCTCGCACGCCTGGCCAAGGAGCAGCCCGGCCGCTGGGCGAAGGTGGCGGGGGACTGCAAGGGAGTGAGCGAGGAGACGACGACGGGCGTGCACCGTCTCTACGAGATGCAGAAGGCGGGCACGCTGCTCTTCCCGGCCATCAACGTCAACGACAGCGTAACCAAGAGCAAGTTCGACAACCTGTACGGCTGCCGGCACTCGCTGGTGGACGGCCTCAACCGCGCCACCGACGTCATGCTGGCGGGCAAGGTCGCGGTCGTCTGCGGATACGGCGACGTGGGCAAGGGCTGCGCGCAGTCGCTCAAGGGCCAGGGCGCGCGCGTGATCGTGACCGAGATCGATCCCATCTGCGCGCTGCAGGCGGCCATGGAGGGCTACCAGGTCCTCACCCTGGACGACGTGATCTCTACCGCGGACATCTTCATCACCGCCACCGGGAACACCCACATCATCAGCGCCGACCACATGGCGCGCATGAAGGACAAGGCCATCGTGGCCAACATCGGCCACTTCGACGACGAGATCGACATGGCCGGGCTCAAGGCCGTGCGCGGGATCAAGCGCATCAACATCAAGCCCCAGTACGACCAGTTCGTCTTCCCGGATGGCCATGCGGTCATGGTGCTCGCCGAAGGCCGGCTCATGAACCTCGGCTGCGCCACCGGCCACCCGAGCTTCGTGATGTCCGCGAGCTTCACGAACCAGGTCATCGCCCAGGTCGAGCTGGCCACCCAGCGCGCGAAGTACGAGAAGAAGGTCTACACGCTGCCCAAGCACCTCGACGAGAAGGTGGCGCGCCTCCATCTCGACAAGCTCGGCGTGAAGCTCACCAAGCTGAGCCCGAAGCAGGCGGAGTACATCGGCGTATCGGTCGAGGGTCCCTACAAGACGGACTGGTACCGCTACTGAGTTAGCTCGCGCCGGGGCGGGCGTGCCTCCACGCCCGTCCCGCGCCGTCTGCGCGAGTGGTCTGTCGCCCCCCCCCGCGCCTGAGCTCGATCGGCCAAACCGGCCTGCGGCATCGGCCACTGTGACGCGCCTTTCGAGTCTCCCGTCCCCAAGTCGTTGACACGCTTGAGGCGTACAGGCGGTACGGCGCTTGTATGCGTAAAGCGTTCAATGAGAGCCGACGGGTGACAATGCTTACGGTGCCAGGCGGCATTCAACGGAAGCTGGCGCTCCTCCTCCTCGGAGTTGCGCTCGTGCCGCTGGGTGCGTTCGCGTTCATCGCCTATGTGAATGGCCGCGCCTCCCTGCAGGCCAAGCTCGGAGCGGCGCTCGAGGATCGAGCGGCCTCCGCGGTCGACAAGCTCTCGCGCAACCTGTTCGATCGCTATGCCGACATCCAGGTCATCGCTCAGAACCCGGTGCTGGCCGTCGACATCGCCGCCCCCGAGCAGAAGTCCGAAGTGCTGGCGGGCATGGTGCGCACCTACGCGCCCGTCTACACGCTCTTCTCCGCCACGGATGGGGCGGGGATCGTGGTGGGTTCGTCGGACGCCACCCTCGTGGGCCGCAACGAGGGCGGGGAAGAATGGTTCCGGGCCGCGCTGCGCGGCGACGTCTATTACAGCCCCGAGGTGGTGAAGGCGCCTTCGACCGGGGCGCTCACCGTGATCTTCGCGGCGCCCATCCGCGATCGAGCCTCGGGGCGCCTGATGGGCGTCGTGGCCTCGTGGGTCAACTGGTCGGGACTGTTCGACGAGGGTCTGGCCCGCAAGGAGCGCTTCGGAGAGACGGGCGAGCTCTTGATCCTCGAGCCGAAGCAGGGACGGCTGCTCGCTTCGGGCCGCGGCGCGCTGCAATCGGCGCCGGACGAGCTCTTCCGCCGCATCTCCTCCTCCGCGGGCGGGCGCGGCGTGACGTCCTACAGCGATCCCCAGACGGGTCGCCGCTATCTCGCGGCCTGGGCGGGCGAGACCGGGTTCGGGAGCTACAACGGCCAGCGCCTCGTCGCGGTGGCGCAGCAGGAGGAGAGCGAAGCGCTGGCCGCCGTCGGCGCGCTCCTGCGCCAGTTCACCGTGCTCGGGCTCATCACGGCGGTGGCCATCCTTCTCACGGCCATGCTGCTGGCGCGACGGTTCGCGCGCCCGCTCGTCGAGATGGCGGGAGTGGCCGAGCGCATCAGCCAGGGCGAAGTCCACCAGGAGCTGCAAGTCCATTCCCAGGACGAGATCGGCGCCATGGCGGATGCGTTCCGCCGGATGACCGAGTACCTGTCGGAGATGGCGACCATCGCCGGGCGGATCGCGGAAGGGCAGTTCACGGGCGAGCTGCAGCCGCGCTCGGCCCGCGACGCCATGGGGCAGGCCTTCGTGCGCATGCTCGCCTATCTGCGCGAGGCGGCGGACGCCGCCGCCCGCATCGCCGAGGGCGACCTCCGGGGCGAGATCAAGCCCACCGGCGAGGGAGACACCCTCGGCCGGTCCATGCAGCGGATGTCGTCGCACCTCAAGGACATGATCGCGAGGCTGCGTGAGGCCTCGGATCAGGTCGCCCAGACCAGCGCGTCCATCGCCACCGGCGCGGACGAGTCGGCCAAGAGCGCGGAGATAGCCTCCGCCGCGGTGGAGGAGGTGACCTCCACCATGCACGAGATGGGCGCGAACATCCAGAACGTCGGGCGCAACGTCTCCGCCCAGGCCGCCTCCGTCACCCAGACCTCCGCCTCCATCCAGCAGATGGTGCGCTCCATCCAGCGCATCGCCACCATCGCCGCCAACCTCAGCGAGATGGCGCGGCGCTCGAGCGCCGCCGTCGGCGACGGACGCGGGGCCATGGGCAAGGCGTCGGACGGCATGACCGGGATCCGCACGGCCATGGAGAACAGCTCGCGCCTCATCCAGGCCCTGGGCCAGCGCGCGGAGAGCATCGGCAAGATCGTCGGGGTCATCACCGACATCGCCACCCAGACGAACCTCCTCGCCCTCAACGCCGCCATCGAGGCCGCCAGGGCGGGCGAACACGGGGTCGGCTTCGCGGTGGTGGCGGACGAGGTGCGCAAGCTGGCCGAGCGCAGCGCCCGCTCCACCAGCGAGATCGGCCAGCTCATCCAGGGCATCCAGCGCGAGGTGAAGGACGCGGTCGATCACATGGAGCGCTCGGGCCAGGTGATGGGCGAGGGCTTCGCGCGCACGGAGGAGGTGGGCCGCGCCCTGGCCCGCATCGACGAAGCCGTGCGGACGGTGGAGGAGACGGCGCGCGAGATCGACGCCTTGTCGGGCGAGCAGTCCGCGGGCAGCGAGCAGATCGGGCAGGCCATCACCAAGCTCAACGAGATCACGCAGGAGATCGCGTCCGCCATGGAGCAGCAGTCCTCCGGCGCGGACCAGGTGGTGCGCGCGGCGGAGCGGATGAAGGACATGGTCCAGCAGAACGGCTCGGGCTCGCTGCGGCTGGCCAGCTCGGCCCAGGAGCTTTCGTCGCAAGCGGAGGCGCTGCAGGAGATGGTCGCGCGGTTCCATCTCGAGCAGGGACCGCGGACGGTGACCACACCCACCGTGGCCTTCGTGCCGCGGCGGGCGGCCGGGGCGAAGGGCTGAGGAGGTGCGGTGAAGAGCCAGGTGATGATGGCGGGCGTCCTCGTGGCCGGTCTGGCCGGTCTGGCCGGCGGCGCCACCTCCTCCGCGGAGGGGATCGTCCCCTTCGACGTCCAGGTGCCGCTCGTCCTGAAGGCCCTCACCTACGACCGCAACCTCAAGGCCAGGGCCGGTGACCACGTGCGCATCGGCGTGGTCTCGCCGGCCAAGGCCAGTCGTGAGCCCGCGGACGATCTGCTGTCGTCCGTGAGCCACCTGCCCGACCGCACGGTGAGCGGCCTGCCCGTCAGCTTCATGGAGATCAGCGCGGCCGACGAGGGCGCGCTCGACCAGGCCCTGCGGGGCAGCCGCTGGGCCGCGGTCTACGTCATGCCGGGCTTCCGCCCGGACGACCTCGCCCAGATCCGGCGGTTGTGCGCGGCGCGCCAGGTCCTGGCGGTGGCAGCGGAGGTCCAGGACGTCGAGCGGGGCATCGCGTTCGGAGTGGGCTCGGCGGCGGGAAGGCCGCAGATCGTCGTCAACGTGGCCAGCGCCAAGGCGAGCGGGACGGACTTCGATCTCGCGCTCCTGCGGCTGGCCCGGCTCGTCCAATGACGGGCACGGACTGTGTCAAGGAGGAATGGCGGGTGAGTGATCGGAGGAAGGTGATGAAGGTCTTGATGGCGGCCGCGGCCGCGGGGTTGCTCGTGGCCGGGGCGGAAGCCCGGGCCCAGACGACGGCAGATGCGGGAGCGCCGGCGCCCACGGCCGCTCCGACGGCGGCTCCGACCGCCACCCCCCCGGCCAAGGGCGACGCGAAGGACTACGCGCAGATCAGCCTCGAAGATCTCCTGAACAAGGACATCACCGTCGTGGCCACGAAGACCAGAGTGGACGTCGCGAAGGCGCCCGTCTCCGTCACCGTCTTGACCCCGGAAGACATCCGGCGCACGGGCTCGCTGACCATTGGCGAACTGCTGCGGACGGTGCCCGGCCTCGACGTCCTCGAATCGTTCCCCGACTACATCTCCGTCTCCGCGCGGGGCACCTCCGAGTCGTTCGTCAACAACATGCTCGTGCTCATCGACGGCCGCCGGTTCGAGACGTTGCTGGCGGGCGTGCCCTTCCTGGACGAGATGCCCGTCCGGCTCGAAGACGTCAAGCGGATCGAGGTCGTCAAGGGTCCGGTGGGGGCGGTGTACGGCACGAACGCGCTCGCGGGCGTCATCAGCATCACCACCTATGGCGCCTCCGAGCAGCCGGGCACGCTGGCCTCGGTCACGGCCGGGAATCGAAACACGCTGGACGTGACGCTGCGCCACTCGGCTTCGCTCGGCCAGAGCCCCTGGGCCTACAAATTCACCGGCGGCTTCAGCTACACCAATGCCTGGTCGACGCTGGACGAGGGCAACACCGCGCCCCCCATCGCCATGAGGAAGGGCTCGGGCATCCTCCTGGTCGAGCGGCGCTTCACGGACGGGGGCCTCTTCGAAGTCGAGGGCGGCTTCGTCATGGGGGACCTGGCCTCGCTCACCATCGTGACCAACCAGACGCAGTATTTCACGAGCCCGCACTTCCGTACCGGATACAGCCGGCCGGACTTCCACGTGCAATTGACGTCGAGCCCGCAAGCGCTCGAGCTGAGGGAGCGTGTCCCTCCGGTCCAGCCGCTCATCGACCGGTGGTCGAACTCCACCAACCTGGCCGTGGACCACACGCTGCGACCGTTCACCTCGTCGACGGTCACCGTCGGGGGCAACGTCCGCTACCAGCGCAGCAATTCCACGAACCTGGGCGGCAACGCGCACTCCCAGGTCGTCGGTGGCGTCTTCGTCCAGGACCAGCAGGAGCTGGTGAAGGACCGGTTGTCCCTCTTCGGCGCCGTCGGCGTCAGTGACCATCCGGAGATCCCCGTCCAGGTGGACGGCAACGCCGCCCTGATTGCGACCGTCGTGCCCGGTCATACGCTGCGCTTCTCCTTCGGGCGCGCTCACCGGGATCCCAGTTTCGGCGAGAACTTCATCAACTTCCGCCGGAAGTTCGGTCCGGCGGACGGGTTCCAGCAGCCCAACCTGGAGCTGGAGCCCGAGAGCATCCAAGCCTGGGAGGCCGGGTACCACGGCCGGGCCGACCTGGGCGCGGCGCGCCTTCAGTTGTTCGCGGAAGGGTTCAAGGAGCGGATCCGCGACCTGATCGGGATCGTGACCACGAACGTCGGCGCGGGGAGCCTGCCGGAGCTGCCGACCGTCACCGTCCTGCAGCAGTTCAGGAACCTCGAGAACAGGGACGGAAAGGGGTTCGAAGTAGGTGGCGACGTGTCGGGCCACGGCGCGCACCTCGCCGTGCAGTACGCCTACCAGGAGTTCAAGAACGTCGCCACCGGGGCCACGATCGTCAACGACATTCCGAAGCACAAGTTCTCGAGCGGGCTCGGGCTGACTCGTGGTGCCCTCGAGCTGGACGCCTGGGTGCACGTGGTCAGCGACACGCAGGTGGAAGGCTACGTGCTGCTGAACCCGAGGGTGGGAGTGAAGCTCGGAAGTTGGGTGCTGTCGGCTCAGGGTTTCAACATGCTCAACGATCGGCACGTCGAAACCGTCAACGGCCGCGGGATCAAGGGAGAGACGATCGGGCGGCTGATCACCGCGTCCGTGTCCTACAGGGGTCGCTGAGCGCGGGCCGAAACATGAGAGGCGGGCATCGAGACCGGTCGCGAGGGCGCGGCTCCGCCGCCGATCTCGGTGCACCGCCAGCCCTCCGGCACATCGGTTCGTTCGAGGAAGCCTGATCGTCCCCGGATCGAGCATTTTTCAGACTCGGTGAGGCGCCTCTTGTCGTCACGCGCAGTCGAATTCCACGCATCAGACATGTTCATTGACTTAGCGCTATTCGATCACGACCGAAACCGCCACCGCGCCGACCGCCCAGTACTGACGGGGCGGCGTCATGACCAGGACACGCACCCGAGATCGGCTTGGGCGCAAGCGAGCATGGGCTCGCGTGGGGTGACCAATGGGACTCTTCTCTCCCGTCTGCCAGCGATGCCAGCGTAACCTCGAAACGGCCGTCTTCCGGACTCATTGCCCCTGCGGCGGCATGGTCGACCTGCGTTACGACCTCGCGCAGGCGCGGATCCGGGTTTCCAACAACCCCCTGATCCGCTTCCACGATCTGCTGCCCGTCCACGACGTCGGCAACACGCATTGGCTCGGAGACGGGAACACCCCCACCGTGCACGCGCGGGCCCTCGGACGCCGCCTCGGCCTCACGAACCTCTACCTCAAGGACGAGACCCGCAACCCCACCTGCTCGACCAAGGACCGCATGGCCTCGGTCGTCCTCTCGTATTTCGAGGAGCTCGGCATCCGCGAGTTCGCCTGCTCCTCCACCGGGAACAGCTCCACGTCCTTTGCCTACGGCGTCGAGCGCAACGAGCACTTCCGCCTCCACGTCTTCGTCGGCCGGGACTTCCTCCATCGAATGAACTTCGACTCCTCGGAGCGGATCAGCGTCTACTGGGTCGAGGATGCGACCTTCGCCGAAGCGCACGAGTGCGCGAAGGCCTACGCGAGCCTGAACGACCACGTGACGGGAGAGGGCGGGTTCTTCAATCCGGGCCGGCGCGAAGGCCTCAAGCTGGCCTTCATGGAGGGCGTGCTGGACATGCCGGAGTCGCCGCATTGGTACTTCCAGGCCGCCTCGAGCGGCATGGGCGTCTACGGCACCTGGCGGGGCGCCCAGCAGCTCTACCGGATGGGTCTGCTGAGCCGGCTGCCGAGGCTGGCCTGTGTGCAGCAGGACACCTGCGCGCCGATGGTGAAGAGCTGGCGGGCGGGATCCGCGACCACCCGGCCCGAAGACGTCGTGAGCGAGCCCACGGGTATCGCGGAGGCCATCCTCCGTGGCAACCCCACGCGCACGTACCCACATCTCCACGAGCTCGTCGCGCTGAGCGGAGGGACCTTCCTCGCCGTGAGCGAGGCGGAGATCTCGGCGGCGCAGGGCATGGTGCTCGACGACGAGGGGATCTCGATCTGCCCGTCCTCCGCCACGACCGTGGCCGCGATCAAGAAGATGGTGGTGCGGGGTGAGCTCGGCCGCGACGAGGTCGTCTTCGCGAACCTGACCGGCGGCATGCGCGAGGAGACGATCACCCCGCGCGAGTACGTCACCCTCCGGAAGGCCGACCTGCTCAAGCCCGGGCGCAAGCGCCCGGCCGCCGCGCCCACCGTGCACCCGTGACGGTGGAGAGGGCGGACGTCGTCGTCGTGGGTGGCGGCTTCGCCGGGGCCGCCACCGCGTATCACCTCGCGCGGTCCGGCTTGCGCCACGTGGTCCTGCTCGAGAGCGAAGACCTCCCCGGACGGCATGCCTCCGGCCGTAACGCGGGCGTCGCCCGGCGCACGGTGGCCCGCCTCGACCACGTGGAGCTGGCCACGGAGGGCCTCCGGTTCATGCAGGATCCGCCCCCGGACTTTCCACCCGGGCCCTACTTCGAGCGGACGGGATCGCTGCTGCTCGGAGATGCGGACCGCGAGGAGTCGCTGCGGCGGTCCGTGGCCGAGTGGCAGGCGGCGGGAGTGGACGCGGAGTGGCTGAGCGTGGAGGAGGTGGAGCGGCGGGTTCCCGCCACCGCCGGAGGCTCCTTCGCCGGGGGCGTCTTCTGCGCGGACGACGGTGTGGCGGACATTGCTCGCCTCCTCGACTCGTTCGTGCGGGCGGCCCGCAAGGGGGGCGTGTCCGTGCTCACCGGCCGGCGGGTGAGGGCCGTCTACAGCCAGGGCGGCGCGGTCACCGGGCTGCGGACGGACAACGAGTACATCGACACGCCGGCCGTCGTGAACGCGGCCGGGGCCTGGGCCAGCGAGCTGGGGCAGCTGGCCGGGGCGGCCCCCATGCCGCTCCGGTCCATGAAGCGGCACCTCATGGTCACGTCGCGCCTGGAGTGGGTGGACCGGAGGTGGCCGTCGGTCTGGGACGTGAGCCACGAGTTCTACTTCCGCCCGGAGCCGCCCGGACTCCTGCTCTCGCCGTGCGACGCCTCCGAATGTTCACCCGGAGCCGAGACGATCGACGCCGAGGCGGTGTCCGCGCTGGCCGAGAAGCTGACGCGGTGGATGCCGCGGCTGGCCGGCGTCTCGATCGCGAGCACGTGGGCGGGCGTGCGCACGTTCTCCAAGGACGACAACCTCATCCTGGGTCCCGACGCGGTCCTGCGCGGATTCTTCTGGTGCGCCGGCCTCGGGGGTAACGGCATGACGTTGAGCCCGGCCCTCGGCCGCATCGTGGCGGAAGCGGTCCTGGGGTGCGCGCCACCGCGGGCCTATGCGCCGGACCGTTTCGCCGCATGAGAGAGAGGTACGACCGAATGAGCGCCGCTGCTGTCCTCGACCCCCGCCAGCGCTTCGGCGCCGCCGCCGAGCAGTACGACCGGCACCGGCCCTCCTATCCGGCGGCGGCCATCGACTGGATCGTCGCTACCGCGGGCCTCCAGCCGGGGGCTCGCGTCGTGGACGTGGGGTGCGGAACCGGGATCGCCACGCGCCTCTTCGCCGGCCGCGGCCTGGCCACCGTGGGGATCGATCCGAGCGAGGAGATGTTGGCCTTCGCCCGCCGGAACGGGGGAGCCTACCTGCGCGCGGAGGCGACGGCGACCGGCCTCGCCTCCTCTTCGGCCGACCTCGTGTCCGCCGCGCAGTGCTTCCACTGGTTCGACCTGGGGCCGGCGCTCGCCGAGTTCCGTCGAGTGCTGCGTCCGGGAGGCTGGTGCGCCGCCTTCTGGAATCTACGGGCGCCGACGGCCTTCTCCGATGAATATGACGCCCTCCTGCGCGCGGGCACCTCGCAATACGACGTCATGCAGAGGCAGGAGGCCAGCCCCGCCGCCCTGCGCGCGGTGGTCGGGCCGGCGCGGGTCCGTGAGGCGGAGTTCGCCAACGCGCAAAGGCTCGATCGCGAGGGGCTGCACGGCCGCGCCTATTCGAGCTCCTGTGTCACTCACGGCGTGGCCGATCGCGCCGCCTTCGACGGCGCCCTCATGGCCCTCTTCGACCGCCATCAACGCGGCGGCCAGGTCGAGATCCGCTATCGCACGGTGGCCGTGGCCTGGCCGGCGGGCGCCGCCGGCTAGGGCCAGGTGTGGAACGACCTCGGGGGGTTGCCATGAATATTGCGCGTTCGGCAGACGCCCTCCTCGAGACCGCCGGCGACTTCGACGCGTTCGTGTTCGACGATCGAACCTACGGAAGCGCCTGGTGCCATGACGCCGTCTGCCGACTGGCGCAGGCATTTGCGTCAAGCGGCATCGCGCCGGGTGACCGGGTGGTTCTGCTGCTCCCAAACAGCATCGAGCACGTCCTGGCGCGCTGGGCGGTGATTCGTGCCGGTGCGGTGGCCATTTGCGTGGCGCCGACCGCGGCGGCGACGGAGGTCGAGCGCATCGTCGATCACTCCGGCGCGAGCGCGATGGTGGCGGGGGGCGACCTCATCGCCAACGTGGTGCCGGCGGCGGTCCGTCTCCGTCATCGCATCGTCGTGGGTGAGGCCGTCGGGTGGATCGGGCTTCAGTCGCTGATCGCATCCCATCCGCCGATGGCCGAGGCCGTCCCGCGGGCGGCCGACGACCTGGCCCAGATCAGCTACACCAGCGGGGTATCGAGCGCTCCCAAAGGCGTCATGCTCACGCATGGGACCTTTGCCGGACGGGCAGAGCTCGCGAAGCGGCAGCATGCCAAGGCTGGCCCCGGCCCCCAGGGAACCGTCAGGCTGGCGGTATTGCCCTTCTCGTATTCGTGGGGCTCCTCCATCCTGTTCGCCGCGATGCGCGAGAAGACCAAGCTCGTGTGCCTTCCTGCATTCGAGCCCCGAGCGGTCATGTCCGCGATCGAGCATCATCGAGTGGAACGAACGGCGCTCGTGCCACCGATGTGTGAAGCGCTCGTGGCCTTCCCGGAGGCGCGAAGGTTCGACCTTTCTTCGCTGAGGACCGTCGAGGTCGGAGGCGCCCCCGTCGCCGACGACCTCCTGGACCGCTTCGAATCCGCGCTGGGGGTGCGCCCGGTCGTCCTCTTTGGAATGACCGAACACGGCATCCCCACGCTGCCTTCCCCCGTCCGCAAGGCGGGCTCGTCCGGTCGTCTGCGTCCAGGTGTCCAGGCACGGATCGTCGATCCCGACGGCCGCGACCTGCCGCCGGGTGAAGCGGGCGAGCTGCTCCTGGCGAGCCCCGGGACGGCCGCGGGCTACTACAAGGATCCAGACGCCACCGCGCGAACCTTTCGCAATGGATGGCTCCACACGGGGGATCTGGCTCGCCTGGACCGCGATCGAGATCTCTACATCGTCGGCCGCCTCAAGGAGCTGATCATCCAGGGTGGAGTCAATGTCCATCCGGCGGACGTCGTCGACGTCATTTCGCAGCTCGGGGGCGTCCGTGAATGCGCAGTCGTCGGAACTCCGAATTCGTTCCTCGGAGAGGAGGTCACCGCCTGCGTGGTCCCGGCCGCCGGCGCGAGCCTCTCCGAAGAAGTGGTGCTCGAGCACTGCCGCCGCAACATGGACCTCCGAAAGGCGCCCACCAACGTGCGGTTCCTGCCGGAGCTGCCTCGTACCTCTTCCGGCAAGGTGAGGCTCGCGGATCTCCGAACGCAGATCCTCTCCGACCGTGCCGAGATCGTGAAGACCGAGTTCGTACGTGAGCTCGAGGTGATGGCACCCCACCGCCGGCGGGAGGAAATGCGCGCGCTGATCCTCGCCTGCGTGCGCACCATCGTGCCGGGCGGCGCGGCCGAGCCGCTCGAGAGCGCCGCGCACGGAGGCCGCACCTTCGGAGAGATGGGAATCAAGTCGATCGGTGCCGTGATGCTGGCCAACGCCCTTTCCCGTTGGCTCGGCCGTCCCCTTTCACCGACGGTCACCTTCAGCCATGTCACGGTCCAGACGCTGGCGGAGCACCTGATCGAGGAGATCTTCGGCCGCGCGAAACCCGAGGTCTCCGCGCCGACGCGACCGGGTTCTCCAGGTGGCCTGCCGATCGCCGTCGTGGGCATCGGCTGCCGATTGCCCGGGGGCGCGAATGGGCCCGCACGGTTCTGGGAGCTGCTGCGGGGCGGGATCGACGCGACCTCCGATGTTCCGCGTGTGCGCTTCGACGTGGACGCGTTCTTCGACCCAGTCCGCGGCGCGCTCGACAAGACCTATGTGCGACGAGGAGCGTTCATCGAGGCCGACCAGTTTGACGCGGAGTTCTTCGGCCTGGGTCCCCGAGAAGCGGAGGCGCTGGCGCCAGAGCATCGCCTGCTGCTCGAGATCACCTGGGAGGCGCTGGAACATGCCGGCCGTCACCCGTTTTCGCTCGCCGAGAGCATGACCAGCCTGTTCCTCGGGATGACCGCCTCACATTACGGCGAAGGTCGTCCTCCGAGCAACGACCTGAGCGCGGCGGTCGCGGCGGGGCGCGTCTCGCACTTCTTCAATTTCCGCGGTCCCAGCGTGGCCATCGACACCGCGTGCTCCTCCTCGCTGGTCGCGCTTCATCAAGCGGTTCAGAGCCTGCGCGGCGGCGAATCGGACCTGGCCATCGCGGCCGGCGTCAAGGTGATTTCCTCGGCGACATGGTTCATCAACGCCTGCCAGAAGCAGATCGCGTCCCCCGACGGCCGAACCAGGGCGTTCGATGCCGATGCCGGCGGCACTTCGCTGGGCGAAGGGTGTATCGCGGTGGTGCTGAAGCGTCTCGAGGATGCCGAAATGGATGGCGACCGAGTGCTGGCGATCATCCGGGGAACTGCGATCAACAGCGATGGCCGGAGCACCAGCCTGGCCGCGCCCAACGGAAAGGCTCAAGAGGCGGTGATCCGCGCCGCCGTGCGCGATGCGGGCGTGCTCCCGGCGGACGTCGACCATCTCGAGGCCCACGGCACCGGGACGATCCTGGGGGATCCGATCGAGCTGCAGGCCGCCGTCGGCGTGTACTCCGCCGAGCGCGAAGCGCATCGCCCCCTCGTCGTGGGCTCGGTGAAGACCAACATCGGCCACCTCGAGGCGGCGGCCGGCTTGGCGGGATTGGTGAAGGTGGTGCTCGCCCTTCAGCATCGCCAGATTCCGGCCAGCCTGAACTTTCGGCGCCTGAACCCGGCCCTCTCGCCGTTGTCGACCCGAGTCCACGTGCCGACGCAGCCGCTCGCCTGGCCGGAAAGGGCAGGCAGCCGCCGCCTGGCCGCCGTGACTTCGATGGGCATCAGCGGAACCAACAGCCATGTCGTCCTGGAGGAGGCGCCGGAGCCGCGCCCAGGGCCGGATCCGCCGGCGGAGCCGGCGATATTGACGCTTTCGGCGCGCAGCGCCGCCGCGCTCGAACAGCAGGTCGCTCGTTACGCTCGACACCTCGCCGAGCACCCGGAGCTCGGGCTCGTCGACCTCTGCGCAACGGCCGCGCTGGGGAGGGCCCATTTCGAGGAGCGGCTCGCCGTGGCCGCCACTTCACGTGACGAGTTGGAGGCGGCGCTGGCGGCGGTCGCTCGCGGCGACCTGCCGATCGGATGTGCGCGCGGCCGAGCGCGGACGCACGAGCAGCCCCGGCTGGCGCTGCTCTTCCCCGGACAAGGATCGCAATACACCGGGATGGGCCGCGTCCTCTACGAGCGCGAGCCGGTCTACCGTGCGGCGCTGGAGCGCTGCGCGGCGGCGCTGGACCCGCTGCTCGAGCGGCCGCTCTTTTCAGTGCTGTTTTCCGCGGAGTCGGCGCCGCTCGACGACACGGCGTATACCCAGCCGGCGCTCTTCGCGGTGGCGGTGTCGCTGGCCGAGTTGTGGCGCTCGTGGGGAATCGCACCGGAGGCGGTGGTCGGACAGAGCCAGGGAGAGATCGCGGCCGCCTGCGTGGCGGGAGCGCTCAGCCTGGAAGACGCGGCCAAGGTCGTGTGTCGCCGGAGCCAGCTCGTGGGCCGTCTGCGGGGGCGTGGGGCGATGGCGGTGGTGGGATTGTCGGAGGAACAGACCCTCGAACGGCTGGCGCGCCGGGCGCGCCAGATATCGATCGCGGTGACGAATGGATCGGCCTCGACCGTCGTCAGCGGGGATATCGATGCCGTGCAGGCGCTCGTGCGCGAACTGGAGGCCCAAGGGATCTTCTGCCGGCTCCTCAAGGTGGACTACAGCTCGCACAGTCACCATGTGGACGAGATTCGCGAGGAGCTCTTGAGCGTGCTCGGTGACATCCGTCCGCGCGAGGGAACGGTGCCGCTGTATTCGACGGTGACCGGCGAGCGGCTGTCCGGGCGAGAGCTGGATGCTTGCTATTGGGCGCGCAACCTGCGCGAGCCCGTGCGCTTCGCCGCGCTGATGACCAGGATGGTCGGGGAGGGGTTCGGAAGGTTCGTGGAGGTGAGCCCGCATCCCTCGTTGGGAATGGCGATGGCGGAGTGGATCGGGGCGATCCCCGGCGGGAGCTGGATCCCCTCGCTGCGGCGGGATCGAGACGACGGCGCGGCGATGCTCGCCGGCCTGGGCGAGCTGTACGTGCGCGGCCTCGAGGTCGACTGGAACCGGCTCCATGCCCACACGAGCTGGCGCCGAGCCGAGCTTCCCACCTATCCCTTCCAGCGGCGCCGATATTGGCGAACGGCACTCGCGAGCCCACCGGCCGAGGGTCTCGCCACCGGCTCCGAAATGGCCCTCGCCGAGACGGAGCCATCGAAGCGGGCGTTTCTCGAGCAGCTCCTGGCCGCGTCGGCCGAGCAACGGCACGGTCTCTTGACCGCACATCTGCGAGCCGTCTTGGCCGGGCTGCTGGGCGAAGTGGCGGCATCCATTCCCGTCGACGGCAACCTTCTCGGCCACGGCTTGGACTCGCTGCGCATCATGAGCTTGCTGTCTACCGTCCAGAGGACCGTCGGCTGCGTCTGCAGGCCGGCGGACTTCATCTCCCGGCCCACGCTCCGCGACTTCGCGGCGTACCTCGAAGAGCGAGTGGCCCCGGCGCCTCCGGCGATCGAGCCTGCGTCCGCATCTCCGCGACTCATGGTCGCGGCGCCGCCGCTGGTTGCGCTGCGCACGGAGGGCTCGGCGCATCCCATCTTCTGCCCACATCCCGCCGGGGGCGAGGTGACCGCCTACCTTCGCCTGGCCACACTTCTCGGCGAGGACCGGCCTCTCTATGCGATCCAGTCCCGCGCCTGCCGAAATCCCGACCGCGAGCACGAGAGCCTGGCGACGATGGCATCCGAGTACGCCAACATCGTGCAGAGCGCGCGTCCCGGACCGTACGTGCTCTTGGGTTGGTCGATGGGCGGCGTGGTCGGCCACGCGGTCGCGGCGGAGCTCGAGCAACGCGGCCAGCACGTCCGTCTCGTGGCCATGATCGATCCGCCGCCGCCGTCGGGACTCGACCTCGACGACATGGCCTCCGCCCTGAGGGCGGCCATCCTCGAGGTTCGGCCGGAGCAGGCGACGAACGAGAGGCTCCCTCAGCTCCTACGCGATCTCACATCCCCGCCGCGGGAGGGCGCGCTTCTGGAGCTCTGTGAGCAGCACGGTCTCCTCGAGAGGGGCTCGATCCCGGCGGAGGTCTTCGATGCGATGGTGCGGCTCCGACGGCGGCACATCCAGCTCGTCCGGACGCATCGCCCAGGCGTGGTGCGAGCGGACATGGCGATCTGGTGGGCCAGAGAGCCACGCACGCCGCGCGAGTGGGCGCCACACACACGAGGCCACCTGACCGAGCGCTCACTGGGCGGGTCCCACTACACCATCGTGCTTCCGCCGCACATCGAAGTCATTGCGAGCGAGCTGCGGAATCTGTGCGGGGAGCCGGCCCGCGTGGGTTGAAAGGCCATGTTCGATCCCAAGCACCGAAGCCGCGCCCTCACCGACGGCCCGGATCGCGCTCCGGCGAGGGCGATGCTCCGAGCCACCGGCCTCACGGGTGAAGAACTGGCGCGGCCCATCGTCGGGGTCGCCAACACCTGGACGGAGACCATGCCCTGCAACCACCACCTGCGGCGCGTAGCCGAGTGGTTGAAGCAGGGAATTCGCGCCGCGGGGGCGACGCCGCTCGAGTTCAACACCATCGCCCTTGGCGATGGGGTCCTCATCGGAACGGAGGGCATGAAGGCTTCGCTGGTGAGCCGCGAGGTCATCGCCGACTCCATCGAGCTGGCGGGGCGCGCGCATCTGTTCGACGCGGTGGTCGCTCTCGTCGGCTGCGACAAGACGGTCCCGGCCGCCGCCATGGCGCTCCTGCGCCTGAACCTGCCCTCGCTCATCCTGTACGGCGGCTCGATGATGCCCGGCCGGCTTCAGGGTCGTGAGGTCACGCTGCAGGATGTGTTCGAAGGCGTGTGGGCGTTCGAGGTGGGTCAGCTCTCCGCGTCGGCCCTCGACGAACTGGAACGCGTCGCTTGTCCGGGTGCGGGAGCCTGCGGTGGAAACTACACCGCCTATTCCATGGCCCTGGCCCTCGAGCTCCTGGGCCTCTCCCCGGTGGGCTACGCCTCGATCTCGGCGGAAGACCCTCGAAAGGAGGGAGCCACGCGCGGCGCCGGCGAGCTCCTCGTGAAGCTCCTCACCGAGAATCGACGGCCTCGGGACGTGGCAACCGTGGACGCCTTCGAAAACGCCATTGCCGCCGTGGTGACCACCGGCGGCTCGACCAACGCGGTGCTGCATCTCCTGGCCCTGGCCCACGAAGCAGGCGTCCGCCTCACCCTCTCCGATTTCGATCGCGTGAGCCGTTTCACGCCGTTGCTCGTCGATTTGAAGCCGCGGGGCCCTTATCTGTCCGCCGACCTGGATCGCGCCGGCGGCGTGCCGCTCGTGGCGAAGCGTCTCCTGGAGGGTGGATGCCTGCGCGGCGAGGCGCGGACGGCGGACGGCGCGTCCTGGGCCGAGCACGCCCTGCGCGCGTGCGAGACGCCCGGACAGGCGGTGGTACGACCCCTTTCCGCGCCGCTCGCGGCCACGGGTGGGCTGGTCGTCTTGCACGGCAACCTCGCGCCCGAAGGCGCCGTGCTGAAGATCGCCGGCAAGGGGACCGTCCACCATCGCGGTCCCGCGCGGGTCTTCGACGGCGAGGAGCAGGCCTGCGCGGCCTTTTCCCAGCGGCAGATCCGGGCGGGGGATGTCGTGGTGATCCGCTACGAAGGGCCCTGCGGAGGGCCGGGCATGCGGGAGATGACCGGGGTCACCCCTGCGATCGGAGAAGAAGTGGCGCACGGTATCGCGCTCCTCACCGACGGCCGATTCACGGGCGCCACGCGGGCCCTCAAGGTCGGTCACATTGCGCCGGAAGCTCAGCTCGGCGGCCCCTTGGCCTGCCTGCGCGACGGGGACGAGATCACCATCGACGTCGCCGCACGCCGGTTGGACGTGGCCCTCTCGGAAGCGGAGATCAGCGAACGCTTGCGGTCCTGGCGCCCACCGCCGCCCAAGTACACGTCCGGGGTCTTCGCCAAGTACGCGGCCCTGGTCTCCTCCGCCTCGCGCGGCGCCGTGACCGTGCCCTTCATCCGGCGCTAGCCAGGGCTAGGGCAGGAGCTGCCCGGCCGCCTGGAGGAGCTCGCGTCCAGAGATTGGCTTCAGGATGTACGCGTTTGCACCCAGGGCCATGCCTTCGCCGCGCGCATCCTCCTCCCCCTTGGCCGTGATGATCAGGATGGGCAGCTTCTCGCGCGGATGCCTCTTCCGGACCTCCCGCACCAGCTCGATGCCGTCCATCTCCGGCATGTTGATGTCGGTGACGAGGAGATCGACGGGCTCGCGGGCCAGCACGGTCAGGGCCTCGCGCCCGTTCTCGGCCGTCCGGAACTGGACGTCGCGCAGCCGCTGGAGCGTGGTCTGCACCAGCATCTGCGTCGTCTTGGAGTCGTCGGTGATCAAGACCGTCCTCATGCGTCCTCCGTTGGCCCGCTCAGGCGCGCGCGGGCAGGGGCTTGAGCAGCTCGAGGAAGCTCTCGATCGTGCGCAGCTTGCGGTCCACGCTCGAATACAGCCGCGACGAGACGAGGGCGGTGGCGGCGTGTCCGGCGAGGAGGGAGAGCAATTCCTTGGCGATGGCGTCGAAGCGCCGCTTCCCGTGGAGCAGCTTCACGATCACGAGCGCCCCTACGGAGTGTCCCTTGATCTGCAGGGGGATCACGGCGAGGGGCGCGCCCTCCGGCGCCGACTCGTCGTAGTGCGGCGTCCCCTGGGCCACGGCCATGCCGATGACGCCCTTGCCGATCAATATGTGGGGGGGATAGGGCTGGAGCGGTCCCTCGACGCGGATGGGGGCGAGCTCGTTGGTGCGCTCGTCCACGAGCAGGATGCCGAAGTCCTCTGCGCCCACGAGCTCGACCATGATCTCGCAGATGATCTCCGTGACCTCTTTCGGATCGAGGGTCGAGTGGAGCCGGTGGCTGGCCACGTAGAGGTTGGCCAGGCTCTCGTTCTCCTGGCTGACCTCGGAATAGCGCTGCGCGAAGTCCTGGTTCTCGGCGGCCGCCTCCGCGTAGCGCTTCTCCAGGTGCTCGAGGCGCGCGCGGAGCTGGGTGGCCTCCTCCGCGCTGTGCACGGTGGCGTTCGCGAGCGCGTTCTGGGCCTTCAGCAGCTCCGACTCGACACCCACCATCTGGAAGCGCAGGCGCTCGTTCTCGGCCAGCAGGTCCTCGGTGAAGCGGCGTCCCCGCTGCAGGATGTCCAGCAGCTCCTCGCCCTTCGGGAACGTCCGCGGCTCTCGGTCCGTCATGGGTCCTCTCCTTGTGGGCCGGCGGGGAGGCCGAGCGGCGTGGGGGCCGGCTCGCGCTGCGCCTTCCGACGCACGGCGGCGACGATCGATTCCGCGATGCGTTCGATCGGGAGCACCTGGTCCGCCGCCCCACGCGCGACGGCGGCCCGCGGCATGCCGAAGACCACGGACGAGTCTTCGTCCTGGACGATGGTGAATCCGCGGGCCTGGTGGACGGCGAGCAGCCCGGCCGCACCGTCTTCGCCCATGCCGGTGAGCACCACCCCGATGCACTGGGGCCCGAAGGCGGCGGCCACCGACTCGAACAGCACGTCGGCGGACGGCCGGTGCCCGGCGACGGGGGGGCCGGCCCCGAACAGGGCCACGGGTCCCCCGGCGGCGGCGCGTACGCGCAAGTGGCGGCCTCCGCGTGCGATGAGGACGCGGCCGTGTTGCAGGCGATCGCCATCGCGGGCTTCTTCCACGCGCAGCGGGCACGTCTGGTCGAGCCGGGCGGCGAGCATCCCCGTGAACCCCTCCGGCATGTGCTGGACCACCACCACGGCGGCGGCGAGATCGACGGGCAGGCCGGGCAGGAGATGGGCGAGGGCGGCCGGTCCGCCCGTGGACGCGGCCACCGCGACCACGCGCGTGGCGGCGATGCCGGGAATCGCCTTGGCGGGGGCACACGCGGACACGGGGGGCGATTGGAGGCGGCGCAGCCGTCGGCCGGCCACGGCGTAGAGCTTCGAGCGCAGCTCGCGGGAGAGCGACTCGAGCCCGCCCGGCTGATCGGAGCGCGGCTTGGCCACGACGTCCACCGCTCCGGTGCTGAGGGCGGCCGCGGTCAGGGCGGCATCTTCGGCGGTATGGGCGCTCACCACGATCACGGGCGTGCCGTCCTGGGTGACGATCTCGCGCAGCACCTCGAGGCCGTCCATGCCCGGCATCTCCAGGTCGAGGGTGACGACGTCCGGGCGGAACTGGGCCAGCTTGCGCAGCCCCACCACGCCGTTGACGGCGGTGGCGACCACCTCCACGTCGGGGTCGTGCTGCAGGACGATGGGCAGGAGCTTCCGCATCACCGCGGAGTCGTCGACGACGAGGACGCGAATGGGCCGCCGCGCCTCAGCCACGTGGCGCTCCGCCGCCGAGGGCGGCGCGATGGATGGCGAGCACGTCGAGGATGAGCGCCAGCGTCCCGCCTCCGAGGACCGAGGCCCCCGCGACCAGCGAGGTCCGGATCCAGCGGTCGTGGACGGCCTTGATCACGAGCTCCTGTTCCCCGATCACCTCGTCCACGAGGATTCCGAACCGACCGACGCTGCTCTGCAGGACGATGACGAAGCCGGGCCCCGCTTCCGGTGCTCCCTCGAGGAGGGTGCCGAGGGCCACGAGGCCGAGGGCGGCATCGCGGAGACGGAAGACCTGCTGCGGGCCCACGCGTTGAACGGCCAGGGCGTCCGCACGCGCGATCTCTACGATGGCGGTGAGCGGCACCGCGAGATGCTGGCTTCCGGCGCGGAACAGCAACGCCCGGATGATGGCGACCGTGAGGGGCACGCGTATCAGGAACGAGGCCCCGCTCCCGGGCGTGTTGGCGGCATGGATCGAGCCCTTCAGCGCCTCCACTTTCTGGCGGACGATGTCGAGGCCGACCCCGCGGCCCGAGGTCTCGGTGATCGCCGGCGCCGTGGAGAGGCCGGCGCGGAAGACGAGCTGGAGGGCGTCCTCGGGAGACAGGGCTTCCGCCTCCGGCACGGGTACGAGCGACTTCTCGATCGCCGAACGGCGGACGCGGGCGGCGTCGATGCCGCGTCCGTCGTCCGCGACCTCCACCAGCACCTGGTTTCCTTCCCGGCTCGCCCGCAGCCAGACACGGCCCTCCTCGGGCTTGCCCGCCGCGCGGCGCTCCTCGGCACTCTCCAGGCCGTGATCCACCGCGTTGCGGACGAGATGGAGGAGCGGCTCCTCGAGCGCGTCCAGGATGGCGCGATCGAGCTCGGTGCCTTCGCCCTCGACCTGCAGGAGGACTCGTTTCCCGGACTGGCGGCCGAGGTCCCGCACCACCCGTGAGAAACGGCGCAGCACCCGCCCCACCGGCACCATCCGCATCCGCATGGCGCTGCGCTGGAGATCCTGGAGCACGCGCTCGAGCAGGGACTGGGCGTCGGCGAGCCGCGAGGCCAGCTCCTCGGAAAGGACGGGGGCGATCTCCGCGGTGACGCCGGCGATGGTCGAGCGGGCCGTCACCATCTCCCCGATGAGGTTCAGGACCTCGTCCACGCGCCGCGAGTCGATGCGCACGCTCTCGCCTTCGCGCGCAGGCTCCGCGGAGGGGCTGGGATCGTCGAGGGACGGCCGCGGGTGCCAGCGCTCGACCTGCACCTTGACCTGGCGCCGCCGTCGGAGCCGGGCCTCCACCTCGGCGGGGCCGAGAGGTCCGAGGGCGACCAGATCGAGACGATTGGCCTTCGATCCCGGTGCCCTTGCGACCTCGCGCAGCTCCGCGGCCTGGAGCAGCGCGCGTACGGCCGAGTCGGCCCGGCGGCGGCCAGGCAGCTGAAGGGAGAGGCGGACCGCGTGTTGTCCCACGGAGAGGGCCGCCGCCACCTCCGCGGCCTGCGGCGGAGCCAGGACGAACGTGTCCGCGGCCATGTGCAGCGCCCCGATCGCCTGCAGGAGGCCGATGATGCGATGGACCTCGGGGCCCGGCCGCCCGGCGACGCCCGCTTCGAGCCCGGCGGCCAGATGATCGACCGCGGACAGGAGCACGTCCGCCTGCTCGGCCGATACTGCGGTGCGCCCTTCTTCCAGGACCGTGAACGCGTCCTCGAGCGCGTGGGCCAGGCGCGACAACTCCTCGAACCCGACCGATGCGCAGTCGCCCTTCAAGGTGTGCGCGGCCCGGCGAAGAGGCTTCAGGCGCTCCGGCGTGGCCCGGTGTCCCTCCAGCTCCAGCACCGCCGGCCCGAGCGCGTCGAGCGCGACCCGGCCCTGGTCGAAGAGGGTCTGCCGCAGCTCCTGGATCTCGTCCGGGGTCAGGAAACCGTCGTCGAGAGCGGCGCTGCTCACGACTGCTTCACGTAGGCGATCCCGCCCGACCGGGACACCATCCGGAAGGCATCGGTGAGACCGGCGACGCTCTCCGTGTGGCCGAGGAAGAGGTAACCCCCCGGGGCCAGGGCCCGTGCCGCCATGGCCACGAGCTGGCGCTGGCGGCCGGCGTCGAAGTAGATCATCACGTTCCGGCAGAAGATCACGTCGAGGTCGAGGCGGGGCGGCCCGTCGAAGACGTTGGCCTGGATGAATTCCACGCGCCGCCGGATCCAGGGACGCACGGCGAAGCTCTCGCCCGAGCGCGCGAAGAACCGGAGCTGTCTCTCCTGGCCCAGGCGCGCGAGCTGCGACGCGGGAAAGACGCCCTCGCGCGCCTGGGCCAGGACGTCGGTCGAGATGTCGGTGGCGAAGATGCGGATGTCCCATGCGTCCGCCAGCACCGTCGTGTCGAAGATCGACATCGCGATGCTGTACGGCTCCTGGCCCGTGGAGCAGCCCGCGCTCCACACGTGCAGCCGGCGGCGCTGCTCGCGCAGCCGGGAGGCCACGCGCTCCGGGATGACGGTCGTCTCCAGGGCCTGGAACTGGGCCGGGTTGCGGAAGAACGCGGTCTCGTGGATCGAGACTTCGTTCACCAGGGCCTGGAGCTCTCCGGGTGCCGCCTGCGCACCCGCCACCCGGCGGTAGTACTCGTACAGGCTCCGCGCGCCCACCTTGCGCATGCGACGGCGCAGGCGGCTCTCGAGGAAGGCTTCGCGGTGCCGGCCGAAATGGATGCCGGATGCCCGCAGCAGCAGGTGACGGAAGAGATCGATCTCGGCCGCGGACGCGGCGCCGCTCCTGGTCGCGACGCTGGACAGGGCCCGCGTCACGCGCTGGCTTCGCGTCGCGCGGGCCGGGAGCCGTCGAAGGCGAGCACCACCTCGAGATCGACGAGCAGGATCAGCCGGTCGTCGCACCGCGCGACGTTACGCACGCCGGCCCCGAGGACGATGCCGGCGAGCTCCGGTGTCGGGCTCACGCTGCCTTCCGGGATGCGGAGGACCTCCGACGCCTCGTCTACCAGGAGTCCCAGCAGATGTTGCGCATCCTGCTCGACCACCACGATGCGCCCGCTGCGATCCCGCGGGGCGCGGGATACGCCGAGACGGTGTCCGAGGTCGAGGACGGGAAGGATGCGCCCGCGCAGGTTGATGATCCCGCGAATGACCTCGCCCGACTCGGGGACGGGGGCGATGTCGGGGACGAGGACGATCTCCCGCACGCGGTCGATCGGGACCCCGAGATGAACGTCCCCACACCGCAGCACGACGATCTGGGTAACAGCGGTACGCATAGCGGGACGATTAGATCCAACATCTGTGCCATCCGGAATCGCTGTAAGTCGCTGAAAATACGCCGGTCAGCGAAAGCGAGAGGCCGATGTGGCCGAGGCGCACGGCCACAGTGGCCGCTTCAGGAGTCCGGTTCCGAATCCGACTCCCGGTCGCGGGGAGGGACGAGCTTATAGGCGCGGATCTTTCGATACAGCGTGCGCAGAGGGAGGCCCAGACGGCTGGCCGAACGCTCGCGATGCCAGCCTTCCTCTTCCAGCACCTTCAGGATCTGACTGCGCTCGATGTCCTTGAGCGAAGAGGCCGCCGTCCCGTTCGGCGGTAGGCCACCCGTCCGAGAGAGTCCCAAGACCTCCGGCGGAAGGTCGGAGAGCTGGACGACGGATGATCGTACGAGGATGGTCAGGCGTGCCATGAGGTTCTTGAGCTCGCGGACGTTGCCCGGCCACCGATAGCTCCGTAGAGCGGCGAGCGCTTCCGGCGCTACGGACAGGGGGACCCGCGCGTTCTGATGGGCGGCCTGAAGAAGGTAGTGCCGGACGAGCGGCTCGATCTCTTCCGGCCGCTCGCGCAGGGGCGGCATCGTGATCTCGACCCCGGCGAGACGGAAGTAGAGATCGTCTCGGAGCCGCCCCCGTGCGATCTCTTCCTTCAAGTTTCGGTTCGTGGCGGCGATGATGCGGATGTCGAGGCTGATCCTCTGCCGCCCGCCCACCCGGTACAGCGTGCGGTCCTCCGTCATCCGGAGGAGTTTGGCCTGAAGACCCGGCGGCATCTCCGCAACTTCGTCGAGAAAGAGGGTCCCGCCGCCGGCGGCTTCGGCGAGTCCCGGCGTCGTGACGGCCGCGCCCGTGAAGGCGCCCTTTTCGTATCCGAACAGCTCCGCCTCCAGCAACGACTCGGGAAGCGCGGCGCAATTCACGTCCACGAACGGGCCGTTCGCGCGAGGGGAGAGGTTGTGGATCTGGTGGGCGAGGAGGTCCTTGCCCGTTCCGCTCTCCCCGGTGAGGAGCACGGAGACGTTGGACGCGGCGACGTCGCCGACCACGTCGAGGATGGCCCGCACGCGCGGGCTGCGGACGATGAGATCCGGACCCGCGGCCGGCTGATGAGCGAAGTCGGCTGGACCTCCATTGCGGCGTTGACGGAGCCGCGCCGCGCCCGCCTTGCGCACGAGGGCGTCCAATGCATCCAGCGAATCTCCCTTGGTCACGCAGTCGAAGGCGCCGAGCCGCATCGCCTCCACTGCGGAGCGGACGGAGATCGCCCCGCTCAGCACGATGACCTCGGGACGGTCTTGAGCGTTGAGACGGGGAAGGACCTCGATGCCGGAAAGGCCGGGCAGGGCCAGGTCGAGGAGGAGGACGTCGAAGGACTCCGTCCTCACGCGGGCAAGGGCAGCGGTGCCGCTCCGCGCGGTCTCCACGGCATGTCCAGCCTCGCGGAGCCACTCTGCGATGAGCCCCGCGTAGGCCGGGTCGTCATCGACAATCAGGACCCGGAAGCTCGCTGGGGAAGGGCCCAGTGGCATCGGATAATGAGTATACGTATTACATGCCAAAAGCCAAACCCAGGTGCCGTACCGGCGAGCTTGTGGAGTAGCCCGGGCAAGCAGCGAGGAGCGGATTCATTCCGCGACGAGCGGCTGGGGGGGTAGCCCGAAGGGCGTAGGGGGGAGCATTCCGCCGAGGGTGGAGCGCCCCCCTGCATCAGTTACGTGTCCAGCGTGAACAGGAAATACAGGGCCGTCGTGCCGAACAGGATGTTCGGGGCCCAGGCCGCCAGCAACGGTGGCAATCGCGCGTTGTCGCCCAGCGCGCCGAAGATGCCGATCATGGCCCAATACACGATCGCGATCACCACGCTGGTGGCCACGCCGTAGAGCGCGCCTCGCCGCGCCACCACGAACGCGAACGGGATCGCGATCATGGTCATGATGAGGCTCACCATCGGGTACGCGATCTTGCGGTGCAGCTCCACCCGCAGCTTGGTGACGTCGAGGCCGAGCTTCTCCAGCGTCGAGATATGCGAGCGCAGCTCCACGAAGCTCATCGTCTCCGAAGCGCGTTCCTCGCGCGCGAAGTAGGTCGGGCCCTCCATGTCGCGCGTGCGCGCCTCGTTGAACTCGCGGAAGCTCGCCCGGGGCAGGAAGGTCCACCGCCATCCGCGCTCGAGGTTGTAGCCAACCCCGTTCCAGGTCGCCTTGGCCGTGTAGAGCCGGTCGCGCAGGCTCCAGGTGGCGGGGTCGACGTCGTAGATCGAGAGGCCGTAGAGCGAGGTCGGCACTCCGCCCAGGGCGTCCCCGCGCTGCAGGTAGTCGAAGTTGTAGATGCGGCCGTCGCCGCCCAGGATCCAGCGGTGCTCGGTGGGACTGCTGGACTGGGGCGGGCGCCCCTTGATCACGTTCATGTCCTGGTTGGCCCGCTTGTTCAGCGGAGGCAGCAGGTACTCCGCGACCTCGAACATGCCGAAGCAGATCAGGGCGGACAGGGCGAGGGCGGGAAAGACGATCCGATAGATGCTGAGGCCGGCCGCCTTCATGGCCGTGATCTCGTTGTAGCGCGCCATCACGCCGAACGTGATCAGCACCGCCACCAGCACCGCGACCGGGGTCAAGAGGTGCGCGATGGTGGGGGTGTTGAACGCGTAGTAGTGGAAGACGACCGCGCCCTTGACTTTGTTCTGCTGCACGTCGTCGAACAGGTCCATGAAGCTCACGAGCACGAAGATCGCCCAGAAGGCGGTGAGCACGAGGGCGTATTTCTCGAGGTACGTGCGGACGACGTAGCGGTCGATGAGGCCCGGGATGGGCAGGCTCAAGCGCGGGACGCGGAGCACGATCACGCGCCGGGGCCGGCGGCCGCCCCGGCCCGCTCCCGGCCGCGCGGGCACTGGCCGCGCCCCCTTGCGTGTCCGGATGCGCGGGAGGAGCGCGGAATAGTGGCGTGGGTCGAGAGGATCGAACGCGGCCTCGCGGTAGTTCAGGTACAGCAGGGTCACGCCCGCCGCCCCCAGCACGGCGTTGGCCGCCCACACCGCCACCAACGGAGCCAGGAGGCCGTTGTCGCCCGCCTGCTCGCCCAACCGGATGATCACGTAGTAGACGAAGATGACGCCGATGGAGAGGCCGAAGGCGGCGGAGCGCGCCTCCTTCTTGCTGCCCAGGGACAGGCCCAGGCCGAGGAGGCCGAAGACGAAGCAGGCGGTGGGAATGGCCAGCTTCTTGTGCCATTCGACGTCGTAGCGCGCGGTCTCCGTCTTGGGCTTGCCCTGGGCGCGCAAGTCGCGCACGCGCTGGGCGAGCTCGCCCATGGTCAGCTCGCGGTCGCCCTTGGCCAGCGGCAGCTTGGGGAAGAACTCCTCGTAGGCGAAAGGGAAGTAGCCCGTCTCGAAGTGATCGGCTCCGATCTCGCTGGCTTGCGAGACCTGGAAGGTGTAGGAGACCCCGTTCTGCAGGTCGAGGCCGACGCGCTTCCTCTCCTTGTCGATGGTGAGCTGGCCGCCACGGGCTAGAATCACCTTCGGCTGCTGGGGATTCCGGGTGTCGTGGATGAAGACGTCCTTCCACTGCCCCGTCTCCGCCGCGATGTCCGACACGTAGAGCACCATCGTGCCGCCGGGAATCAGGTCGTCGTTGAAGACCCGCGGCTGCACGTCGTTGCGTGCGCGGCTCACGATGAGCGCGAAGATGATCTCGCGATAGGCCTGGTTCGCGGCCGGTCCGAGCACGGCGTAGACGTAGAACGTCAGGAAGGCGGTGACGAGCGAGAGCGAGACGACCGGCCGCAGCAGGCTGAGGGGGCTGAGCCCGCTCGCCCGCAGGGCCACGATCTCGCTGTCGCTGGCCATGCGCCCGAAGGCCAGCAGCACCCCGAGCAGGAAAGCCATGGGGATCGTCACCGAGAAGATGCTCGGGAGCAGGTAGGTGAACGCGCGGAAGACGGTGGCCAGGTCCGCTCCCCGCGAGACCAGCACCTTCATGAGGTTCGAGATCTGATCGAGGAGCAGGATGAACGTGAACAGCAGCAGCCCCAGGCCGGTCGGCGGCCAGATCTCCCGGGCCACGTACCGGTCGAGCAGGGTGGGGCGGAACCACCGGAGCCACGTCACGAGATGAGACTAGCACGAGGGTTTTTCTCCCCGGTTGTTTCGAGGGGCAGGGATGCGATGAACAAATGGTGACGCGTGTGGCCGTGCTCTGGCACATGCACCAGCCGTCGTATCGGGACCCTCTCGACGGCACGTTCATCCTGCCCTGGGTCCGCCTCCATGCCTTGAAGGATTACTGGGGCATGGTGGAGCTGCTGGCCGAGACCCCGCAGGTCCGCGTGACGTTCAACCTCGTGCCCTCCTTGCTCGACCAGATCGACGCCTACGTGAGCGGGGAAGCGCGCGAGGCGGAGCTGCGCCTGGGCCTGGCCCCCGCCGACCGGCTCGACGAGTCCGAGAAGGTCTACCTGCTGCGCGCGGGCTTCATGGCCCATCCCGAGAACCTGATCGGCCGCTTCCCGCGCTTCGCGGAGCTCCTCGCCCTGCGCGGGCCCCGCAACGACGAGGCCTCGCTGCGCGTTGCGGCGCCGCGGTTCGGGGCCGCGGAGATGCGCGACCTGCAGGTCCTTTCCAAGCTCGCCTGGTTCGACCTGGACTGGCGGGAGCAGGACGCCGCCCTACGCACGCTCATCGCGAAGGGCCGCGACTACTCCGAGGAGGACAAGCGCGTGCTCGCCGACCGCGAGCGGGCGCTCCTGGCCGCCGTGGTCCCCGCCTACCGGCGCGCCGCCGACGAAGGGCGGGTCGAGCTCTCCGCCTCGCCGTATTACCACCCGATCCTGCCTCTCCTCTGCGACAGCGACGTGCACCGGGAGGCGCATCCCGGCGCCTACGTGCCGCGGCGCTTCCGTCATCCGGAGGACGCGGCCGACCAGATCCGGCGTGCCGTCGACCGGCACGCGCAGGTGTTCGGGCGTCCCCCGGCGGGGATGTGGCCGTCCGAGGGCTCCGTCTCCGAGGAGGCGGTGACGGAGATGGCGCGGGCCGGCCTGCGCTGGACCGCATCCGACGAAGGCGTGCTCGAGCGCAGCATCCAGCGGCCGCTGCACCGCGACAGCCGCGGCACCGCCCATCCGGTGGACCTCCTCTATCGGCCGTGGATCCGCCGCACGCCCGCGGGCGAGATCGCGATGCTCTTCCGCGACCGCACGCTCAGCGACCTCATCGGCTTCAGCTACTCGGGCTCGGACCCCGAGCACGCCGCCCACGACCTGCTCGAGCGCACCCGGCGCATCGGCGACACCTGGACGCGGGAGGGGCAGCCCGGCGACCCCGTGGTTCCGATCATCCTGGACGGCGAGAACGCGTGGGAGCACTTCCGGGAGGGCGGGCGCACTTTCCTCCGGCGCTTCTACGCCGGTCTCCAGGCCGATCCCCGTCTTCGCGCCGTCACCGTGAGCGAAGCCGTGGCGGCGGGCGCGCCCCTGGAGCTGCCGCGCGTCTTCGCGGGGAGCTGGATCCACGCCGACTTCTCGGTGTGGATCGGGCATGCCGACGACCGCCGCGCCTGGGACTTCCTGGGGGCGGCCCGCGATGCCCTGGCCGCGGCCGAGAAGGAGGGCAAGGTCGCCACGCCGGCCCTGGAGCGGGCGCGGGAGGCCTTCCGGGCGGCGTCGGGCAGCGACTGGTGCTGGTGGTACGGCGACGACCACTCCTCCGAGAACGACTACGAGTTCGACCGCCTGTTCCGGCGCCACCTGCGCGCGGTCTACGAGGCGATCGGCCTGGGCGCCCCCGAAGCGCTCTCGGAGACGCTGATCACGACGCGTCACCACGAAGTCCGGCAGAGCCGGCCCGCGGGCGAGGTCACGCCCGTCCTCGACGGCGAGATCACGTCGCCGGACGAGTGGGCAGCGGCCGGACTGCATCGCGTGCCGCTCACGGGCGCGATGCACCGCGGCGCGCAAGGGATTCGCGCCGTGCGGTTCGGCGCGGACCGGCGGCGCCTGAGCCTGCTCGTGGAGCCGACCACGGGGTCCCTGCGCGACCTCGTCCGCGCGGCCGAGGTGGTGGTGATCTTCCCCGGGCCCGAGAGCCTGCGCTATCGTGTGCGGAGGGAGGACGCGCAAGCGCGGGTCGTCCGCGAGGCCTGGACGGAGATGGGCTGGGTCGCGGGCGAGACGCGGGCGCAGGCCGCGGTGGGATCGGTGCTGGAGCTGGGCATCCCCTTGCGCGAGCTCAACCCCGGACCGGGGCAGCGTCTCGAGTTCCGGGTGCTGGTCGTGCAGAACGGCACGGAGCTGGAACGGCATCCGGAGACGGGCCCCATCGAGCTGGGGCTGGAGGAGGTCGCGCGTGGCTGACGATATCGAGAGCACCCTCAAGGAAGTGCGGGTCTTCCCGCCTCCGGAGTCGTTCGCCCAGGCCGCCCACATCAAGAGCCTCGGCGAGTACCGCGGGCTCTACGAGGCCAGCCTCCGGGATCCCGAGGGCTTCTGGGCCCAGCAGGCGGAGACCCTGCGCTGGTCGAAGAAGTGGGACCGCGTCCTGGAGTGGACGCCGCCCTTCGCGAAGTGGTTCAGCGGGGGCACGCTGAACCTCTCCGAGAACTGCCTGGACCGCCACGTCACCACCTGGCGCAAGAACAAGGCGGCCATCATCTGGGAAGGGGAGCCGGGGGAGACACGCACGCTCACCTACCAGGAGCTCCTCCGAGAGGTCGGCCGCTTCGCAAACGTGCTCAAGGCCCTCGGCGTGCACAAGGGTGACCGCGTCGGTATCTACATGCCGATGATCCCGGAAGCGGCGGTGGCGATGCTGGCCTGCGCACGCATCGGAGCCACGCACACGGTCGTCTTCGGCGGGTTCAGCTCGGAGGCGGTGCGCGACCGCATGAACGACGCCGAGGCCAAGCTGATCATCACCGCCGACGGCGGCTATCGTCGCGGGAACGTGGTCCCGCTCAAGATCAACGTGGACGGCGCCCTCAAGGGCGCGAAGACGGTCCAGCACGTGGTCGTGGTGCGCCGCACCGGCGCCCCGGTGCCGTTCCAGGCCGGGCGCGACCACTGGTGGCACGAGCTGATGGCCGCCGCGTCGCCCGTGTGCCCGGCGGAGCCCCTCGACGCCGAGCATCCGCTCTTCATCCTCTACACGAGCGGCACGACGGGGAAGCCCAAGGGCGTGGTCCACACCACGGGCGGCTACCTGCTGCAGACGGCGCTCACCACCAAATACGTCTTCGACCTCAAGGACGAGGACACGTATTTCTGCACGGCCGACATCGGCTGGGTGACCGGCCACAGCTACGTCGTCTACGGGCCCCTGGCCAACGGCGCCACGACCCTCATGTACGAGGGCGCTCCCAACCACCCGGAGCCGGACCGGCTCTGGGACATCGTCGAGAAGCACCGCGTCAACGTCTTCTACACCGCGCCCACGGCCATCCGCGCCTTCGTGCGCTGGCGCGAGCAGTGGCCGCGCAAGCACGACCTCTCGTCGCTGCGGCTGCTGGGCACGGTGGGGGAGCCGATCAACCCCGAGGCCTGGATGTGGTACCGGGCGGTCATCGGCGGCGGGCGCTGCCCGATCGTGGACACGTGGTGGCAGACGGAGACGGGGTCGATCATGATCACTCCCCTGCCCGGCGCCGTCCCCACCAAGCCCGGCTCGGGCACGCTCCCGTTCTTTGGCGTGGACGCGGACGTGGTGGACAAGGACGGCAAGTCCGTGCCCACGGGCGCGGGCGGCTACCTCGTCATCAAGAAGCCCTGGCCCTCGATGCTGCGCACCGTCTACAAGGATCCTGACCGCTACGTCGAGCAGTATTGGAAGAGGTTCCCCGGCATCTACTTCACGGGCGACGGCGCCCGGCGCGACGCCGACGGCTACTTCTGGATCATGGGACGCGTGGACGACGTCATCAACGTCGCCGGGCACCGGCTGGGCACGATGGAAGTCGAGTCCGCGCTCGTGTCCCACTCGAAGGTCGCGGAGGCGGCGGTGGTGGGCCGGCCGGACGAGCTCAAGGGCCAGGCCCTCGTCGCCTTCGTGACGCCGAAAGGCGGGCTCAAGGCCGACGAGACCCTGCGCGGCGAGCTCAAGGAGCACGTCGTCAAGGAGATCGGCTCCATCGCGCGGCCGGAAGAGATCCGGTTCACCGACGCCCTGCCCAAGACGCGCAGCGGCAAGATCATGCGGCGCCTGCTGCGCGACATCGCGGCGGGGAAGGAAACGGTCGGCGACACGACCACCCTCGAGGACTTCTCGGTGCTGGCCAAGCTGCGCGAAGACGAAGAGTGATCGCCGACACGTAAAAAGAGGGTAAAACCCAACCGCGCAGGCGTTTGGCCCGGTCCAACCCGATGTGGGCCGTGTACCATGTGGCCGGGTAGAGCCAATGCCGCGCGCGCGAAGTGTCGTCGAGATCGCCGTCGTCCTGTCCGTGAGCCTGGCCGTGTGCGGGCGCGCGGACGCGGGTGAGATCCGCGGCCGCCTCTTGCTGGCGGACCGTCCCGCACCCGGCGTGACCGTCGGCGCGATCCCGTACGAAGCGCCCGACGTCGAGGCGCGCCGGCTCGCGCGGGGCGGCGAGGCGCCGAAACCGCTGGCCACGGCCGCGACGCGGGCGGACGGCACGTTCGCCGTGGCCGTACCCGCCACGAGCGGGGCCGCCGTGCGCCTGCGCGCCGAGGGCGGTGGAGTCGTGCCGTCGTGGATCGGCGGGACCTATGACGCCGCCGAGAGCGACGACCTCGGCGAGCACGCGCTGGCGCGCGCGGAGAGCCTCGCGGGCAAGGTGGTGAGCGCCGCCGGCGCCCCCATCGCCGGCGCGTCCGTGACCGTGTGGCCACTCGGTGCGAGCGGACGTGGAGATGCCGAGGTCTCACCCGCGCCGCGGACGGTCGTCACGGGCGCGGACGGCGTCTTCCGGACGACGGAAGCGGCTGCGGACGGCAACCGGCTCACGGTGGTGGCCCGATCGTACGGAGCGGTCGTGGTGTCCAGCGTCCGTGCGGGGGCGATGCCGCGGCCCGTCGCGCTCGGCCTGGGCGCTCTCGTCTCCGGCATCGTCCTGCAGAGCGATCGCAAGACCCCGGCCGCCGGCGCGCTCGTGCACTTCGAGACGGGCGGCCTCGAGACACCATGGGTGGAGGCGGGACCGGACGGGCGGTTCCAGCTCGCCGATCTGCCCGCGCGGGCCGGCACCGTCGTGGCGGAAGGGGGAGAGGCGGGCCTGGGCGAATCGCCGACGGGTATCTTGCCCGCGCCCGCCGGTCGCGTCCTGACCGTACTGCTCGCGCCGCCGCCCACGCTCGAAGGCGTGGTCCTGGACACGGCGACACGCGCGCCGGTGCCGCGTGTGCGTGTGACGGTCGAGGACGCGACTCGCACGCGCACGGCCCGCACCGGGCCCGACGGCCGCTATCGCATCCGCGGGCTCCTACCCCAGCGGCCGTACCGCCTGCGCGCGGACGAGCCGCGCTACACGCCGTACGTACGCACGCGCGTGCTCCTCACCACCGCCGAGACCCTGCGCGTCGACGTGCCCCTGACGCTGGCCGCAACCCTGGCCGGCCGCGTGGTGGACGAGGGGGGCAAGCCGGTGGCGGGCGCTTTGGGCCGCCTTCTTCCTTCGGCGCCGGGCGGGATGGCCGCGCGGTTGGGCGCGTTGCGCACGGCCGATCGCCTGGTCTTCCGCACGAGCGCGGACGGCACCTTCAAGGCGACGCGCCTGGCCGCGGGCGAGGAGCAGCGGCTCACGATCGCCCATCCCGACTTCCAGCCGAAGACGACGGGTGGGCTGTCCCTTCCGCCCGGATCGACGAAGACGGTGGACGTGGTCCTGCGGCGCGGCCTGACCCTGGCCGGCCGCGTGCGCGACGAATCGGGCCGGCCCGTCGCGGATGCGGAGATCGAGCTCGGCAGCGGGCGCGGCTTCGGCGCGCGCGCGGCGCGCGTCCTCGGCGTCGGCGCCCTCGCCACCGCGCGGCCCAAGGTGACCACCGGCGGCGACGGTCGCTTCGAGGTGAAGGGGCTGAGCGAAGGCGACTACTCGCTCACGGTGACCAAGGCTGGATTCGCGGAGCACCGTCTCGACCGCGTTCCCATCGAGACCGAGCGTCGTGATCCCCTCGAGATCACGCTCTCCGCGGGCGCGGACATCCGCGGGACGGTGTCGCGGCGCGATGGCCGGAGCGCCGAGGGGTATCGCGTCCGCGCGATGGTCGCGGGCAGCTCGGAGCCGGGCTTCAGTCCCTTCGGCGGTCCGCTCGGCGGCCCGTTCGGAGGAGGGCTCGGCGGCGCGGGGACGGGCGGCGCGGACCCGCTGCGCGGCACCGGGGCCGATGGCGCGTTCTCGCTCACGGGGCTGCGCGCGGGCGAGACCTACGACCTGGTGGTCCTCGGACCCGACGGCACGGCTACGCGCCGCGAGGGGGTGGCCGCGCCCTCCGAAGACGTGGACATCGCGGTGCCCGGGCCCGGCCGCATCGGCGGGCGCGTGATCGACGCCCAGACCCTCTCGCCCATCCCTGATTTCCAGGTCGACTTCGGGCCCGACCGCTCCAGCGGGCGCGGCGGCTTCGGTCCCGGCGGGCGCGCGGGTGCCGGCCGCGTGGTCGTTCGCGCCATCCGCGCCTTCACCGACGCCGCCAACGCGGGACCCCAGGCCGTCCACAGCGACGACGGCGCCTTCACGCTCGATGACGTGCCCGCGGGCACGTGGGAAGTGGTGGCCCAGGCCAAGGGGTACCAGAGCGCGCGCGTCGGCGGCGTGTCCGTGGAGGAGGGGGGGACCCGCGAAGGCGTGGAGGTCCGGATGACGCCGGGCAACGCGATCCGCGGGCGCGTGCTCGACGGCGCGGGCGGGATCCCGGTCCTCGACGCGTCCGTCACCCTCCAGCGCGCGGGGGGCGGCGGGCGCGCGCTTGCCCAGCTCATGGGAGACTCGGACGCCCGTACGGATGGCGATGGGCGCTTCGCGATCGAGGGACTGGCCCCGGGCTCGTACACCGTCGTCGCCCAGCATCCGGATTACGCCGAGGCCACGGCCGTCGTGGACGTGAAAGACGGGCCGGCGGCCGCGGAGCTGCGGATGGTGCCTGGGGGCAGCGTAGGCGGGGTCGTGGTCTCGACGGGGAACGCGCCCGCCGCGGGCGCCGCGGTGAGCCTCTCCTCCGGCGCGGGAGGCGGGTTCGGCCGCGGCGGCCTGGCGGGACTCGCGGGCGGAGACTCGACCGTCACCGACGAGAGCGGCCGATTCCGCTTCCGCCATGTCACCGCCGGGCGCTACACGGTGTCGGCCTCGCTGCGCGGGCACGGGACGACACCGGCGGACGTGGTCCTGCAGGTCGGCGAGTCGCGTGACAACCTGGTGCTGTCGCTCGCCTCCGGCACGCGCATCCGCGGCGCCGTCACCGGATTGCCGGCCGCGCTGCGCGGCAACGTGCGCGTCTTCGCGAGCGGCCCCGACGGCTATGGATCGGCGACGACCACGGCCGCGGACGGATCGTTCGAGGTGACGGGCGCGCCCGTGGGCCCGGTGAGCCTGCGCGCGATGGCCGGCGACTCCATGAGCACGCGATCGGCGAGCACCCAGGTCGAGATCGTGGAGGGTGAGGAGGAGGCCCAGGTCCAGATCGTCTTCGAGAGCGGGTTCTCCCTCTCGGGCACGGTGACACGGAACGGCCAGCCCGTGGACGGAGCCAGCGTGTCCGCGTCCCTGGGCGGAGGGTCGTTCGATTCCGCGCGGACCAGCCCGTCCGGAACGTATCGTATCGAAGGCCTCACCGCGGGCACGTACACGGTCACGGCGAGCCTGGGCGGCGGGTTCGGAGGCGCCCCGCGCACGCAAGCGATCACGATCGACGGCGACGCGACCCTCGACCTCGTGATCCCGTTCGCCCGCATCGGGGGCGTCGTCGTCGATGGCACGACCCATCAACCCCTGGCGGACGTGGTCGTGCAGGCCACGACGCGTGCGGCCGCGCGCGGCCCGCGCACCGCGAGCACGGACAGCAACGGGCACTTCCGCCTCGAGGACCTCGAAGCCAGCCCCTACACCTTGGTGTCGCGCAAGACGGGCTATCAGCTCGACACGCGCGAGGTCACCCCCGCCGAGAGCGGCGGCGACGACCTCGTGGTGGAGCTGGCGCGCGGGGCGGGGATCGCCCTCGAGGTGCGCGACGCCTCCTTCGGCGTTCCCATGCACGCGGTGCAGGCTCGGGTCACGGACGGCTCCGGTGCGGCCGTGTTCGGCGGCAACGTGTCCCTCGACGACGACGGGCGCGGCGAGATTCCGTCCCTGCCCGCGGGCAGCTATCGCGTGGCCGTGTACGGCAGTGGGTACGCCCCCGCGATCCTCACCGTCACCTCCCCCGCGCCACCCGTGCTCTTGCCGCTGACCGTCGGCGGCGGCATCGAGATCCATGCGGGTCCGGCGACGCTCGGGAGCGGAAGCGCGCGCGCCCAGGTCCTGACCACCGGCGGCCAGCCCTATCCGTTCGCGTTCTTCTCGCCGGAAGGGCGGCTCACCTTGACCGCGCCCGTGCGCCGCCTGGAGAACCTCGCCCCGGGCGCCTACGTGCTCCAGGTCGAAGGGGCCGAGCCGCGGCCCTTCGAGGTGCGGGCGGACACGATCACGACGGTCGCGCTGCCCTAGCGACGGCGAGGTCACTCAGGGCTTCGCCACCTCGACGGCCTTGATCCACTGCGCGACCAGGGCCTGCTGTGGCCCGCTCGCGGAGACGTAGGAGCGCGCGTAATGCAGGAAGCGCGCGCGGTCGGCGCCGGGCGCGCTGCGCGTCTCGTAGAGCAGGCGCACGATGGCGAACAGCGTATCCGTATCCGCGGAGTGGGCGTCCGCGTACGCGGTGAGGAGCGGCAGCGCTTCCGTCGTGCGCCCGCCGGCCAGGTAGGCCAGGCCCAGGCGCTGGCGGAACCGCTCGTCCGTGGGCCAGGCCGAGTTCGCCTCCTTCAAGACGTCGATGGCGGAGTCGACCTCGGCGCGGCGGAGGAGGGCGTCGGCCATCAGCAGGGAAAGCACGGGAGACCGCGCCTCCTCCAGCATCGCGGTGTTCCAGGCTCCGACCGCGTCTTGATCGCGGCCCATGGCCGCGGAGGCCGCGCCCAGGTAGACCGTCGCGGGCGCGAAGTCGGGCCGCAGCCTCAGCGCGGTCCGGAACTGGTCGGCCGCCCCCGCCATCTCTCCGCGCGCGTAGAGACCGAGCCCGCGCAGGAAGGCGAGGTCGGCGGCCGGCTTCTCGCCTGCACCGAGGAGGTCGCTGATCTTGTCGAGGTGCCCCTGCCTCGCCGCGTCGGCAGCGCGGGAGACGGAGGGCGATGAAGGAGCGCCGCTGGCGGCCAACGCATCCAGCGCGTCCACCACGACCTGGGGCGCCAGCACGGCCCCGCGATCGAACTGCAAGCCGGGAAGGGCGCGGGCGGCGAACGGCGTGGGGCCGGTCCCGGTTCGCGACGGGGCCACGACGACGGGCCGCGTGACCTGCCCCATCGGCTTCCCGCCCATGGACACGACCGCGCGCGCCACGTAGCGCCCGGGCGGGACGAGGCTGAGCGAGACCGCCCCTTGCGCGGAGCGCTGCCCGTCCGCCACCTCGGAGAGGCGCGCGGGCGCGGACACCAGCGCGGGGCCGACTTCGTCGACGGCGAGCTCGACGGAGACGCCGGCGGCCTTCAGCGCGCCCGCGTCGCGCGCGTGCAGGTCCACGAGGCCGACCGCGGCCCCGGCGTCGATGGCCGTCTCCACGCCCGGCCGCAGCGATGTCCCCGCCTGGCTCGGTGGGGGAGCCACCACGAGATCGCTGACCTCGAAGGGGCCGATGGTGGTGAGCAGGGCGCGCACCGGATGCTCGACGCTGCCGCGGCGCCCGCGGGCGTCGATGGCGGCGAGCTTGAGGACGTAGCGGCCGGGATCCACGCTCGTGCTGCCCAGGTAGCTGACGGGCCCGTCCGTGGTCGCGACCACGTCGTCTCCCACGCGCTGGTAGCTGCTGGCGGCGATCTTGCCCTTCTCGTCCACCAACGCGAACCCGATGGCGAGGCCGGCGGGGGGCGTGCCTCCCTTGCCGACCTCCGCGCTCACGATGACGCGTACCTTGCCGGAGGCGGCGTCGCGCGAGGAATAGGTCGTGACGCGCAAGGGCAGCTCGAGGGCGATCTGGGGATTCTTGATCGTGGAGACGAGCAGGTCCTTCTGCTCGAGCTGGGGCGCGGCCATGGGCAAGGCGCGGCGGGCGCGCACGGTGAGGCCGGGGCGGGGGACCTTCACGTCCACGGTGTGGTCCTTGCCGTCGCGGTCGCTGCCCTGGGGCTCGAACCCCACGAGGTAGTAGCCGGAGATCTCGCGCGCGATGCGCTCGAAAGGCGCCGCCGACCCGATGGTGGGGAAGACGGCGCCGCGGGTCAGGGTGGCCAGCCGGTAGAGATCGGTGGTGGTGAGGGAGGAGTCCTCGAGGAGGGTGGGCGCGGCTTCGGCGCGCGAGGCGTCCGGCAACCCCGTCTCGTCGATGTGGATCCCGAAGAAGGCGACGCGGGCGGCGGCGGCGGCGTTGGCCACCACGCGCAGCTCGTCGATGCGCTCCGAGTGGAGGCCTTCGGTGATGAGCACGACCGTCTTCGGCCCTTCGATCTGCTGGAGGCCCTCCATGAGGAAGCCGAGGCCCTTCATCGACACGTCCGATTGGTGATGGAAGCTCGCCATCACCGAATGGGCTTCGCCCTCGACGTCGGCGACGCAGAGCTCGCGCTCCTGCTCCTTCATCGTGGGCGGGCAAAGGCGGAGCAGGAGGTCCTGGACCTCGTAGCCGCGATTGTCGTCCATGGCCTGGGCCTGGGACAGGCTCAGGCGCGCCCCCGCGTATTGCGCGCGCCCGACGATGCGCTTGAGGGCGTCGCGCACGCGCGCGTGCTCGCTGGTCAGCTCGACCTGCGGGCCGCCGCCGGGCATGGTGACGAGGGCCACCTGGTCCTGGGGATTGAGCGCGTCCATGAGCCGGTCGGCCGCGCGCAACGCGTGGCGTCCGGCCCCGGGCCGGATGTTCCCCTGGTCCACGACGATCACGATGACGCGGCCGCGCCGTATGCCTTCGTTCGTGCTCACGACGCGGTCGGGGGAGGGGGGCGGCCCGGGGGCCGCTTCCTCCTCCATGGTCTGGGAGACGAAGTCGGCCGAGATCACGCGCCGCGGCGTGCCGTCCACGGTGATCGTGAAGTCCTCCGCGGCCAGGCCGCGGATGGGCCGGCCCTGCTTGTCCACGACGTTGACGTCCACCGCCACCACGTCCACGTCGGAGCTGAACACGGGGCGCCGGGCCGGCTCGGAGGGGGCTGGGTTGGCCGGAGACGGAGAAGGAGACGGGGAGACGGCGGCGGGCGGGGCGTCCGCGCCCGGCGCCGCGCGCAGCGAGCCCGCGATCAGTACAGCAGCGGCACAGGCGGCCGCGAACAGCGCGCGTCGCGCGGCCCGGATGCGGGTCATGGCCGATCCTCCGTGAGGGCGCCGCTGGGCAGCGCGCGGTAACCCTGGCGCGCGCGGACCTTGCGGCCGGGGCCCTCGACCTCCAGGCGGATGCGCCGCCAGGACCCGTCGCGTTCCGCGTTGCTGGGCACGTAGCCGAGCAGGTACTGGTTGTCGAGCTCGTCCACGATCTGCGCGAAGGCGGGTTCGAGCTCGTCGAGGCGGTCGGTGTGGAAGGCCCGGCCGCCGCTCATGCGGGCGAGCTTCTCGAGCACGTCGCGCAGCTTGCCGTCCGTGGTGGCGCGCCCCTGGCCGATCATGTAGATGGGGGCGTCGTTGACCTCCGCCCGCCGCTCGACGTCGGCGAGGCTCGAGCGGCTGGACTGGTCCTCGCCGTCCGTGAACACGACGAGCACCTTCCGGCCCTTGCGGTGGCTGAGGAGGTCCATGGCCCGCATGAGGACGTCGTAGAGGGCGGTGCCTCCCCAGGGCGCCAGGCGCTCCACGGCGCGCAGGCGCGCCGCCGCGTCCGTCTCCCGGCGCGCGAGCGTGAAGACGTTGTCGTTGAAGGCGAGGAGGGTGAGCTGGTCGTCGGGCCGCAGCGCGCCCAGGAACGCGCGCACCGCCTTGCGCACCTGGGGCATGGCGTCGGTCATGCTGCTGCTCATGTCCACCGCCACCACGACCTCGCGCGGCGTGCCTTCGCCGATCAGGTGGCTGACGGGCTGGGGCGCGTCGTCCTCGAAGACGCGGAAATCGCTCTCGCCGAGCCCGCTCACGAACCGGCCCCTGCCGTCGGTGACGATGGCGATCACCTGCACGACGTTGACGTCGGCGGCGACGGTGAACCCCGGGGTGCCGGCGGCCGCCCGCGGCGCTCCCGCCGTCCGTACCGTCGCGATCCGGCGCGTGCCGTCGCTCAACTCGGCCACCGCGCGCACGACGTGGATGGCCGCGCGCCCACCCGCGTCCCACTCGCACTCGTAGGGCGGACGGTCGCGCGCGCAGAGCGCCTCTCCGTCCGCGCGGAAGGACACGCGGGTCACGCGGCTCGCGAGCTCCGGTCCCGCCTCCGCGCGCACGGTGACGAGCCCCTGCACCCGTTCGCCGGGTGGGGGCGCGACGATCCGGAAATCGGAGGCGGCGCTCGGCGGCGCGTCGCTGCGCAAGGCGGGCGCCGCGAGAAGAGCGAGGGTCGAGGCCACCACCAGGGCGGCGGCGCGGCGGGACGGGAGCGCGCTCATGGCTCGGTCACCGGAGACAAGGGACCGCGTCCCACCAGGGCCGCCACGTAGTCTTCCATCCGCGTGCGCGTGAGTGCGCGGGCGTAGCGCGCGATGGCCAGGGCGTCGTCGAGATACGCGGGCTCCGCCTCGTCCATCAGGTCCTGCAAGGCCAGGCTGAGGACGGCGGGGACGAGTCGCGCGGGCAGCCGCATCTCCGCCATCAGCTCCGCGACGCGGAGGTGCAGGTCGGGCGACAGGGCGGCCATCCGCCCGTCCGCGGTGCGCCCGGCGAGCTCGTCGAGGGCGACGGGGCGGCGCAGGCGCGGGCACAGGCAGCCGTCGTCCCAGCGCGCGCTCGTGCCCCAGGCCGCGGGCGGAGCGGTCTCGCTCCCGAGCCACAGCTCCTCCGCGAGGGTGAAGGCGGACTCGAAGTGCGCCGGATCGCGGGCCGCGATGGCCGGCAGGGCGCCGCGGCGCCAGTCGCGCAGGGCGAGATCGGCGGCGACCTGCTCGAGGGCAGCGGCATCGGCGGCGGCCTGCCGCAGGCGCGCGCGCCCGCGTTCCAGGGCGGCGGCGATGCGGTCGCGGCCTTCGTCGTCGAGCGCGGGGCCGCGCAAGACGGCCGCTCCCTCGGCGAAGGCACGTCGATCGGCGGCGCTCAGCCGCGGCATCGGAGGCACATCCGTCTCCAGGCGGCGCAAGGCCAGGCGCGCCAGGCCCACGTCCAGGCCGAGCAGCGCGCCTTCCACGTGCCAGCGCTGGCCCGGGCCCGCGACCTCGCGCGGCAGCGTCCACTCCGGCCGCGGTCCGCCCAGCGTCGAGGGCTCGTCGAATGCGAACACGTGGCGACGGCCGATGTCTTCCGAGGCCGCGGGGGCGCTCTCCACGGGCCCGAGAGCGGCGGCGTAGGCAAGGTCGATGAGCACGTCGGCCAGCCGCGACTCACGCTGGGGTCCGGTCACGGCCAGGGCCTCGTCGAGCGTCGATCCGCCCTGGCGCCGCCGTAGCGCGCGCAGCCGGCGATATTCGGCTTCGGCGGGGGTGAGGTCGTAGGTGAGGCCTTCCCACTCCAGCCGCGTCGCGGGACCCGCTTCCACCGGTCCGGCCATGGCGCGCAGGACGACGGACTCCGCGCTCGCGGAGTCCGGCAGGCCGAGGCGCTTCCGGAGCGGGAACACCAGCCCGTGCTCGATCCAGAAGCCCAGACGCTCGTGGTAACGGTCGTCCGCGAGTCCACCGGCGCAGAGCGAGCCGACGAGCTGGCGCGCCGAGGCGGGGTCGAGGGAGCCCGCCGCCACCGCCCGCTCGACGAGGGCCAGCGCGCCCTGGAACAGGGCCAGGGTCGCCCTCCCGTGCTCGCCGTGGCCGGCGTCTTCGATCCGGGCCGCGTGATGCGCGGCCGCGGCGTAGAGGGCGGGCTCGCGAAGGCCCATGCGCTCCAGGGTGAGGGCCAGGGCGCGATAGCGGCCGAAGAGACGCAGCGCGGCGAGCAGGTCGGCGGGATCGGATTCCGCTTCCGCGCGTCCGAAGACGCGCTGCGCGAACGCGAACATGGCCAGCCGGCTGCGCGCCTGGTTGTTCTCGGCGGTCGCGATGCGCTCCACGAGCCAGGCCGCGTCCACGGGCGACGACGCGGCCAGGCGCGCGCGCCATTCCGGAGGCGCCTCGAACTGGTCGTCGAAGGCCGCTTCCCACAGGACGCGGTGGTGGGGAGGAGCGAGGATACCGTCGTCCCCGATGCGCACGGTCTCGAGGACGCGCGGCGCGTCCGCCACCGGGCGCGAGAACGGCAGCCGGGCCATGTCCCACCAGGTGTCCGCCAGCATGAAGGAAGAGCGGAGCGCGCGCACCCTCTCCGCGCGTCGCTTGGGGTCGGGCTCGGACACGGCCAAGGCAAAACCCCGGTGGGGCGGGTCGAGCCGGTCGATCGTGTCGTAGAAGAAGAACAGGCGGCCCTGGTCGGCGGCGGCGAGCTGGACCAGGAACTCCGCCGGCCGCATCACGGACGACCCGACGAGGTCCTGCCACAGCGCGGCCTCGCCGTGGCCGCCGGGCACGCGGACGCGCCCGCCCTCCACGTGGAAGCTGGCCGCGAAGACGGCGAAGGCTTCGGAGTGCTTCCGGTAGATGGTGCGCAGCGCGTCCCCGTCCGCGAGCGCGGCCAGCGTCGGCGCGTCGAGGGTCATCAGGCCGCGATAGACGCGCGCGGCCGCGCCGTCCGTGACGATCGCGGTGAGGATGTCACGTGGCCGCCCGTCACGATCGCGTCCGAGGATGCGGTCCCAGGCGGCGGGGGAGAGCGGGATCGACACGCGGTCCCCGGCGCTCGCCGGGACGGGCCCCGGAGCGGGCCCGGATGCGGGAACGTGCGGCTCCGCGGGCACGAGGAGCACGGGTGCCGTCCCGTCGGCGTCGACAACGGCCGCGGAGGAGGGCCCCGGGGCGGCCAGGCTCGCGGCCGCGAAGTAGGCGGCGAGCGGCGGCGCCATGCGGGCGGCCGTGCGCTCGCCGTAGGACGCATGCAGCCTTCGCGTCAGATCGGGGAGCAGCCGCCAGGCGTCGGTGGCGGGATCGAGTCCCGCGGCGTGAGCGAGGCGGGCGGCTCCTTCCGGCACCGCGACTTCGAACGACGTTGCGGAGGTCGCCGCCTCCGCGCCGGCGAAGGAGGGCGTCCCGGCCCAGGCGACCGCGGTCGCGGCAATGACGAGGGCCGCTCGCAACGTCCGATCGGCCATCATGCCTTTCCCGCGGGGATCCATCCTGAATATTGAACGAGGGAATGGGAGGTCGACGGCATGATAGCGCAGCCGCTCACGCCGTCACGCGTCGGCGGCGTGATCTAAGACGGCGTCGTCACTTCGAGGGAGGCGAACCGGCGCTCGGCTTCCGTGAAAGCGAGCGGTAGTACTCCTCCACGAGCGCCTGCCAGCCCGGCGGAAGGTCCTGCGTGCCGGACAGGAACAGCTTCTCGCGGTCCGGCCCCTCGACCTCGCGCCGCATCGCGAACTCGGCCGCCTTCAGGCCCTGGACGACGGACGCGACGAGCTCGGCGAGCCCGCGCGGCTCGCCGTAGACTCGCGGGTCCTCGAAGCGCCGCATGTCGCGCAGCGCGCTGTCGAGGCCGGCCGCAGCTCCGCGATCGCCCGGACGTCCCTCCCGGAGCTCGCGGCCCAGCGCCTCCGCCTCGCGCGCCCTCTCGCGCAGCTCGCGCTGGAGCTGGCGCGCCTCGTCCGGGCGCGACGCGGGGCCAGGGCGTCCGCCGCTGTATCCCGATGCCGATTGCGCACCGCCGTCGGACGCGCCCTCGCGGCCCTGCGAAGCTTCACGGCCGCCTTGCGCGCCGGGCTGCTGCCCTTGCTGTCCCCGTTGCCCCTGCTGGCCTTCCTGGCCCTGTTGGCCCTGTTGGCCTTGCTGACCCTGCTGGCTGCGCTGGCCTTGCTGTCCCTGTTGTCCCTGCTGCTCGCGGAGACGTTCTTCGACGGACTCGAGCCCGCGCACGAGGCCACGCATGCGCTCGAGCGCCGCCATCCGCTTGTCCTCCCCGGACGCGCTGGCCGCGCCCGCCGCCTCGCCGAGTTTCCGCTGCAGGTTCCCGAGGTCGGTGCCGATCTCGGCCTCGAGCTGCCGCGCCTGATCGGCGGCGCCGGACTTCACGACGCCCTTGGAGTAGCGGATCTTGTCGCGGAGCTTGCGATCGCGGATCCCGTCCGCGGCCTCCTGCAGCTTGCGCGCCGCGTCCTTGTTGGTGGCGCGGGCGTCGCGCGCCATGCGGTCGAGCTGGTTCTCCAGCCCCGCCACCTGGTCTCCCAGCGCGTCCTTGCGCTCGAGCAGCCGCTCCAGGCGGCCGTTCTCACCGGTGCTGCCGCCACCGCTGGCGCGCGAGCCCATCTCCTGCTCGGCCTCGCCCGCGATCTTCTCCTGGGCCTGGCGCATCTCCTCCGCTTCGCGCAGGGCCTGCTGCACGTCGCGATCGAGGCGGCCCGTACGCTCGTTCTCGAGCCGCTTGCGCGCATCCTTCAGGCGGTCGAGCGCGGCCTTGGCGTCCGCCTCGCCCGTGCCCTGGCCGCCCGTGCTGGAGCGCCGCATGGCGTTGGCCGCTTCCTTCAGCCGCCGTGCTGTCTCCTCCATCGCCGGGTTCGACTTCTCGCGCGCGAGGCGCTCCAGGCGGCGGGCCAGCTCTTCGGTCTGCTCGGCGAGCTGGCGCTGGGAACCGCCGCCCCCTCCACCCATGTTGGGCGGCCCGCCGGACTGGCGGCGCATCCGCTCCGCCTCCTGCTCCTGGCGCTGGGCCAGCTCGCGCAAGCGCTCGAGGGCGGCGTCGACCTGGTCGTCGGCCTGCTGCTGCTGGCCGCGCTGCACCGTCTCGTATTGGTTCTTCAGCTTGTCCAGCTCCAGCTCGAAGAGATCGGCCAGCTCCTCCGCGTTCATGGCCGAGTTGCCCCCGCCTTCACCCTCGTTCCCGAAGCTGACCTGCACCTCGCGGAACGCCGCCTCCGCCCGCTGGAGGTGCTTGAGCGCGCCCTGCTCCGGCGTGAGGGCCTCCTTGGCCTTCCGGGCCTGGAGCTGTCCGCGGGCCGAGGCCATCTCGACCTGTGCCGCCCGCAGCGAGTCCGCGGTCTTCGCGAAGCCGGAGCCGGGCTCCACCACGCCGCGGTTGGCCATGCGCTGGATCAGGGACTGCACCTGGTCGTGCAGGCGGCCCTGCATGAGGGCCAGGGTGGCCAGGTCTTCGCCCGTCTGCTTGTCCGCGGCGCGCCGGTCGCGCACGATCTTGAAGGTGGCGGCGATGATCTGCCGCTGCTGGTAGGAGAGGGCCCCGCCGTTGTCTCCGCCCGGAGCGCCCTTCGCCCCGCGCTCCTCCGCCTGCTTGTACTCCTTCGAGAAGGGGCGCACCTCCATGAAGTAGATGTCGGTGGTCGTGGTCTGATGGGCCGTGCTCTCGTCGCCCGCGCGTCCGAAATACGAGATGAAGTCGCCGGGCTCCAGGGACAGCTCTTCCAGGAAGAACGTGTGCCCGGCGGAGACGGACTTCTTCCCGCGTCCCTGGTGCAGGACCACCGTCTTCTGGGGGCCGCCATTCACGGAGTACACGAGCTCGGCGCGCGCGACGCCGTAGTCGTCCTCCGCCCGCATCTCCGTGAACACTTCTTCGATCGACGTGACCTTCGCGTCCCGGCCGGGCTTCAGGAAGGTCACGCTCGGGGGCTGGTCGGCGAGGACGTCGATCGTGAAGTCGGGCGATCCGGGGGCCATCTTGCCGTCACGGCCGGGGAACGCGATGCGGTAGAAGCCGTCCTTCTGCACGGGGAAGCTCGCCACCAGCGTCCCGTCTTCGGCCGCGGTCAGGGGCCGTGCCTCCTCGCCCTCGACCTGAAGGCGTCCGCCCGGCACCTTCATGGTCGGCGTGACATGGACGACGACTTCCGTCCCCGCGAGCGCGGCCACGTCGCCCGTGTCCGCGACGGTCTGCGGCGCCAGCCCGGTATAGGCGGGGAAGCGGTATTCGAGGTCGACCCTCTTCACGTACGGGATGTCCGCGACGTCGAGATGGAAGCTCGCCGATCGCACGCCCGCCGCCTCCACGAAGTAGTCCGTCGGCGCGTCGAGGGCGAAGAGCACGAAGCGGAATCCCTCGAGCCCCGGCTCCGTGGTCATGGGCCACCGCTTCCAGTCGCCGGTGGGGCCGGAGCGGACGCTCAGCTCGACGGCCTCCGACTCGAAGCCCTTGAGGCGGGCGGTCACGGGCTGGCTGCCGCCGCGCGCGACGGTAGTGTTGCCGGGATCCACGTCGATCGCGTACGGGTTGGCCGCGCGCACGTTCCAGGGGGCGAAGAGGAAGGGCGCGGCATGGCGCATGAACGCGGGGCTCAGGATGGTCACGGCCATGCCCAGGGCGGCGGCGGCCGCGAGCAGCCCGGAAGCGCGGCGCAGGCCCTGCCGCTCGACGTGGCGGCCGTAGTCGATCGTCTGGCACTTCCGCACGGCGTCCTCGATCAGCCGCTCGACGAGCGCGCGCGAGACCTCCTTGTCCGGGGCCTCCCTGCCTCCGACGCCGACCGCGCTCAGCACGGCCGCCTGCAGCGTGGGCTCGTGCTCCTCGACGTAGAGAGCGACGCGGTCTTCGCTCACCCGGTTCCAGAGGGGCACCACGAGGAGCCGCACGGCCAGCCCGGCGAGGGTGACGTACGCGAAGATGCGGAAGGCGTTCACCGCCCAGGGCTCGTAGCGGAAGTGGTCCATCGCATAGGCCGACACGGCGAACGTAAGGAGGCCCGCGGCGACCAGGAGCGCGGCGCCACGCAGGGCGATCTTCAGCCGCCAGCGCCGCCGGACGCCGTGGATGACACGTCGCAGCTCGTCGTAGCTCGCGTGGGTCATGGCTCTTTCACCAGGGCTCGGGCTCGCGCGGGGAGGCGGTTGGACAGGACCGTCTCCGTCGCGAGCAGCAGGAATGCGGCCATCAGGAGGTACCGCCAGAGGGCCTGGCGGCTCTCCTGCTCGTCCGTCGTGAGGGCGGCTTCCGCGCGCGCGCCCGATGAGGAACGGTGCAGGCGCGTGACCGCGCTCGCGAGCTCCTCCGGGTCCATCGCCGCGAGATCGGATTCCGCGCGGTCCACGTTGACGGCGGCCACCTCCAGCGGGGGGCCGCCCGCGGCCGCGCGGACCTCGTAGAAGCCGGGGGCGGTGAGCTCGAGGCCCTTGCTCCCGGCGCGCAGGACCGAGCGCTCCCCGCTGGGCGCGAGCGCGGTGGCGCCGCCCTTCTGGAGGGCGGGATCGCGCGAAAGGTCGAGGGCTTCTCCCACGGTGTGCCAGGCCGGAGACTCCGCGTGGCCGGAAGCGAAGCGCACCACCTGATGCAGGAAGGGCAGGAACACCGGCTGCAAGGCGAGGTCGTTCCAGACCGTGTCGATGCTGCTCGTCCATACGAGGACCCGGCCCTTGCCCACGGCCCGGGCCGCGAGCGCGACCGCGCCGTCGTCGAAGCGGGCGAGCACGCCGTCCTTCGCGTCGAGCTTCCGATAGCGGAAGAAACGGGCGCTCGAGAAGTCGCCGCTGTGCGGGCCGCGGAACAGCTCGAACACGAGATGGCCGTAGTCGACGTAGGCGAGGGTCGCGCCCCAGTCCGCGGAACGGTCCACGGCGGGACCGAAGGGGCCGGGGAGGAGGGAAGCCACGTCGGCGGACCAGGCGGACGGTGTGCTCTGGTCGGCCAGCACCACCAGCAGCCCTCCTCCCGCTTCCACGAACTCTCGCAGCCGCTTCCCGTTCGCCGCGCTGGGCGGAGGCGCATCGTCCAGCACGACGAGCATGCCCGGCCGGAGGTCGTCGGCCCGGAGCTGCGCCGCGTCTTTCACCTCCACGCGGAAGCGCGGCCGATGGCCGATGGCCAGCGCGCGCTGGACGTAGAGGCTGCGGCCACGTGGGGGGCCGTTCTCGAGGACGAGGACGGGCAGATCGCCGCCGGGAGCGAGGACGAAATGGAACGTGTCGTCCTGGACGAGGGCGTCGGGCGTGATCCGAATCGTCGCGCGCGCGAGCGTGGGAGGAAGCGGGAAGGGGTCGAAGGTCACGGTGGCGGAGGTGTTCGGACCCAGGGTTGCCCGTTGCTGGCGCACGGTGCGTCCGTCCACGTCGAACGCGACCTCGACCCCCTCGACCGGACGCGGCCCCTTGTTCACGAGGCGGGCGGATGCGATGACCCGCTCACGCCCCGACTCGTAGTCCCGCTCCGTCTCGACGCCGGTGAGCGCGAGGTTGGACGCGCCGCGCTCGGAGACGTCGACCCAGGTCAGGGCCGTGGACGGCGGGAGCTGGACGTCGTCCGCGCCTTCCCAGCCCGCCTTCTGGAAATCGCTGATGAGCACCACCTCGCGCCCGGGGAGCGTCGATCCGTCGAGCATCTCCTGGGCCAGGCGGAAGGCGGGCGCGTAGCGCGTCAGGCCGAAGCCGGGCTGGGCGGCGGCGAGCGCGGCCAGGGCGGGGGCGCGGTCCGCAACCGGATCGCCCGCGGACTCCGGCGTGCGGTCGAACAAGACGAGGGCCACGCGGTCCTGGGGGCCGGGCTCGCTGACCGCCCGCCGCGCGGCGTCCACGGCGCGCGCCCAGCGGCCCGTGTACCCCATGCTGTAGGACCGATCGAGCAACACGACGCGCGTCTTGGCGCCGGCGAGGACGGTGGCGGCCTGGCTCGTGCGGCCGAAGAACGGGCGCGCGAAGGCGAGGGCCAGGATGACGAAGGCGAGGCAACGCATCGCGAACAGCAGCCAGTTCCGCAGGCTCTGCCTCCGCACGGAACGATAGGGGATCTTCTGCAGGAACATCAGGGACGGGAAGGGCACCGTCTCGCTGCGCGGGCGGTTCGTGAGGTGCACGAGGATCGGGATGGCCAGCGCGGCCAGGCCAGCCAGGAAAGCGGGGGTGAGGAAGCCCATCAGCGCACCCGCGCCAGGCGCTCGCGGCGCGTGAGGAAGCGGGCCAGCGCGTGATCCAGGGGCTTCGACGTGTCGAACAGCCCGTAGTCGATCCGGTTCTCGCCGAGCACGCGCGACAGCGTGGAGACGTGGAGGGACACCAGCGCGCGGTAGCGTTCGCGCACGGCGTCGGGCACGACGGGGATGCGCTCGCCGCTCTCGAGGTCTTCGTAGGCCGCGGGCTGGTCGAATGGGAGCTCGAGCTCCGCGGGGTCGAGGACGTGGAAGACCATGAGGTCGCTGCCGCGGTGGCTCAAGACGGCGACGGCGTCGAGCACGGCCCGGGGGTCTTCGTAGAGGTCGGAGACGAGGACCATCAGGCCGCGGCGACGGCAGGCCTCGCCCGCCTTGTCCAGCGGACGCGCCAGCGTCCCCTTCCCCCGCTTCGCCGGCGCCTGGTCGGCGCGCTCGAGGGTGTGCAGGAGGATGGGCAGGTGTTTGGCCGACGGCGGCACGAAGTCGATCACGTCGTCGTCGAAGGTCACGAGCCCGACGCGGTCGCGCTGCTTGCGCGCGAGATAAGCCAGGCAGGCCACGAGGTACCGCGCGTAGTCCAGCTTCGTGACCGAGTGGCTGGTGAAGCGCATCGAGCGCGACACGTCGAGGAGCTGCACGAGGTCCGTGTTGGAGTCGGCCTCGAACTCCTTCAGGTAGAAGCGGTCGGTCCGTCCGAACAGCCGCCAGTCGATGCGGCGGATGTCGTCGCCGGGCATGTAGGCGCGGTGTTCCGCGAAGTCCACGGAGCGGCCCAGGTAGGGCGACTTGTGCAGGCCGCTCACGAAACCTTCGACGACGGTGCGCGCGAGCAGCTCGATGTTGCCGATGCGCGCGAGGACCTCCGGCGAGAGGAAGCGGCTCGCGGGGGCGTCGCGGCGAGTTTCGGCGCTGCTCATCACTGTCCTCGCTACATGCGGGATCGCGGAACGGGGACGGCGGCCAGGAGCTCCTCGACCACGCGCGTCTTGCTGATGCGCTCGGACTCCGCGTGGAAGTTGGTCAGGATGCGATGGCGGAAGACGGGGTAGGCCAGGGCCCGGATGTCGTCGAAGCTCACGTGGTAGCGGCCGTTCATCAAGGCGCGCGCCTTGCCGCCCAGCACGAGGTACTGCGCGGCGCGGACGCTGGCTCCGTATTCCACCCACTTCTTCACGAACTCCGGCGGATTGGGCCCGGAGGGTCGGCTGGTGCGGGCCAGGTCCACCGCGTAGCGGATGACTTCGTCCGCGACGGGGACGCGGCGCACGAGGGCCTGGAAGGCCACGATGTCCGCGCCCGTCACCGCGCGCTCGAAGCGCAGGTCCTGGGTCGCGGTGGTCGAGGCCACCACCTTCATCTCTTCCGCATGCGGGAGGTAGTCGATCACGATGTCGAACATGAACCGGTCGAGCTGCGCTTCCGGCAGGGGATAGGTGCCTTCCAGCTCGATCGGGTTCTGGGTGGCGAACACGAAGAAGGGCTCTTCCAGGGTGTAGGTCTTGCCCTGCACGGTCACCCGGTGCTCCTGCATCGCCTCCAGGAGGGCGGACTGCGTCTTGGGCGGCGTGCGGTTGATCTCGTCGGCCAGGACGATGTGGCTGAAGATCGGGCCGGGCACGAAGACGAGATGACGGCGCCCGGTCTCGGGGTCCTCCTGGATGATGTCCGTCCCCGTGATATCCGACGGCATCAGGTCCGGCGTGAACTGGATGCGCGAGAACTTGAGGTCCAGCACCTGGGCCAGGGTGTGGATGATCAGGGTCTTGGCCAGGCCGGGCACGCCCGTGATGATGCTGTTGCCGCCCACGAAGAGCGAGATCAGCACCTGCTCGATCACGTCGTCCTGGCCGACGATCAGCTTGCGCAGCTCGCGGACGATTCGATCGCGGCCCTGCTGCATCCGTTCGGCCAGTGCTACGTCATCCGAACCCACCGGTCCCTGCGTCACGCTCTCTGCTGTCATTTCGCTCCTAGCTTTAATCTCAGGGGGGGAATTGACGCCTCATCACGGTCGGCGTCAACTCCCCCCCTGAAACCCCCCGTCGCGCGCCGCCGCTGCGCGGCGCCGCGCTCACGGGTTGGTCTGTCTTGCCGCATCGTGCAGTCATTCACGATGGTGCACCTGCGGCAACCCCGCGGGCCTGCGTCTGCCACCGCCGTTCGGCCTCCAGAACCCAGCCCGGCATCGGCCCTGAGACCCCATCAATGTGTCATCCCATAGATCACGTAGTCGACTCCCAACTTGTAGGCCTCGTTGTTGAGGTCGATGGGGTTGATGTTCGTGTCCGACCACTCCCAGTATTCACTGACGTCCTGGTTGTAGTTGACGATCATCATGAGCCGCTTGGAGGGGTCGTTGTCCTCGAACACGCCGAGATAGGTCGGGGACACGCGGAAGTAGGGATGCGGGAAGGCCCGCGGGTCCTCCACCCGGAAGAACGAGTCGAACACCGGGTGGTCGTTGGGGATCTCCACGAGCTGGCCGCCGGGAAGGACCTTTCGCATCTGCTCCGCGAAGTTCGTGAAATGGCGCCCCACGAAGTCGTCGACGATCAGGAACCCGCCCTTGGACAGGTAGGCGCGCAGGCCCGCGGCTTCCTTGTCGGTCAGGGTCCAGAATCCGGGCTCGCACATGTAGGCGACGGGGTACCTGAAGAGCTCGGGGTCGTCCAGGGCCAGGATGTTGCCGCCGTCCTGGTTCGGGTCGAGCGTCGTCAGCTCCTGCAGCATCTTCATGAAGTGCGCTTCGGCCCGCGGGTAGTCGTGGTTCCACTTCAGATCGAGGCCCCACATGTACCGTCCCGGCCCCCAGTCCGAAGGCTGGAAGCGCAGCCGGACGAACGTGAAGCGCCCGTTGTACGGCATGTTCTTGTAGTCCACCGCCGGGGGATCGTACCCATCCCCGGCCGCGAAGACCGCGGCCGCGCCGAGGACGAGGAGGACCGCCGCGGTCGTCTTCATCGGGTGGCGCCGCCGGTGCGGCTCTCGTGCAGGCGGAGCAGCAGCTCCTGGGCGCGCTGGAAGCGCGGGGCGATCTCGAGGGCGTGCAGGACCTCGCGCCGCGCCGCCGCCGCGTCACCGGCCTCCGCCAGCGCCAGGGCGAGCTGGTACAGGGCCTCCGGCTTGTCCACGGGATCGAGGGCGACGAGCGCGCGCCGCGCGCGCACGACCCCCGCGCGATCGCCGAGACGGGTGGCGAGGGCCGCCCGTTTCTCGTGGACGGCGGCCTCGAACGGCGAGATGTAGACGGCGAGATCCAGGGACCGGGCCGCCCCCGCGAGGTCGCCCTGGTCCTCGAGCAGGCGCGCCAGCTCGAGCTGGCCGCGATAGTGGCTGTCCGAGATCGCAGTGAGCTGCTGCAGCTCGCGCAGCGCCTCGGACGTCTTGCCCTGGTCCTTGTAGATCGCGGCCAGGTAGAAGTGCGGGCTCTCGCGGCCCGCGAACTCGGGGAAGAGCGACTGCGCACGCTCGAAATAGGGGACGGACTCCGCGCGCTTGCCCGCATGGAAGAGGGCGGTGCCCGCCGCGAGCTGGGCCTCGAAGTCGCCGGCGTCCGCCTTGGCCCGTGCCTCCAGGTCCGTGGGCGCCCGGCGCGCGGCGGGCCCGAGGACGACCGTCTTCTCCGCGGGGCGGATGGCGGCCAGCGGTCCCGCGAAGCGCTGCTCGAGCTGGGCGAAGAACGCCTTGTCGAAGTCCTCGAGCGTGGTGCCGAGCACGGTCTGGAAGGCCTGCTCGGTGCTCCGCCCGTCGCCGTAGGCCTTCAGCAACGCGACCACGGCCGGAAAGCCGCGCTGGGACTCGATCCACTCCACGACCAGCGAGGCCTGGAAATACGAGATCGCGACCTGCTCGGGCCCCTTCGGCCGGATGAAGCCCTGGTTGAGGTCGGCAAGCGGGAGCAGCTCGCCCGCTTTCAACGCGCGCACGAACTCGACGGTCACGTCGTCGCCCCAGCCCGGGCGCGCGCGATGCTCCTCGTGCACGGAGAGGCCTTCCGTGAACCAGCGCGGCACGCGGTTGCCGGTCATGCCGAGCGTGAACGTGTGCGCGATCTCGTGCCACAGGGTGGAGCCCCAGTTGAACTGGCCGACCTCGCGCGCGGAGGGTGAATCGATGGCGAGCACGGGCCCGAAGCACGCGCCCAGGCCGGCGAGGCCGGCGAGGCCCACGGTGCGGACGGAGAAGTCGGCATGGTCGGGATAGACCTCGACGCGCACGGGGCCGGCGGGCCGGTAGCCGTAGCGGGCGGAGAGATGCGCGTAGGCGTCTTCGGCCAGCTCCTCGGTGTAGGGCGCGAGCAGGGCCGCCTCCTTGCCATGCAGGAGGATCTGGAAGTGTTCGGAACGCGTCTCCTTGTATCTCGGGAACGTGTCCAGGAGATCGAGCGTGTTCTTGATCCAGACGTTGTACGGATCGCCCTTGAAGGAGGCCTCGAGGCTCTGGCGCCCGGGCTCGATCGCGCCCAGCCGGAGCTGGTTGAGGCCGAGGATGCCCAGCCCGCGCCACGTGCGCGAGTCGAGGGCCACCGCCTGCTGCGCGAAGTCCGCGGCCTCCCGGTAGAGACGGTTGCGCGCGCTGAGCTCGGCCAGCCGGTTGTAGAGCTCGGCCGCCCGCGGGTTGAGGGCGAGGGCGCGCTTGCGCGTCACGTCGTATCCGGCCGCGTCGCCCTGGAAATGGCGCGCCGCGGCCAGGGTCGAGAGGGCGGGCAGGGAAGCGGGGTTGTCCGCGAGCACGCGCTCCGATTCCAGGACCGCGGCCGGATAGTCCTCCTGGTCCAGCCGGACCTCGGCCAGGAACACGCGCGCGGGCTCGAAGGCCGGATTCACCTTGAGGCTCCGCTCCAGCATCTCCAGCGCGCCCGGCGCGCCGTCCGCGTCGAGCACGCGGGCCATGGCCAGGAGCGCTCCCGGGTGCGAAGGGTTGCGGTCCAGCGCCTCCTTCGCCGCCGCCGCCGCGTCCGTGCGGTTGTACTTCTCGAGGAACAGGGAGGCGAGCCCGACGCGGGCGTCCACGTTGTCGGGATCGGCGGCGATGGATTCGTCGAAGGCCTTGAGGGCGTCCTTGAAGAGCTGGGGGTCGTCCGCGCCCAGGGCCCAGCAGGCCTGCGCCACCGCCGCCAGTTGCTCGGAGGAGAGCGACGACGCCTGGTTGTAGGCGTCGATGAGACGGTGGAAGCCGCGCATGGCCTCGTCACGGTCTCCCCGCGCGAGACGGAGAGCCGAGAGGTCCACCTCCGCCGTCAGGGCATCGGAGGCGCCTCCCGCGATCGCCTTCTTGAAAGCGGACTCCGCTTCCGCGTTGCGTCCGCGCCCGGCCAGGATCTCGCCGAGGCTGGTGAGCAGCTCGGGCGAGCGCGGGTTGGCCGCCTGGAACGCCTTCGCTTCCTCTTCCGCGTCGGCGTAGCGGCCGACCTCGGCCAGCGTGCGCACGAGCAGGCGATGGGCCGCCGCCGCGCGCGGATCCTTCTTCGCCTGGCGCTGGAGCACGAGGATCGCCGCGTCGTAGTCGCCCGAGCGCAAGGCGGAGGCCGCGTCCTGGGCCTGCACGGTATGGACGGGCCCGCCGCCCACGGCGGCCAGGGCGAGGAGGGCGAGGCCGAGCCGCGCGAAGCGGGCGCTCATCGGCCGCCCTCCTTCTGGCGCAGGGCGGCCTCGCGGCGCGCCAGCTCCACCAGCAGCTTCTCCAGCTCGTCTTCGTATTGCGCGGACTCCATCGCGTCCTTGCGGGCCTTGAGGGCGCCGATCTTTTCCTCGATCGCGCGGCGCTGCCGGCGCAGCTCGGCCACGCGTGGGTCGGCAGAAGCGGCCGCGCCATCGGCGGTGCTCTCGCCGCCGCCGAGGAAGACCCGGCGTGCCATCGCGCCGTCGCCCGTCGCGGGATCGGGCACCGAGCTGCCGGTGCCGTCGCCGTTGTCGTCGAGGACGGCGTGTTCGGTGGCGAGCAGGTGGCCTTTTTCGTAGAAGCGCTCGACCTCCCGCCGCGCGTAGGTGAAGGCCTCCAGCACGGACACCCGCTGGTCCTTGTCCGCGTCCGCCCCGTCTTCGCTGAAAGCCTGGACGAAGTAGCTGGGGAACTCCGTCTGGTTGCGCTCCATCGCGCTCTTGGTCGCGGTCACGATCGTGCGGCCCTTCGCGCTGAGGGCCTTCACGAAATCGCCGCTGGCGCTGGCCGTGTTCACGAAGACGACCTCCTGGCGGCCCAGCGCGGCCAGGAGGGGCGCGAAGTCGGCGGCGGTCATGTCCGGACCGGGCAGGTTGAACCGCGACTCGCCGGCCTGGGAGCCGCCATGGCCGATGAGGAGGACGAACACGAGGTCGCCCGGGCCCGCGGTCTGGGCGATCTCTCCCAGCACCTTCTGCACGGCCTCGCGCGAAGCGCGGCCCTTGTAGACGGGCAGCGCGGGATACGTGGCCTTCTCCCCGAGGTAGGCGATGTTCGCGGCCGCGACGCCCATCTTCTTCTCCGCGGCCTGGATCATGCGGACGGCGAGCTCGTGGAAGGCCTCGGTGTATTTGGGCTCGCCGCCCAGGCCCACCACGATCACGAGATGGCTCTCGTCCGCCGCCACCGGGCGAGCCCAGGACGCGGAGAGGGCGACGATGCACAGGAGCGCGCGGCGGAGAATCCCGCTCATGCCAGGCCTCGCGCCTTGCGATAGGCCCACTCCGCGGAGACGAGGGCGATGATCGCCAGGTAGAGCGCGGGCATGTCCCACAGCGGCCGCGTCTCCTGCACGGTGGCTCCGCCCCCGCCATATTTGACGTCCTCCGCCAGCGCGGGCACCGTCTGCGGCGTGTAGAAGCGTCCGCCCGTCTCCTCCGCGATCCGCTCCAGGAGCGGACGGCGCATCTCCGCTCCGAAATATTCCATGGCCAGGTCGACGGCCTGGACCTGAGCCGTCTCGCTGCCCAGGGTCTGGCCGGCGCGGGCGGCCTCGACGCGGACCGCGTAAGCTCCCTTGTCCGGCGGCGTGAAGCGGCCCGCGTATTCGCCGTCCTTGCCCACCGTCCATTCGAGGGGGACGTCGCGCTCGACGCCCGCCGGATCCTTCACGCGGGCGACGACCTGCGCGTCGTTGACCTTGAGGTGCGTCGCGTCCGTGACCGTGGCCAGGATCGTGACGGGGGAGCCGGGCGCCGTGCGCGGGGAAGAGACCGACACCGTGACCGGCCCCGGCACTCCGCTCACGAGCCAGCGCAGGAGCTGCCGCCACAGGTTCTCGTGCGTCATGTCCTCGAGAGGCATGTCCGCGTGCATCTGCCACAGCCACGAGTCGTCGACGGTGAAGGCCAGCGCCTTGCCCGCGCCGTAGCGCTGGTAGGCGAGGACGACCTGAGCGCCGGGCAGGCCGTCGCCGCGGCCGAGGAGGAGGCTCACCGCCCCCGGCTTGGTGCGGCGGATGGGGTTGAGGGTCGAGAGGGGAGGGAGGGTCTTCCATCTCTCCGCGCTCTTCTCCTCGGTGGCGGCGAGCTGGGTCACGCCGTGGGTCATCCCGAAAGGCGTGGGCTCCACCTTCAACTCCGCGAAGAAGGGCTGCTTCGCGTCGCGTCCCTCCTCGAACACCACCGGGAGCACCTCCGCCAGCGGCGTCGGCGCGTATCCGCCTTCGGCGAAGGAGTGCCGCCCGCCCAGGGTGAGGAGGCCGCCGCCGCGCTGGGAGACGAACTCCGCGATCATGCGCAGCTGGTCCGCGGTGAAGAAGCCGGCCTCCACGCTGCCCAGGATGATGCCGCGGTACTTGAAGAGCTCCTCGCGCGTCTTGGGAAACCCGCCCGCCAGCTCGTCCGCGTCGTCCACGTCCAGGCGCAGGAACTTGTTCTGCGACGTGCGCTGCAGGCAGACGACCTGCAGGTTCTTGTCCTCGGCCACGGCGCGCCGGATGAACTTCAGCTCGAAGCGCGGCTCGCCTTCGAAGTAGAGGATCTTCTCCCGGCGGTCGGCCACCTCGATGGGCACGTCCTGCTGGTTGTTCTGGGCGATGGGCTCGCCGGGCTGGGGCGCGATCTTGAAGCGGAACGTGCGCGGCCCGGCCTCGGAAGCGGTGAGGTGCACGCGCGCGGCCGCGGACTCGCCGTCCGCGGGCAGCGTGATCTCCTGCGTCTGCAACACGCGTCCCGCGTCTTCGACCTGGAGCTGGACCTTCTGGCCGCCCAGGCCGCGCTGGGCCACCCGCACCTCGGCGGTGACGGAGGTGCCCTTGAGGACGGACGCGGGGACGTCGACCCGCGTCAGCTCGACGTCTTTCGCGAAACGCTCGCGCCCGAGGCCGACCGTGAACACGGGGACGGCGCGCGCGCGCAGGCGGGGGAGCAGGTGCCCGACGTCGGCGTCCGCGTTGTCCGCGCCGTCCGTCACGAGCACGAGGCCGGCCAGGGGAACGGACGAGAGCTCCTGGCTCGCGCGCTCCAGGGCCTGGGTGAGCGACGTCCGGCTGCCGTCGAAGGTGAGATCGGTCGTGCTGGGCAGCCGCTCCGCCGTCTCCGAGAAGCGGAAGAGGCGCAGCTTGTAGCGATCGGCGAGGGCCTTCAGGAGTGGGGCCTGCGGACCGAAGCTGCGCGCCGCGACCTGGCCGCGCGTCTCGCCGTCGTCCGCGATGCGCATGCTCTGGGAATCGTCCACGAGCACGCCGAGGAAGCTCTGCTGCGGCACGACCGTGGAGAGGACGAGGGCTGGACGGCAGAGGCAGAAGAGGACGAGGGCGAGAGCGGCGGTGCGCAGGACGGCGAGGGTCAGGCGGGTCGCCGGCCCCGTGCCGCCTTTCGCGCGCTGATAGCTGATCACCACCGCGGCTGCGCCCACCACGAGCACGATCACCGCCAGCCACGGAGGCGCCATCACGAACCGGCCCTTCTGGAAGAGGAAGGGACGGTACTTGAAGAGGAACTCGAAGACCGACTCGATCCAGGGGGCCATGGGGGATCAGTGGCTCATCGAGTAGATGATGAGGTTCACCCCCATCTGATAGGCGAAGGTCGAATACTTGAGCGGGTACTCGGGCACCTCCGCCCATTCCCAGGCGTCCCCCAGGTCCGTGTTCGCGTTGATGGCGACGATGAGCCGTCCCTTGTCGTCCTGGATGCCGCGGTAGAACGGCGTGAAGCCGTCTTTCTCCCACGTGCGGCCGGCCATGGCGTTGCCGACGTTCGGCACCTGGTAGAACTCCCGGATGTCGTAGAACGCGCTGAACACCGGATGGTCTCGCGGCAGGTCGATGATCGTGCAGCCGGGCAGGACCTGCCGGATCTCGTCCTCGAAGTTCGCCCATTCGCGCGTGCCCCAGAAGTCGTCCACGACCAGGAACCCGCCCGCCTGCAGGTACCGCCGCAGCCCCAGGACCTCCGGCTCCGTGAGCGACATGCGGCCTACCTCGACCGCGTAGAGGAACGGGAACCGGTTGAGGTCGGGGTCGTCCAGGCGGACGGGGTGCTCGTCCGGCGAGGCGTCGAGGTGGGTCAGCAGCCGCCGCACGCCCATCATGAACTGGCGGTCGGCCTTCGGGTAGTCGATGGCCCAGTTCCGGCCCCAGTAGCCGGTATAGGCGGCGCGGGTGAAATAGAACTCGGGGTGTGGATCGTTGACGGCGCTGCCGTCCGGCCGGAGGAGGCCGCGATCGAACCTGCGGGTCTGGCCGGCACCCTGGGCCACGGCTTCCGGGCGCTGGAGGAGGACGGCGACGAGCGCACTCCCGACGCTGACCCTGAGGAGCGCGGTCGTCATGCTTGCTCGCCTGGCACGGCCGCCCTCGGCCGACGGAAGTCCCCCCGGAGCGCTCCCGTGGAGAGCTAGTCTAGCCCGAAGGTCCGGCGGCGCGCCATGAGCAGCGGCCAGCCCGAGGTTCCCTACAGCGACTTGCCCAGCATGACCGTCGGCTTGATGTCGGTGAACGTGGCGACATCGGCCCGGACCTCGGCCATCGCTGGATTGGCGAGTGCAGCGGTCAAGGCCTCGGACGAGGCAAACTGGAAATGGGCAATCATCGCATACGGTGCCGCAGCACTACCCATGGGCACGCCCTCGATGAGGATGACGCGGGCGGCCTTCATGACCTTCATCGCCAGTGGGATGTGGGTGGACCGATAGTAGCTCGTGTCGAACCGGGCACCATCGTGGTTCGGATAGATGACGTTGAGGCTCATCGTCGGTTCGGATGCCGCCGTGACCGGTTCGGGCGAAATGACCGTCATCGCTCCGACACCCGTGGCCGCGCCCCAAATGAAATCGCGTCTGTTGACCATCGTTGTGATCTCCTGTCCGACGAGCCTAACCAATCACAGTGGCGCCGTCTCATGAATTGTTGGGAGTGCCCATTACTTCCGATAAGATATCTTATGTAAAGTTAGCTCGCGAAAAGGCCTGGAAAACGAGCCGAATCGGGTGTGGCCTCTTACGACTGGCGCCGGGCGCCGCGCCCCAGGAGCTGCGCGGCTGCGGCCGCGTCGAGCACTCGAATGCCCTGCCGCTCGAGCCCCGCGAAGTCGCGCAGATTGTCGGTGACGACAACGCGAGCGGCCGAGGCGCGCACGACGGCGGCGATGTGCGCGTCGTACACGCGGCCCCCGGAGACGCCCTCCCGGCTGCTGCCGACCAGGAACGTACGCCGCTGGCTGACGGGCAGATCCGCGAGGTCGAACCGCGCCAGCACCTCGGCCTCCAGGAGCGCCACGGCTTCCGCTGCCTTCAAGCGGAACTCCTGCGGCAGCCGGGTGGCCACCGAATAGAACTCCAGGCAGCAAGGCCAGGCCGTCCGGGGCCGGCCCAGACGTCCCGACACGATGGCCTCGAAGAGGCGCTGGGCGCCGGCGGAGCGTGCTCCGAAGTCGATCAGGCCCGTCAGGAGGACGCTGGTGTCCAGGAAGGCGCCCTTCAAGACGGCCGGACGGGCTACCACGGCCAGCGGCCGCGTTCTTCGTCGATCAGGCCAGCCACGTCCACGTCGGCCTGCTTGTCGCGCCGGGCGGTCGGGCGCGCCACCAGGCGGCGCCCGACGCGATGCAGGCGCGGGCCGGGCACGTCGCGGACGAGCCGCACCGACGCGTCGTCCTCGAGGACGATCTCCAGCTCGGTTCCGGGCCGGAGGCCGGCCCGGCGCCGGATCTCGGACGGAATCACCACGCGGCCTGCCTTATCGATGGCACCCTTCATGCCAGAATCATACCAGATCGGATGCCGTTGCTGACCCATTTCCTCTAGTGCTCGCGCTTCATCCGCGCCCGGCGCGCGACCTCGCGATCGCTCGGTGAATCGAGGGCGGTGTCGCCGATCTTGATCTCGCCACGGCGCTCGTAGTGACCGATGATCAGCCCGTTTGCAGAGACGCGGGAGCCGGTCAGCTCGAACGAATGCGCGGCCGAGCCGTCGGCGAACAGCCTCTTGCCGCCGCCGAGTACCACCGGCACCGTGAAGATGCTGATGGCGTCGACGAGGTCATTGGCGAGCAATGCATGGACGAGCTCCGTGCTGCCCTGGGTGACCAGATTCGGCCCGTCCTCCTGCTTCAGGCGCTTCACGTCGTTGATGTCGCGCAGCCGCACCGAGCCCTGCCAGCTCGTATCGACCTCGCCCGAGCGCGAAACCGCGTACTTCTTGATGTCCTTGAAGAGCTTGGCGATGCCTCCATGGGGAGCGTCTTCGTCGTAGTAGGGCCAATACGCGGCGAAGATCTCGTAGGTCTTGCGGCCCAGGAGGAGGTCGAATTTCTCCTTGAAGACGCGGTCGATCTCTTCGCCGAACTCTGGGCAGAAATAGGGCATCACCCAGCCGCCGAACTTGAAGCCCTTGGTGGGATCCTCCCAGGGCCCGCCCGGCGCTTGCATGACGCCGTCCATGGAAACCTGGGCGCCGACGATGATCTTCCGCATGGGTCTCGCTCCTCGAAACATTTACGTCTCGGCGAGCGGTGCGGCGCAAGGAGGGCGGCGCATTTTCGCGTGTCACAATTCCCCCCATGAGCACACCACGCCGGCAGTTCCTGAAGAGGTCCGCCCTCGGTCTGGCCAGCGCCGCCCTCGCCCAGGCCGGGCCCGCGAGCGCCGAGCCGCAGGCCCCGTCCCCTTCGCCCGCCACTCCGCCCGGCATGCCGCCGGCGTTCGGCACGGGCCCTTCCGTGGGACCGGAGGTCACACCGGCCACGATCGCGGAGGCGGAGAAGCTCATGCAGGTCACGCTGACGCCGGCCGAGCGCGCCCAGGCCGCGGGCAACTGGCGCGTCTCCATGGCGCCTCTCTACGAGCGCCGCACGGGGCCGCGCAAGGTCGCGCTCGATTCCACGCTGGCCCCGGCCAGCCGCTGGAACCCCGCCATCCCCGGCGTCGTCGTGGGTCCCGCACGAGACCGGTTCGTGCGCACGAGCAGCCCCGCTCGCCCACTGCCGGCCAAGGACGAGGACATCGCGTACGCCGGCGTCCGCGACCTCTCGCGCTGGATCCAGTCCCGCGCGCTCGCGTCCGAGCGCCTCACGCGGATCTACCTCGACCGGCTCGAGCGCTTCCAGCCGAAGATCAACGCGACCATCACCCTCACGCGCGACTTCGCGCTCGCGCAGGCGAAGAAGGCGGATACGGAGATCGCGGCCGGCCGCTACCTGGGGCCCCTGCACGGCATTCCCTGGGGCGCGAAAGACCTCGTCGACACCGCGGGCATCGCCACTACCTACGGAGCCGAGCCCTTCCGCAACCGCGTCCCCGAAAAGGACGCCGCCGTGGTGGAGCGCCTGCATCGCGCGGGCGCGGTGCTGGTGGCCAAGCTGAGCCTGGGTGCGCTCGCCCTCAACGACATCTGGTTCGGAGGCGAGACGAAGAACCCGTGGCTCCTCGAAGAGGGCGCCTCCGGCAGCAGCGCGGGACCGGGCGCGGCCACCGCGTCCGCCTGCGTCGCCTTCTCCATGGCCAGCGAGACCGGCGGCAGCATCATCGCCCCCGCCATGCGCGACGGTGTGGTCGGCCTGCGTCCGACCTACGGGCGCGTGCCCCGCACGGGCGCGATGACGCTGTGCTGGTCGCTGGACAAGCTCGGGCCCATGGCGCGCTACGTCGAAGACACGCTGTTCGTGCTCCGCGCCATCTCGGGCCCGGACGCGGGCGACGTGGCCAGCGTGCCCAGCCGCCTCGACTTCGACGCCTCCGCGAACGTGGCCGGGCTCAAGCTCGGCTACTTCCCGAAATGGATGGCCGAGTCCCCCGCCACCGACGTGGATCGCGCCGCCCTGGAGACGGCGCGGAAGCAGGGCCTCGTCCCGGTCGAGGTCGCGCTCCCCGACTGGCCGTACGGCTCCCTCAACACGATCCTGTTCGCGGAAGCGGCGGCCGCGTTCGAGGAGCTGACCCTGACCGGCGGCGTGGACCAGCTCAAGATGCAGGTGCCTGACGCCTGGCCGAACATCTTTCGCCAGGCGCGCTTCCTGTCCGCGGTCGACCTCGTCCAGGCCGACCGGATGCGGCGCCGCGTCGCGGAAGAGATGGCGCGCCTGTTCGACAAGGTGGACCTGCTCCTCGTGCCGTCGCTGCGCGACGAGATGCTCACGATCTCGAACCAGACGGGCCACCCGTCGCTCACGTTGCGCGCCGGGTTCGTCGAGGTGGGACAGGCGCGCAGCGACTGGGCTCCCGATCCCGACCATCCGCTGCCGAAGTTCGACCCCAAGCGCCGGGTGCCTCACGGCATCACGCTGATCGGCCGTCTCTTCGACGAAGGGCTGCTCGGGCGCGTGGGCATCGCCCTGGAGCGGGCCTTCGCGGTCGCGGACGAGCGGCCCCCGGGGTTCTGAGGAGATCAAGGCGTCAGCGTGCGCTGCGCTCGAGGAATTCCTTGAGGCGGCCCAGGGTGTGGTCCCACTGCTTGGAGATGACGTCGAGCGCCCGGCGGGCCTCGTCCAGGCGTGACGGATCGAGCTCCCAGCGCCGCTCCCGGCCCTCGCGTGAATCGTGCACCAGCCCCGCCTCCGCCAGCACCTGAAGGTGTTTGGTCACGGCCTGGCGGGTGACGCCCGATCCCCCCGTGAGCTGGACGATCGAGAGCGGACCGCCCGCGCACATCCGGGAGACCAGGTGCAGCCGCGTCTCGTCGCCGAGGGCCGCGAAGATGGGCGCGGCTCCGGTGACCGCGGTGCGCCGCGCGGCCCTACGCCTTCGGGTGGGCGGCGACATGGCGCTCGAGGTTCTCCATCTGGGCGGCCCAGCCCTCGTCGTTGCTGCGGAAGGCGGTGGCGCGGTACGCGGAGGGCACCTTGTCGAAGCCGGATTCCACGACGGTGAGGAGCGTTCCCCCTTCCGCCTCCTCCAGGGTGAAGACGACCAGGGTGGTGGGATCCTTCGAGTAGTCCCGCTTCGGATCGGTCTCGCCGGGGTGCCAGCGCCAGGAGAACAGCCGCTCCGGCTCCATCTTCTCTATGGTGATCTCCAGGGTCATGTGCTCGTACCCCGGATGGGTGACGGGAGCGCGCGCGGTGCGGCCGGGGGCGAAGGGTACGGCGGGCATCTTCGCCCCGAACCACTGCCCGAACTGCACGGGGTCGGTCAGGGCGCGCCAGACCCGGGGCCGGGGAGCGTGAATCCGGATCTTCTTCTCGATGCGATCGGTGCCGGCGTCGTGGGTGCTGGGCATAGGCAACCTCCGGGTTGCATGTTAGCCGAGGGGGCGCGTGGAATGCAACCAGACGGTTGCCTATAGCGGAAGGAGGCCGGATGTGACCCGGCTCACGTGCGCTCGCCATTCCGTGGGGCGCGGAACCCGGCCGCCGGAGGCCCATGGTCTAGTGGAGTCGATGTTGATCCGGGAACTGGGCCCGCCCGCCACCATCGGGCGCTACGACATCCGCCGCGAGATCGGGCGCGGGATGATGGGCGTCGTCTACGAGGCCCTCGACACCGTCCTCGGGCGGACCATCGCCCTCAAGGCCATCCAGCTCGCCTTCCCGGTAGCGCCGCACGAGCGTGAGGAGTTCGAGCGGCGGTTCTTCGCGGAGGCGCAGATCGCGGCCCGCCTCTCCCACCCGAACATCGTGGTCGTGCACGACGTCGGCCGCGACCCCGAGTCGGGGACTCTGTTCATCGCGCTCGAGCACCTGGAAGGCCAGCCCCTCTCCGCCCTCGTGACCCCGGGCTCTCCCCTGCCCTGGCCGGAGGCCCTGCGCATCGTGCGGCGGGTGGCGGAGGCGCTGCACCACGCGCATGGCCAGGGCGTCGTGCACCGCGACGTCAAGCCCGCGAACATCGTGCTCCTGGCCTCGGGCGAGCCCAAGATCCTCGACTTCGGCATCGCGCGCCTGGCCCAGGAGCAGGGGCATCTCACCCCGGGCAAACACTTCTTCGGGACGCCGCTCTACATGTCCCCCGAGCAGGCACTCGGACGTCCGGTCGACGGGCGCTCCGACCTGTTCGCGCTGGGGGCCGTGCTCTATTTCCTCCTGCTCGGCCGCGCCGCCTTCGCCGCCGAGAACATCCCGACGATTCTCGTGCGCGTGGTGCGCCAGTACCCGCCGCTGCCGTCCTTCCTGAGGCCGGAGATCCCCGCCGCCGTGGACGACATCGTCGCGCGGGCGACGGCCAAGGATCCCGCCCACCGCTATCCGGACGGCAAGTCCATGGCGGAAGACATCGAGGACGTCCTGGCCGGTCGTGCGGCGCGGCATCGCGCCGCCTGGAACGCGCCCGTGCTTCCGCGGACGGAATCGGCGACGGTCGCGGACACGGAAGATCCCCTCGCGTTCCTGCAGTCCGAGCTCGGCCTCGGCCACACGATCGCGGGCAGCGCGGCCCGGGCCCTGATGCCGACGGTGGAGCTGCCCCATCTCATCGCGGACGCGCCCACGTCGGACCTCGCCCCCGATGCGCTCCCAAGCGGAGCGGCCGTCTCGCGCGCGCCGCGGCCGCGCGCCTCCATGTTGGCCGCCGCGGTCGCGTTGATCGCGACCGTCGCCACGGGGTTTTCGGGGCGGCCGATCGATTCGGCCGCCGCGGTCCCGGCGGCGCTCGCGGCCGTGGATCCCGCCCCTGCGGCCGCTCCCACTCCCGCGCCGCCGCGCGACGCCGCTCGGCTCTCCATCGACTTCGATCACTCCCTCAAGCAGGGCCGCCTGCGGCTGTGGGTGGACAAGACGCTCCGGCTGGACAGGAGGCTCGGCAAGGGCGACGTGGCCCGGGTCGCGCTGCGCCCGAGTGGAGGCATCGGACGGGGCGGCATCGAGGTCGAGCCGGGCGTACACGACGTCAAGGTCGAAGTGGCCTGGGATGACAACGTGCGCACCGAGCGCGTGCGGGCGACCTTCCGGCCCGGCGACCGCCGCGTCCTGGGCGCGCGCCTGCGCGGCTTCTTCAAGAAGACACTGTCCCTGCGCTGGCAGTAGCGACTCGGCGATATCGAAGCCCCGGCGCGGAGCATGGGACGGCCGGGCGCGGCCCGTCAAGACCGGGTCGGACGCGGTCGCTCCCGGACGCGGACGCGTGTAGGCTAGCGGCCGTCTCCCATGTCCACGACGGCCGCGAACTCCGCCGCCTGTCCGCGCTGCGGCGCTCCCCGCGTCGCGGCTCCGGATTGTCCGCATTGCGGTGTCGTCTACGCGCGTGCGGAGCGGCGAAAAGCGGCGGAGCCGTCGCGCGACTCCCCTCCTCCCGCGGAGGCGGCAGGCGAACCGCCTCCGCCATCCGGGCGGTCCGCCGCCGCCGAGTTCGCCCGAGGCCACACGCTCGCGGAAGCGCGTTCCGAGCTGCAGCTCGCCCGCTACGCGGTGCCGGCGGCGCTCCTCACGAGCCTCGTGCTGGCGCAGACGGACATGGGCCGGTTCCTCCTGCGCACGTTCTTCGGCATGTGGTTGCACGAGCTGGGTCACGCCGTCGCGGCCTGGCTGTGCGGGTACCCCGCCTTCCCCGGCCCCTGGTTCACGAGCGTCGGCGAGGAGCGCTCCTTCCTCTTCGCGCTGGCCATCACCGCCGGTCTCGCCTATGCCATCTGGCGGGCACGGATGGAAGGCGAGCGCGTGTGGATGGGCGTGGCCATCGCGGCGCTCGTGCTCCAGCTCGCCCTGACCGTGATCCTCTCGCCTTCGAAGGCGCACGTGCTGATCACGTTCTGCGGCGATGCCGGGAGCATGGTCTTCGGGGCCGCACTCATGGCCGCGTTCTTCGTTCCCCCCGGACACAAGCTGCACCGCGACTGGCTGCGCTGGGGGTTCCTCGTGATCGGCGCCGCGTCCTTCGCCGACACCTTCCCGGACTGGTGGATGGCCCGCCACGATCCGGGCGTGATCGTGTTCGGCGAGATCGAGGGCCGCGCGGACACCGACCCCACGGTGCTGGTCGACTCCGGATGGACCGTCGTCCAGATGGTCTCGCGCTACGTCGCGATCGGGATCCTCTCGCTCCTCGCTCTGGCCGCGGCCCAGGTCCTGCACTTCCGGCGCACGCGGGACGCGCTGGTCGCGCTGGAGAAGGACGTCACTCCTTGAGCTTGGCCTCGATGCGCGGGTCGGGCACCAGCCAGATCAGGGCGACCGCGGCGTACAGGGCATCCGCGATCCACTCGTTCACGAAGGCGAGCGGGATCGCGGCCATGTAGAGGGCCAGCGACAGCTTTCCCTTGGTATCGCCGCCCAGCGCCTCCGCGAGACGGGAGCCCGGCCCCTGGGCCGCGACGAGGATGTTCTGGAGGATCGTGTACGCGACGGCGGCCATCAGGAGCACGAAGCCATAGACCGCGGTGGGCAGCGCGGCGAAGTGGTTCTCGCCCATCCATCCCGTGGTGAACGGCACCAGCGACAGCCAGAAGAGGAGGTGCAGGTTGGCCCAGAGCACCTTGCCGTTGATGCGGCCGCAGGCGTGGAACAGGTGATGGTGGTTGTTCCAGTAGATGCCCAGGAAGATCCAGCTGAGGACGTAGGTCAAGAAGACCGGGATCAGGTGGCGGAGCGAGCCCCAGTCCGTGCCCTCCGGGACCTTGAGCTCCAGCACCATGATGGTGATCAGGATCGCGATGACGCCGTCGGTGAATGCCTCCAGCCTCCCCTTGGTCATGGCGCGCGATTATGCAGAAAAAGCGTGGGCTCCGCTTCCGGCGCGGCCGCGTCCCGGACAATAGGCGAAAGGAGGAGCACACATGAGAGCGCCTCGTCTCTGGGTCCCCGCCTGCGTGATCACCCTCGGCCTCGCCGGAACCGCCTCCGCGACCACGTATTACGTCGCACCGACGGGCAACGACGCCGGCAGCGGATCGTCCACCTCGCCCTGGCAGACGCTGCAGCACGCCGTCGAGACGATCGCGCCCGGAGACGTGATCCTGGTGCGCTCGGGGACCTACGCGGGCTGCCGAATCCGCAATTCGGGCACGCCGGCCGCGCCCAAGACCCTTTCCCGTGACGTCGGGGCTGCCGTCCTCATCAATACGCCCGGACTCCAGAACAGCCATTCGAGCCTGATCGAGATCGAGAACGGCTCCGGCTCCGAAGTGACGGACTGGATCGTGGACGGCTTCGAAGTGGCGAACTCGCCCCACCACGGGATCGACGTCCGGATCACGAACCGCGTCACGGTGAGGAACTCCTACATCCACCACAGCGCGCCGTCGTCCTCGGGCGACGGCATCTTCCTCGCCTTCTCCGCGCACCCGCTGCTCGAGAACAACGAGGTGGCATTCAACACCGAGCACGGTATCTACGTGAGCAACAGCGCCGACTACCCGACCGTCCGCGGCAACCGCTCGCACCACAACTCGGGAGGCGGCATCCAGCTCAACGCCGACTACAGCTCGCGGTGCCCCTGTGGGACCACGGTGCGCGACGGGATCATCTCGTTCGCTCTCGTGGAGAACAACGTGATCTACGAGAACGGGGTCGCGGGTGGCTCCGGCATCAACGCGGACGGGGTGGACGACAGCGTCTTCCGCAACAACCTGCTCTACGAGAACCACGCCTTCGGGATCTCGCTCTTCGCGACGGACGGGGCTCACGGCTCGAGCCGCAACAAGGTCTACAACAACACGATCGTGCAGGCCCTCAACGGCCGCTGGTGCGTCAACATCCCGGGCAAGGGCAACAAGAACAACCCGACGGGCAACGTGGTGAAGAACAACATCCTCTACACCGAGCGCGTGGACAAGGGCGCGATCGCCGTCTACAGCACGGCCGCGGGCGTGCTCACCAGCGATTACAACGTGGTCGTGGACCGTTTCAGCACGAACGGAGGGACCTCGGTCACGAGCACGCTCGCCCAGTGGAAGGCGCTCGGCTTCGACGCCCACTCCTTCATCTCCACCGCGGCCGCCCTCTTCGTGGACCCGGCGACGGCCAACTACCAGCTCAAGACGGGATCGCTCGCCATCGACGCGGGGGTGAACCTGAGCCCGGACGTGGTGGCGGACATCAACGGCGTCCCCCGCCCCCAACGCGCGGCCTACGATATCGGCTGCTACGAGATGCCCTAGACAGGAGGACACATGGCGACCCGGAAGAAAGCGGCGAAGAAGAAGGCGTCGAAGAAGAGACCGCGCAAGAGCGGCGGTCCCAAGGGCCTGAGCCTGAAGTCGGTCGCGCCCAGCTTCACCGTGAGCGACCTGCAGAAGAGCATCGCCTGGTATCAGGACGTATTGGGCTGCGTGGTCAAGGAGCGGTGGGAGTCGGACGGAAAGCTGATGGGCGTCGAGCTCGCCGCCGGCGATGTCATCGTGATGCTGAGCCAGGACGACTGGAAGAAGGGGCGCGATCGCGTGAAGGGCGAGGGGTTCCGCCTCTTCTGCGACACGAGCCAGGACGTGGACCGCCTCGCCGATCAGATCAAGGCGCGGGGTGGCACGCTGGCCGAAGAGCCGAAGGATCAGGAGTGGGGCGCGCGCACCCTCGGCGTCGAGGATCCGGACGGCTTCAAGATCACGATCGCCAAGATCAAGCGCCGGGGGCGCTAGCCTCAGGGAATCGGCCAGTCCCGGTCCCAGCGGTGGGCGCGCAGTGCGCTCACCATCTCGGCGGAGAGCGCGGGCCCGTTGCTGGCGGCGAGGTTCGCCTCCACGTGGCGGACGCGGCGCATGCCCGGAATCGTGGTGGACACCGCCGGGTGGTGCAGGATGAAGCGCAGGGCCAGGTCCGGCAGGGAGCCGCCGGCGGGCACCAGCGCCTTCAGGCGATCGACGTGCTCCAGCGTCTTCCGAAGCTTGTCGGGCGTGAAGTAGATGTTCCGCCAGTCGCCTTCCGGCCACTTGTCGTTCACGGTCATGGTGCCGGTGAGGCTGCCCTCGTCGAAGGGAACGCGCGCGATCACGGCGACGCCGAGACGCTGGCCGGCCGGGAAGAGCGCGTCCTCCGGGGCCTGGTCGAACACGTTGTAGACGACCTGCACGCTGTCCACGAGCCCCGTCTCCAGGGCGGCCAGGACGTTCGCCGGCTCCCAGCGGTTCACGCTGATCCCGAACCCCTCGATCACGCCTTCCTTCTTGAGGTCCTCCGCCGCGCGCTTCCAGCCATCGTCGGCGACCCAGGCATCGCTCCAGACGTGGAGCTGCTGGAGGTCGATGCGCTCGACGCCCAGGTTGCGCCGGCTCTCGTGGGTCATCTGCACGACGTAGTCGTACGGAAAGACCTCCGCGATGGGCGTCTCCGCCTTCGCGGGCCAGCGGCGGTTCTTGGGAGGGACCTTGGTGGCCGTGTAGAGCCGGCGGTCGCGATGGCGCTTCAGGGTGTCGCGCAGGAGCTGCTCGCTCTTGCCGTCGCCGTAGGCGAACGCGGTGTCGAAGAAGTTGCAGCCGAGCTCGACCGCGCGGTCGAGGGCCTGCCCCGACTGCGTGTCGTCGGAGCCTGTCCACCCCGCCATCCCCCACATCCCGTAGCCGATCTCGGAGACCCGCCAGCCCAGACGTCCGAAGGTTCGAAGGTGCATGGCGGTCATCTTAAGTGAAGGTCTCGCAGGCGGGGGCGCGGGGCAAGAACGTGTCAGCGTTGACGCGCTTTCGTTCCGGAACGAAAAATCGCCATTATTCCGGCGCGGATGCGACTTCTAGTGGAAGGACTCGCCGCGAGCCAGCATGGCCAGGATGGCCTTCATCCGTTTCTCGCGCGTCTCCGGCTTCTTGGCCGTCTGGAGCCGATAGGCGATCGCGTAGACGTTCGCGCGGTTGAGACCCTCGAAGAACGACTGCGCCTTCTTGTCCTTGGCCAGCTCCTTCAGGAAGTCCGCAGGGAGGGTGGATGCGCTCGGCGAGTCGTAGGCGCGCTGCCATCGTCCGTCCCCCTTCGCCGCCTCCACTTCCGCAAGGCCGGCCGGCTTCATCCGGCCCTCGGCGATGAGCCGCTCGACGTGCCGCGTGTTGATGCGCGACCAGCCGCCACGCGGACGCCGGGGGCCGAACCTCTGCAGCCAGGACGCCGCGTCCATCGGGCGCTTCTGGCTGTCGATCCAGCCGTAGCACAGCGCGCCGTCGAGGGCCTCCGCGTAGGTGACGGAGCGCTGGCCCGAGCCCTTCTTGTAGATGCGGAGCCAGATGCCCGACGACTTCGCGTGATTCCGGGCCAGCCAGGTGTCCCACGCCTTGGGCGACGCGAACGCGAGGGTCGGGTTCTCTTCTCGGGGCGCCATGGCTAGCTGAAGTCGATGGTCACGTCCTGGGCCACCCCGCCCAGGATGTGATAGCCGCACGTCGTCTCCTGCAGGATCGAGCCCGGGACCAGGGTGTTGACGGGGCCGTGCGCGACCAGGCGGGCGATGAAGCGCTGCCACGACATCCCCGGCCCGCCACACTCGCCGTCCAGCCAGAAGCTCCGGTCACGCGCGCCGAGGATCTCTCGTGGGCCGATGGAGGCCGCCCGGGGCGGCACCCACGACCAGTCGCTGGAGAACGTGTGCAGCGCGTTCTGCATGATGGTCATCGGGTTGAGCTCCACGATGCGGCCGTGGGCCTGCTTGTAGGCGGCGAGGTCGTTTCCGAACTCGAGCCCGAGGTGCGACTCCCAGAACGCGATGTGCCCGCACCAGCCGATCCCGCCATAGCAGCAGTCCGCGCCGCCTTCATCTTCGATCTCCTTCCAATACGTATCGATGTTCCGGTGCGTGGGAAAGTGGATGTTCTCGTCCGGCGGCCGCAGGTCGGCCCGAATGCGCGCGAAGAACGACTGCCGCATGGACGTGGCGAACGACCCCGCCCAGTCCGCGGGCGCCGTCTCGCCGTGCTCGTTGGCATATTCGTCCATGTTGAAGGTCACGAGGTGACGGCACGACACGCCCAGGCGATTGATCATCTCCGCGGCGATCGCGTATTGCGGCACCGGGCCCACGGGCAGGATGAGCACGCATTTCCGCCCGGCCTGGTTGGCCCCCTGGATGCGCTCCACGATGTCGATCGCAAAGCGGGAGTAGAACTGCGTGCGGTCCTCGATGACCTCGATGCGGAAGTCGGTATTGGTGTGCCGCGTGATGTCCGCCCGCCGGATGGCGCGGACGCGGGCGCAGGCCTCCTCGTCGCGGAACGGGATGAAGCGGGACATCTCGTAACGGAAGGCCATCACTCCCCTCCTACGGCCAGGGCAGGCTCTTCACGAGCCGCTTCCCCAGCGACGCCGTCAGGTGATCCTCGCGCGGAAAGCCGTGGCCGAGGTGCTGCCGGAACCCTTCGGCATACTTCACGCCGGCCCGGCCGAAGTCGCGCGCCCGATCCGCGCCCACGCGGCGCATCCAGAGGAGGTACTCGTCTTCGCCGTGCTGGTGGCGGAGCCAGGACCGCTGCGACTCGTGGCAGGCCAGCATCTCTTCCTTGAAATCGATCGTGCCCGTGATGTCGACCACGAGCTGGGCGGAGACGCGCCGGCCGAAATGATCGACGTTGTCGATCGGGTCCGCGTACAGGATGGCGGGCAGCGTCGCGCAGGGGCGCGGGCGGCGGCCCCCGAGCGAGGCCTTCCAGTTGGGCACGGTGGAGGCGAAGGCGGCCTCGCGCACGATGCGCGGCGTCTCCTCGTGATCGGCCATGTAATCGACGGGCGAAGGCACGATCACGAGGTCGGGCCGCACGAGCCGCAGCAGCGCCGACACGCGGCGCTTGGTGGCGTCGTTGTAGACGATGGTGAGGTCGGAAAAGCCCAGGCAGGTGTAGCCGGCGCCCAGCAATCGAGCGGATGCCGCCGCCTCCTTACGCCGGATGCGCGCGATGGCGCCGCGCGAAAGCGTGGCCGTCCCCAGGTCCCCCGCCGTCATCGTGGCCAGATGGATGTCCCACCCGGCCCGCTTCAGATGCGCAAGCGTCCCCGCGCACGTGAACTCGATGTCGTCCGGGTGCGCCATCACGGCCAGGACGCGCATCACACGTAGAGCTCGGCGGCGCGCGCAGCGCGGCGTCGAGCGAGGGGGGGTTCAGGGGGGGCCGCGAACGCCCATCTCATGTGCGGCGTGAGTGCCCCCCCTGACTTAGTTTCGACAGCAGGACCGGCTCGCCTTTCTTCGCGGACAGGTCCGCCGCGAAGATCACGCGGTGCGTCTCCAGCGCGGTCTCGAGGTCCGTGAGCGGCATCTTGCGGCGGGCGCGGATGGCGTCCACGAACGCCTGGAACTGCGGCTGATAGGGGTGGTCCTTCACGTCGCCGGAGTCCACGAGGGCCGTGGCCAGGGAGCTCCACCGGGACTTGTCCGTGCCCAGCTTCGCGGAATGGAACTTGTCGTCGAGGAGGCTGCCCTCGCTCCCGACGAGGTGCGTGTGGAAGTAATACGGCTGCAGGCAGTCGATGACGGAGGCGACCTTGCCGGCGGCGCCCCCCTTGAACCGCAGGATCGTCACCGTGGTCGTGTCGTATTCGTAGGGCGCGAACGTGTCGTTCGCGGAGCGCGTCGCGTAGCTCGACACCTCCTCGACCGGCGCGTCCATCACCA
>Ga0111539_10000077_pt1 | contig 98027 bp, 73 predicted proteins | sample RhiMethybrSRZTD1_FD_79667 | JGI IMG/M metagenome (GOLD analysis project Ga0111539, IMG submission 79667) | Populus rhizosphere microbial communities from Tennessee, USA - Rhizosphere MetaG P. TD hybrid SRZTD1 (version 2) (version 2) | ecosystem: Host-associated > Plants > Roots > Rhizosphere >...
AGCGTCTGAGAGCGTCATGAAGGCCGCTTCCGATTCATTGGACCGTACAATCGACCTCTTGAACGACGGGAACAACCATAGAGCAACATGGATTTCGGCGGCTCGGTTGGTGGAAAGCGCCAAGATGCTACAAGCAAACATTTCGGAACCGGGGCACAAACAGCACTTCGATGCACTGTGGCTTGAGGCGCAAGCCCGCTTAAGAACTTTTCTTGGATTCGGGAAGAATCTCAACCCATCCTTCTTCTACGGTGTAAGTCAGAACGTCGAGGATCTTGATAGGGCAGAGGAGCTATCTCGCTCCAGGGAAGCAACAAGTTCAGGGCTTAGAATTGAAAGATTGGCGCTGGATGAAGCATCGCTGTATTCGATATGGTCGTTCTGCAAATTCCCAGAAGATTATGATGATCCAGTGTCGGGGCAATTCAGGAAGGATGATGAGCTAAAGGTCCAATCAAATTACCCGGCCCTGCATGATTACTTGAGGCATAGAGGGGTTTGGTCGAACTAACTTGATGTCAGATTTCGTACTAGATCCTTGCCACGCCTGGTGAGCGAATCAGATAAGCCACTTGCTCCAATGCCCCTCATCGTAACTCTCATGCGCTGAGAAAGCTTGTCAGTGAGGAGCATGTTGTCCAGTTCCGCGACGGCCGTCTCTATGTCGCTCTGTGAGAGCTCGGTCCTTCGCTGAAGTGTAAATCCTGGACTACCGATGATCTCTTCCGTTTCACGTTTGGAGGGTTCACGGGCAATTGCTTCCAGAACTACGATGTGTACGGGAGCTAACCGAGATATCACATCGAGGCTCTGCACCTGCATCGTCAGGAGAGTTGGTGCGGCTATCTGCTTGCGTAGGAATCGTCCGTAGATCTCTCGCTTTGCGGCATCAGTCTCTTCGGCAACCTGTACCAACACTTTCACCAACAATTCTTCAAAGTCTTATGTGCGGACATACTCCTTGGACACTTCTGTGCGCAACTCTCCCAGATCGGCGGCCAAGTCCTCTACAAACTGCTTTACTCGCGCCTCGCGTCGCTTTGAGATCTGGCTTGAGATGATTGAAGATATCGGCCCCCCTAACCAAGGAGCGGCACCTGTTATGTGTGCAATCCACTCGGCCACAGTCTCCGCGCTGCTATGCTCGGGGAGAAGCGGTTCTTTCACTGGTGATGTCTCACTTCTCGAAACCTCGCCTTCGTCTTACCCCACGTTTCTCGCTCGATGGAAATAGGCAGATAACCGAACTCCTGAATGCGGTTGTTGTAGGAATCGACTACGAAAACTGTCGACGATCCTAAGGCAAGAACCCCGAATGGCGAATTGAACTGGCCCGGACCGCTTCCGCTGGATCCCCATTGCGTCAAGTAAGCTCCCTGGGTCGTGAACTTCTTAACGCAATGACCGTGGCCATCGGTCACATAGATGGTCCCAGCATCGTCCAGTGTGATACCGAGTGGCCATAGGAATTGATCTCCGGCTGGCCCTTGCGAACCCCATGCCCTCATGAAGGTCCCGTCTGTCGTGAAGACTTTGATTCGACGATTCTCGGTGTCTAAAACGTAGACCAGGCCATCGCCGCCGACCCTCACATCGTAAGGTTGGTTGAAGTCTTCATCTCCACTCCCATACTGGCCCCAGGCGGCTACGAAAGTGCCATCGAGATCAAACTTCTGAATTCGATGGTTGAGGCGATCGGCTACGTAAAGATGTTCCTCTGAATCGATCGCGATCCCTTGAGGCGTATCGAACTGGCCGGGTTCCGTTCCTGCGCTTCCCCACATGGTGACGTGGTTGCCGAACTGATCAAATTCATGAACTCGACGATTGAATTGCTCAACCACGAAGAGGCGGCCGCTTGAAGAAAAGACGATCCCGTATGGATACATCAACTGGTTGGGGCCTGATCCGGGTGTTCCCCAAGAGAACAGGTAGGTACCTCTTTGTGTGAAGACCTCGATCTGATGCGCGTGATGATCTGCAATGTAGAGCTCCCCCGAGGGTGAAATCGTCATTGCGACTGGAATTTGAAACTGGCCGGGACCAGAACCTGACGTGCCCCAAGAGGTGACATAAACTGGAGGCGAATCAGCAAGTGCTGATGACGCCATGATGGTGAGCATGAGCATAACGAGGAGAACAGGTCGGCCGATCATCTCAACGATACATGCCCTTGATCTTCCCCCACGACTTCGTCTCCACACTCGACGGCTCGCAGTCGACGTCGTACAGGCCGATCAATCCACATCCATTGGAGTTGGCCGGTGCACATGGCGAATTTGAATAGATTCCGGGGACGTCGTCGCAGAATAAGGGATCCGCAGAGATATTCCCGTTCTTTCCCAGTTGATCCGCGATTGATCCGACCCAATCCCCAGCGGAGTTACCGTAGATGTCAGTACAAGTGATGTCGATGACACCGCCTGGTTCTACGATGATTGCTCCACACTGGTCGCAAGGGTTCGTAATATATCCGAAAGCCACGATCGAGTTTTTCAAGGCGACCTGACCATCTGGTCTCACCCGGATGGCATCACCCAAGCTGCGACCCCAAAAGCCCCCGATGGTTGACGATTCAATCGTCACCGTGCCTGATGCCAAGACAGCTGCCCCGCCTTCGGCAGCACCGCTCAGAGCGCAACGGCGAATGACCGTTCCCTCTCCGGCAGAAATAGCGCCTCCGTAGTAAGTAGCTCCTCCTCCACCAACAGAGCAATCTTCGATCAATGTGCCGGCTACGGAAAGGGAACCACCAAAGAGATAGACCCCATTTTCCGAGAAAAGGCATCGTCGGACGGTACCGCCCAAAACAACGGCCGCTCCACCTGATCCCTCACCGTTGTTTCCTTTGAACGTGCAGTCCTCGATAAGAATGTCCCCAGCGAAACTTGCGATGCCCGAACCACCTCCGTCGAAATGGAAGTTTTCATTGAACGCACAGTGAGTAATGAAAGGGCTTCCGCTGCTGTTCTGAAGAGCACTGCCGTGGTTGTTAATAAAGATGCAGTTGCGGATGGCGGGAGACGAATTGTCGCAGCTGACAGCGCCCGAAACGTCCCCGCTGAATCCCCATCCCCATCCCGAAACGGTCACCCCTTCAAGGATGGAACCAGATCCTTCATTGGCATTGAAAATGAACGCACGATCGTCCTTGGATAGATCTTCAGTGGGTGAGATCATGACCTCTGATGGAATAAGATTCCCCGAACGAACCGCGATCGCCTTCCCGATGAAGTTGATGTTGTAATTGCCGGCACCGGAATACGTGCCCGCCGTGAGCTGCACTTCATCCCCATCGACTGCTGCATCAACGGCGGCTTGAATGGTCGGGTATTGACCTGTCCCGTCTGCCTTCACGAGTAGAATGTCGGCGCGGCAGGGGAGAGAAGCTGCGAGCAGAATTGAAAGGGCGAGACAGCCGTACTTTGGCCGGAGATTCACAGGGGCGCTCCCGGTTGGGAGCTGGGATGCTATCAGGGAGAAGGAATGCAACTCAAGTATCGCCTAAGAGCGCTTATGACTGAGGTACGGCTCCAATTAGATGGCCGATGTCCTGCCATTCATCTTCAGGCCAGAACGACTGGCCCTTTGATGACCGTGCATACCGTAGCCCGGTGGCAACAGTAAATGCACGTTGAGCATCGCGCAACCGACCCAATCCATGATAGTGCTTTGCAAGGTATAGTTCAGCCCAGGCAGCCGTCTCGTCGAATGGACCAGATGGCATGGTGTGGAATGCTTCTGCGGATAGCTTAAGACGAGTCTCCTGACTTCTTTCGTAGACTCCGCTGTCGATCTCGAATATGACGGCGCAAACACGATAATACTCATAAATATAAGGATCACGGTTGTACAGGACCGGATTACGTGCCTCCGCCAAAAGGGGTTCGATTATGTGGCGAGCGGCCTGCGAATTCTTCTGACGCCAATTGTGGATGGCTAGCTGGAAAATAGCTTTGGAATCGGCAGGCCCCCTACTTACCAGCACTCCCAACTTGGCGATAAGTGAATCCGTTGTAGTGGCATTACCCAGGTTTCTGTAGGTATTTGCGAGTCTCTCGAGAAGTCTACTCTCCTGTACGGGATCCCCGTCAGGCACACGCTCAAGCCCATTGCTGAACTGAATACAGGCCTCTGCGTAGTTCCCGGAAGACTGATACGTGAAGCCTTTCCAGTAGAAGGCATCCGCAGCCAATCTGGATTTCGAGTTGTGAGTTGACGCTATTACGGAATCAAAGAGATCCCGAGCCCACTCAGGATCCTCCACATGTACTGCGCGCCCTATGAACAGTTTTGTATAGGGATGGAGATCGATGTCCTTTAAGCCCTCACGTTGAAGTGCGGCACGGAAAAAGGTTGAAGCGTATTTTGGCCCGAGACAGCGAAATTCGAGGAGTAGTCTTACCTCTCTAGTGTATGGATGCTTGTTGTTTTCCAAGCGCCATTCGATATCCCCGATATCCAGGAGATCAACCCTCAAGCTCGAGGACGCCAATATGAATCCGTCGACCACGGCCAAGAGTGCCTGAAAATCCTTGTTCTGTTTAACCTTATCCGGGGCCAAATTCAGAACCGATTGGGCCTGTTCGAGTTGTCCTTGTTCTAGAAGTTGATCTCCCTGTGACAAGAAATTGGAAGTCCGCTCAGCCATCTCCTTTTCAAGTTGCCTGCTGGAAAGCCAAATCACGGTGGCTGGGATAAGAGCCGCTAGGGAGGTAATCGAGCCAAGTACGCCCAATTTGTTCCAAAGACTTAGCATTTTGAATCGTCTTATAAGGTTCACGGCACCGGTCCTAGGCTAACTGCACATAATGCTTGTGTTTAGGCATCGACAACTTACATCCATCGCGAAGTGGAGCATATAGGCTGCCAGATGGTTGGCGCGAGGCCCCGTCAATCGTCATTTGAGGCGAAAACTGCCTTTAGGAGATTGCCTCGCGCAACTTGCTCTTCTGAAATTGGGTATAAGGCTGTGTTGTGGCCAGCTGTCGATGCCCAAGCGCACCTGCACCAGCCTCAAATGCCCCGTCTTCTCACGCAGCCGCGTCGCGAATGTATGCCGCAGCGAATGGACTGTAAGCGCGCGCTCGATCTCTGCAGCAGCTAGCACGTGGCGAAACCGATACTGCGCTTGTCTCACCGAAAGACGTGCGCCACGACCGCGAAAAACAGAGCCGTCGTTCATTCGTTCCTCTCTAAGACGCTGCTTCAGCAGCACCGCAACATCCTTCAGGAAATACACCTTCTGAATCTTCGCGTGCTTCCCCTGCGACGTGGCGCAGCTTGCCGCGAAGTCGAGATCCGCGACATCGAGCGCCAGCGCAGCACCAAGCCGCATCCCTGATCGAAGCAGCATCGTGAACAGCACGCGATCGCGAGGGCCGAGCGAATCCGTGCCCGTTCATCGAGTGCGCGTAGAAACCTCGTGGTCTCATCGCTCGTGAGCACCGCAGGTTCCTTGCGATCGGTGCGCGTTCCTCAATACTCGCGATGGGTCCCGCGTAATCGCACCGGTGTCATACAGGTATCGGAAGAGCAGTCGCAGCGTCGCCTTCGTGCGGTTCAGCGTGCGAGCACTTCGCGGCGTGCCTTCTGGTGTGAGTCGTGTCGCATCTTCGGTGAGATATCGGGCGAGCTTGTCGGGTAGGAACGTGCGGACTCGGATTTGGGAACCAACCGACTTGGCAAGCGAAGCAGCTCGGCTTTGTAGACCTAGATGGTCAGCCATGGACTTGGAAACGATGATGCAGGGCGCGGTTGGGGAGAGGGAGAGGTTATGATGTGGCCAGTTTTGAAATGCAGAACACCGGGAGGTGAGCGCAGGCGTTCGTGAACCATAATGCTGCCATGCAATCGCATCCGACCTTCCACGCTACGTTTGGTCGAAAGAGCGTTGGTTAATACATTGAGAGCAAGTGATCTAGACTGACTAGGTCGAGTTCGTCCTCCGCTTGCGCATGTTGTCACAAGCGACTCACACCTGCGTCCCACACTTCGAGTAACATCAGACCCTGCTAATTCATCGCAGCAGTTGCCCAAAATATTGAGACGGAGATCTAATTCTTCTTGCAATTGCTGCTTTCATCGAGATAGCCTGGATTCAGGACGAGGGGCCAGCTGGTAATTCACCACGCTGAGATTCTTCCCCCGAGAGTCCCCGCCCCGTCCTTAAAGAAAAGAGAATGGTCATGGCTGTCGCACTCGTGCGACCGCAAGGGCTCGATTCACGCCCAACCTCTGGAGCGTGCAATGGACAAGTTGCGTCTAAACCTCATCTCAGCATCATCCATCATTTGCGCTCTTCTTGGACCGAGTGAAAGTTCCTATGCTGACCTGTGGGGTGACCCGTCATCGCCCAATCTGACGAATGAAAGTCCTCTTACGAAGGGATGGTGGGATTCGAATGGAGGGGCTTCGTATCCCTTGGACCTCGTCGTCGGAGGCGTACATTACAAACCCGCCCCTATTCATGGATCAGTTCATCCAGGTGGTGAGAAGGGTTTCGTTGTTCTTTACGAACAATCCAATCTCGGCTTCTTTGTCTTTGATCTTAACAATTCTGGTACCTGGACACGCATTCCAGTTCCTTCGACAACGAATCAACAAATTTACTGCTCTGGGCACGTCGTGCTGCCGAACGGTGATTTCCCGTGCTTTGGCGGTGACTGGTGGGACTTTGGAGGTTCTCCGCATCTACCGGCTGATCCCTGGGCAGGAATACTCGATTTGAATCCTTCCATTTCGTACTCAATGATTGCGCCAATGGCTGGGCTGGCTCGTTACTATCCAACCTGTACGACTCTTCCTAGTGGCGACGTTCTTGTCTGGGGGGGCGATTACTGGGTTGGAGACTTGGACAACGAAAACGATGTGGATCCCGATGAGCGATTCGAGAACGATACTTGGATTAAGTTTCATATGGAAGGAGATGAACCTCAGTCAGGAGTTTGGACGGAGATCCTAAATCCTTTGTCTCTGGAAAGCTCAAATCGCCAAGTCATTCTCGATAGAGTCCAGCTCTATCCGTACACTCAAGTAATTCCTGCCTCAAGTGCGTTAGCATCGGATTTGACGGGGGGCGGTCTCCTGTGGGCTGGACCGTTTTGGAAAAACGCCGTAGCTCAAGACTCTAGCTCCCGTTTCTTCAAGGGAGATTACACGACCGTTGGTATTAAGGACAAACGCAATTATTTGGCGAGAGGTGCCTGTGCAATGGTCCTCCTTGCCTTAGATATGCCGAATCCAGTCCCGCGGGTATTACTCATTGGTGGCGGAACTCAAGACGAATCCGGAAGTGATCACACTATTGGAATGGTCGAAATGTGGAAGGGTGACGTTGCGAGTTCGTCAAGATGGAACGACTCAAGCGTTCCCGACATGACTTACCATCGACATGATCCGAGCGTGGTCTTACTTCCTGATGGAAAAGTGTTGGCTTTGGGGGGGCATGCATGTCCATGTCAATTCGAGGATGGCGAAGAACATCCATATGAAGTGATCCCCACTCTGATTTCCGAGATGTATACACCACCGGCCAGTGGATTTGGTGGATCGTGGGCGTTGGCTGATACCCTAGATACGCCGAGAGAATACCACTCTGTCGGTATGCTCTTGCCCGATGGGCGCGTTGTGTCGACGGGTGGCGAGCCAACTGATGAGCCCAATCACCCAGAGTATGAAAGTTACGAAATGTACTATCCGCCATATCTCTTCATAAACGCCGGCGGAACTGTACGACTTCGGAACTCGAGTGAACGACCTGCCATTGGAGAGATAGATGGGCACGGTCCATCAGGTACAACTGAAGTCTATTACGGATACGACTTCGAATTTGATGTAAGCCAAGTCAATCTCGACTCGAGTTTTAAAGTAGTTCTAATGAGACCATGCTCTGTAACTCATTCAAACGATATGCATCAGCGTGCTATCGTCACTGAAGCGACCAAGGTGTCATCGACACGCATTCGAGTTGAGGGCACCTTTCATGATGATGACGCGCCACCCAGCCCCTACATGCTCTTCGTCTTAGATGCGGCAGGCATCCCGTCGAAGGGAAAGTGGATCAGGATTAAGCATGGCACTCCGAACACCACCGCTGGCAATACTTACTGGCCAGTTGGAAGTAGTCCCATGTCGATTTCATCGGACGTGTACGTCCAACCCGGCGACACATTGTTTGTCGCGGCAGCGACCTATCAGCTTGCATCGAGCGATGCCTCACCCCATTCAAAAGGAAAAGATTCGGGCAAGATCGAGCTAATTATCGAAGGAGTGATGAAGGTAACAGCCGGTACTTCGACTCCGGCAATATTCAAAGCGCCCTCCGGTCCTTCGGCAAACCAGTGGTACGGTATTCGAATAGCTCCCGGGGGGGAACTAATAGTTAATAACACGGACGCTCTTGACCTTCGAAACGCCCGATCTCCCATAGCTTGGGAACGTCCTGCATTTCCAGATCCCTCCTGGATTGATGAAAAGATTAAGTTTTCGGCCGATTACGTCATGGTGAGCTTCGACCGTGACGTAACCATCGGACCAGGGTCAGATATTGAAATCCCTGCTGGGTGGAAGATCGGATTTGAAAGAGGCGATGCAGGGGCCTCGGGCAGAGATATTGGATCCGGCGAACTGATCGTTCTTGGGCAACTCGACTTTACGGGAACTTCCTCGAGTCCGGTCACCCTCAAGTCGGCAAGGATCAATCCAGACGAGGACCTCGATCGATGGTTCGGAGTGCGATATCTGGATTCGACCGATGAATCGCTAAGTAGCTTGACACACGTGACCTTTGATCTCGCGAAATACGCAATAAGTCTGGATTCATTGAGCGGGAACATCTTCGGATGCACCTTTACCAATTCGCAGTTGGGCGATATTTACGTCGACCGAGACACAAGAATACCGGAAGGCTATCAGTTCTCGCTCGACGCGCCCTGCAAAGTCGTCGTCAACAGTGATGATCCAGCCGTTCCCACGCATTGGGGAGAAGATCCAGATCGCGTGGAATGGTGGGTAAATGGCGGTATAAAAACACAACGTCCTTCAGGTGCTGGGTCGAACGATCGAGTGATTATCACTTCGACTGAAGAGGGTGTTGAACGCGGTGATGATTGGTACGGCTTGACGGTTCTAGGGACCGGGTTCAACGATGGCATAGGGGTCGGCATCATCAAGGACGCTGAAATCTCCTATGCTAAGTTTCCCATTAGTCTGTGGTTTGCTGATTCAGCAGAGGTTGGGAACACGGATGTCCATCACTATGAAGATGATGCCATTACAGACTGGGGTTCCAAAGCATGGATTCATGACTCCTTTATTGAAAGAGGTTCTGGACTCGACACCGACGACCCGATACTAGGTGCAGCGGGACTAAATGGAATTCGACTCGTGAGCTCATTCTCTAAAGTAGAGCGCGATACGATTCTTTACCAAGTGAATAACGGTATCTGGGTGGATGGGTCGGAGGGTTACTGCCTAAGTAATCCTTACCCTCCCTTGCCTCAGGGGACCGATGTAATAAAGGATTGTGTGATTCTGGGGGATTTCGAGGACGAAAACGCGACTTCAAATGGCATCCTCGCTGAGTGGATCTGTCATGAAGAGAGGGTGTCTATCGAGGGATGTAACATTCAACAGTGGTTCGGTCGCGGGATACGCTTCAACAACTGTGCTGATTCAGAGATTAAGTGCAATTGCATTATTGGGAACAAAGTTGGATTCAAGCACGATCGCCAAGAGCGCAGCGTAACGTCGACAAATGGGATCAATGTGGCAAGACAAAATAATCTCGCTGACAATGTGGATTCAAACATGAAAGCGACAGATGGGCCAGATGGAGTGTCCGCTGGTATTCTTGTTGGTGTCAACGGAAACGCTAGCACCGGCGAAAACCGGTTCGAACCTTCCGGAATTGGGAAGTACAACTACGAGCTTTTCGCTTATACGGACTACGATCGAATTGATTATCTCGAGAACGGTAAGTGGTACGATTATCAAGGGAATGCACTTACTACAGAGAGTACAATTAATCAGACGAATTCATATGTGTCTGGGGCCCCTTTGGATCAGATTCTTGATGTCTTGCCGGTTTCCAACGGTGGTGATCCCACATGCAGTACCGGAACAGATGATTGTGACATTTCTGGCATTGCAGGTCGTCACGGCACCGTTCTTTATCGTAAGCAGATGGTGAATGAAGTTAGATCAGTCGCCCTCTCCAGAACCAGTGCCGAAAACTCTGCGGAAGAGTTCCCTTCAGTCCTTGCCCTGCGAAGTCTGGACCCAAATCCGTTCCACGGCGTCGTTCGAATCGGTTACGACGTTCCGTTAGGTGCAGAACGCGGCGTTCATATCGCGGTGTATGACGTTCAGGGGCGAAGGATTAAGGATTTGGTTGAGCTCGGTGATGGGAAGCCCGGCCGGCATCAGGTGATTTGGGAGGTAACCAGAGACTCTGGAAGTGCCGCATCTGGCGTATACTTCATACGAATGACGGGTCCCCAATTCTCAGAAACTCGCAAGATAGTCTTCTTGAGGTAGCCGCCAGTGCGTTGGCATCTTTACCGCTTATTGTTGTCAGTCTTGGGCATTGTGGTCTTCAACTGGAGCGCCGCGGCAATCGTGATCCGGGTACCTGAAGACTACCCCACGGTCCTCGAAGGAGTGGATGCAGCGGCATCCGGCGATAGTGTCCTAGTTGGTCCAGGAAAATGGACGGATCGAGAGATGCGACTTGTTCAAGTGGGGCCCAATCTCGTAAATGTCGCCTGCGCAGCCTTCTTAAGACCTGGAATATCGCTGATCGGGACTGGGGGGGCGAATGAAACTACTCTTGATGGCGGTCCGGCTGACGTGGCGCAAGTCACGGTCCTGCACAATCTTGTTGGTACCGAAACGGCGCGCGTCGAGGGATTCACAATCCTGGCCGGTTCTTACGCTTTCGCAGTCTATAGTTCGAGCCCTCTCGAGATCAATGGATGTCAAATCGTTGGGGTCCGTGATCAGGCACTTGAGATGGGTCAGAACGTGAACACTTCCACCCCATCGAAAACAACGATGCGCAATTGCGTCATAACAGAATGCCTCTCTCCTGGCTTATCCGCTTCTGTCTTTCCGTCGGATTCGATTCTGGAGCTTTACAACACACGCTTTGAAGACAATCCAGGGGGCGGCATCAGCGGTTTGCGCATGATTCGCTTTGTCGCGGAAGATTGTGTTTTCATTAACCACCCTGACTTCCGGGCAATAAGAATGAGTGAGAGCACGGGTGAGATGAGGATCCTACGAAGTCTCTTCCTTCGAAGTTCCTCTGCAACCGCTAGTGGCGGAGCTATTTCTGGGTCAAACATTCAGAATGGTCTGATCGAATTCTGTACATTTGCCTTTGACAGTGCCCTCGGCACGGGAGGCGCCTTGTCCTTCAGCTCGTCCGGAATTTCTGTGAACCACTGCACTTTTGATCAATGCCATGCTCTAAATGGTGGATCGGCCTACAACGCGATCAATCTGTTTGGCGCATTCCAGTGGAACATCGTTTCAAATTGCTCGGGAAGTGCGGCTCTGCGTGGTGGAATCGGCTTGGAATTGGGATGCAACGTTCTTTGGGGGAATGCGGAAGGGAACTATGAAGATGGGTGGGTGCCAGCCCCCACAGACATTCTTAAGGACCCTCTCTATTGCGGTCCTTCGTCGAATGATTGGTCAGTCGATGAGAATTCCCCGTGTGTTCCTCCTGGTTCGGGAGAGTGTGGAAACATTGGCGCATGGGGAGTTGGCTGCGGAACAATTTCGCTCGACGAAACCAGTTGGGGAAAAATCAAGGAGATCTACCGATGAAGCTCAGTCGTACGGTACGGGGAAGAGCGGCTGTCCTTTTGGGCCTTTTACTCTCGATTGCCTTGTGGAAGGATGCGTACGCGATTCGTGAGCGCCGAGTAGTCCAAGAATCAGCGACCATAACTAATCCTGAAGGAGAAAGCCGCCTACTCTTTTCCTTCGGTTCCTTCCAGGGATTTCGGGACGAGATGGTCATCTCGGCAAGACTTCTCATTTCAACATCCAGTCCACTCGAGACTCCGAATCTCTCTTTAGCCATTGGAACACCGGATATTCCCTGGCAGGAGAGTTTGGAATGGAATCGTCTTTGGGAAGGCCAGGACTCCGACACTCTATCGAATTCAGATGTTATTACAGTGAACTCCGATGACGGTCGTATTGGATCCAATCTTGATCTCGATGTGACCGAACTTGTGCGTAAAATGGCTCAGGGCGAGCTTCTTGAAAACGGATTCTTTCTCGCACCAGCAGACTTGTCTCGAGACGGATTTACCGAGCAAGAGATGGAGGCGTTTTCGTTGCTCGCAGAATCTGAGCTCGTGATTCGATATCGCAAGATCTCTGCTCTTAGCATCAGCGACGGGGGACGGGAAAGAATGGCTCGACTGAAGCTCACGGGTAGAGAGGGCGAATAGCTTTAGTTCATCTCTAGGAGGCTCGAAGCATGGGCCCCAGATGATGTCAGAAATAGTCACGAGCATGAAGGTGATAGAAAAGAGGGAAGCGGCAAACAAAGACACGCTGCCCTGCGGGAGCCCGCTCTGTAAGATTCGTCATTGACGTTGTTCCATCCACTATGCCGAGGATGCCATGGCCTATTCCGCTGGTGTCATTCTCTCGCCCGATGCCGCTCGCTAAATGCCCCAGGCTCAATCGAATTTCGCTGCGGCCTCGAAGCATTCGTTGCAGCGCAGTAGTGCGCAGAGAGGATATCTAGCATGACGCGGCCGAGCCATCGGAGCAAGCTGTTCGCTTCACAACAAGGGGTGATCCCATCGCGTTCCCAATGGCGGAATCCATGTCAACGATCCGTACTGTTCACGCAGTTGAAGTATTGCCCTCTTGAGGGTGGGCGGTACTGAAAGTCCGACAGTCCGCATGCCCTTAGTCTCTCCATTCTTTTCTGGGCCGGCGATTCCGAGTCCATCATAGAAGTCCAGCGTCCACGTAGAGAGAGGCCAGGGTCTCAGTCGGGCAGAAGTCGTGGGGCACGATCAAGAGCCTGTATCGCTAAGCCAGCTTCATCTGACGGAGTCAGTCGCGCCTGCGCAGTGCGGAGAGACCCTGCTGGAAATCTTCTCGCACCCCGCCGCAACCCGCGTAACTGCGCACGAAAACAAAGAACTCCGCCGGATTCGTGGGTCCGCAGCCCTCTCCGAGTGCGCCGATTAAGACACCAAGAGAGACTAAGAAGCGGCGAGGCTGTTAACCACAGAGAGTCGCGGTGGCCTACCTATACTTGCTCTTGATCTTTCCCCATGTTGCCGCATCGACCGCGATGGGCCCACATGCCTCGTGGAAAGCTCCCACGAGTCCGCATCCCGTCTCGCCAGGTGGTGCACATGGAGAACCGACTTGGAGCGTGTAGTCATCCTGTAGGCGATCGCAGAAGTGTGGGTCGGCAGAGAAGTTCGATTGGTCCTGATTCGGCAGGCATGTGCTCCAGTCCCCTCCGAGATTTCCAAAGACGTCTGTACACGTCGCCGTAAGAACTCCAGCTCCATTCGTACAGTATGCCACGCTGCCTGGATGATTGAACGCGATAATCGAGCGATCGAAGTGCACAACCGAAATATTCGAATACACTGCGCTTCCGGTTGGGGCGACATTGTCTGCCAAGGTGCAGGAATTAATCGACAGGAACGAAGTGTTAGTCCCGATAGCACCACCGAAACCAAGAAAGCCGGCAAATGAAGAAGTGTTCTTGGCGAAGAGACATCTTTCAAAGGTCGGATTGGCGTTCGAGAAGCACATTACTGCTCCTCCTGTCGCGCCCTCTCCAGTTGCTGAGTTCCGGAGAAAGACGCAATTCTCAACCTGAGGCGCGACGTACCAACCCAGTACCAGGGCACCACCTCCAACGGCTTCGTTGTCTGAGAAGCTGCAGTCCGTGATAACAGGAGAGCCGTTGTCTCGGATCATTACGGCTCCACCTCCTTGCGCGGAATTCGACATGAAGTCGCATTCTTCAAGAATGAGACTTGTGAAATGCGCGAATATCGCGCCGCCACTGTATGCACGATTCACGCGAAATGCGCATCGGGCAATCGCGGATATCGACTCGACGAAAATGGCTCCTCCGACTCCGACGCTGTTGTTTACTGTTTCCGCGATGTTGTTTTCAAAGACGCAGTCTGAAATGACGAGAAAGGGAGCTTGAGCGTAGATCGCCCCTCCAAGTGTACCGGGGTACGGGGATGCCGCATGTCCATTGCGGAAAGTGAAACCAGAGATCTCGACCGGCCCATCATCGAAAGTGACCGATAAAATCCTTCCTAGGTTCTGCCCGTCGATTATCGTGCTCGATGGGTGTCCTGGATCCCCTAGTAAGACTATTCTCTGCGTGATGAAGAGATCGTGCTCAAAGTACGTACCCCCGGAGACCGCTACGATGTCATCAGCTGCAGCGGCCGTGATCGCAGCGGAGATTGTTGGCTGGTCGGTGGGGACATGGATTGTCGATCCGGATACGGGTTCCGTAATCCAGCTCGCGACATAGAGAATGGCGCTGGTCAGACCAAAGCGAGGCATCAGAGGCTCCAGGGCCATTGTCGCCGAAAGCGGTCAACGACGCAAAGGAGGGAGCTCGGTCGACAGTTGCGTTCGGCCTCATCGTCTGATAGTAGCGGGGAACAAGCCGTCTAACATACGAGACGATGTTCACTGGTGGTGGAGGAAGTGGTCAAATGAGTAAGTACCCTATGCCGGCAGTAGGTCCGTTGATTGTCGCAGTGACGGTCTTAGAGGCGCTTCACGATCCCAGGGAAAAGCGATCGCTGCATTCCCACCAGGAGAACTACCTTGTCCCGCCGACTTTGATCGTGGCCGCGGTTACAACGACAGTGGACCGAGCGACGAACTGGGGAAACTCATCAACGAAATTGTTCTGGCGGTAGGGCTCCCACAGCGCCCTCTTTCCCGTGCGCGCAGCCGAAGAGCTTTGATGCCTGCTCGCAGCCAGCTCTGCACTCAGGATCAGTTCAAGACTCGTTGCCGACTTCGCAGATTCCAGTTCTTCACTCCAAAAGAGTGGAGACAATACAGAGACGATCGTTTTTCGCCCTTTTGTGAAGCGCCTTAACCCAAGCTAAAGGACCGAAAGTGTGCGACTTCCGGGCCTTCGATTTTGGTAGCGGGGGCGGGATTTGAACCCTAGGCTCTCCTACCGGTAGGTAGCTGTGGCCGAGGAAAAAACGGGGAAACTCCGCCGCCGCATTGGCTGGTAACCCCCCAGCCGCACACCAACGGAGTCCCCCATTTTCGATGGCAGTCTTCAGAATCAGGGGTCAAAGCGGGGAGCACCGATGCACCTCAGCCACAGCCGTTCCATCGGGATGACCGCGATGATCCTGCTCCCCGGTAGCAATGCGTAATTCGGGCCCAGAACGTGTCATGGGGATCAAAAAAAACTGAGTTTGGCCTCGAAATAGCGCCGTTTGGGCCTGGAATAGACGCCGCCCAACACCCGATTCCGGATTAGGCCTGCGTCGGCTCCCCACAAATCTCGATGAACCGGGCCGCCAGCTTGGGCCCCGTGGCCTCGTCCTCGTGCTTGAAGAACACGAAGACCTCGTTCCAGGACCGGCTCAGGATCTTGTCCGCCCAGGATTTGAGGTCGTCTTCTTCGTAGGCCACCTTGCGCAGACGCAAATAGCCCCAGTCTGCGGTGGAAACGAAAGGCGGATCGCCCTCTTCGCCGGTATCAGCAACGCACCAAGCAGCTCCGCGCTCCCGCAGCACTTCATAGACTTCGTCATCGAACCAAGAGGTGTGGCGGAATTCGAATGCAGCCCGCGAGGACGGGCCCCAAAGTTTCAGGAACTCACGCAGGCGGGGCGCATCCTTCTTCATGGTGGGGGGAAGCTGCACGAGAAACGGACCGAGCTTGGGCTTCAACTCGTCGGCAGTGCGCAGCAGGTATTCCATCGTGTCGGTGACGTCGCTCAAGCGGCGATCGTGCGTAATTCGTTTCGGCGCCTTGAGAACAAAAGCAAAATCGTCCGGCACTTCTGCAGACCAACCCTGCAGCGTCGCCGAATTCGGCATGCGATAGAACGTGTTGTTCACTTCCACCGTGGAGAAGTGCTGCGAGTAATAGCGCAGCATGTCCTTGGCAGGCAGCTTCTCCGGATAGAAGTGCCCCTTCCACTCCTTATAAGACCAACCGCTTGTTCCAACGCGAATTCGCACGCGTTCCTCTTGTCCGCCGCTTAGCTTCGGCTTGGCCGGTTCGAGGTCATCTTGTCGGCCCAGGATGCAATGGTTTGCGCCAGCTCATCCAGAACATCCGTCAAGGTTCTGCCGGACTTCTTGGGTACGGCGAAGGAATGATCCCCGCCTTCCACAATGTGAATTGCAGCCTGCGATCCCAAGCGTTCGATCACGGGCTTCAATAATTCCAGCTCGGCCAGCTTGTCGCGCGTGCCTTGCAGGAAGAGCATCGGTGTGAAAACCCGATCGAGGTGATCCGCACGATTACTGGACGGTGCGCCCACTGCATGCAGTGGAAAGCCAAAGAACACGAGCCCGCGCACATTCGGCAAGCGCTCTTCCGATGCCGCGAGCGAAGTCATCCGCCCGCCCATGGATTTTCCGCCGGCGAGCAGCGGCAGGTCGCCGCCAATGGTGTGTGCAGCATTCACTGCGGCCCGCACGGTGGAAAGAAGGATGGGCTGCGGATCGGGCCGCGAGGTTTTCTTCTCCATATAAGGGAACTGGTAGCGAAACGTCGCGATGCCCTGGGCACCCAGAGCGGATGCGGCCGCATCCATGAAATGATGGCGCATTCCTGCGCCCGCCCCGTGACCCAGCACCATGAGATAGCGTGCAGTGGTGGGGCGTTCGTAGAGTGCGGACACTTCGCCGGCGGATTTGCTGGCTTCAAAGCGAAGCTCGGTTGCAGTGGTCATGATGCGGAGCCCAAGTCATTAGCCTGATAAGGACTCTGAGTCTCTTCTGATCCGATGTACATAATCCAGGTCACTGGAGGCCAGGGTGCTGGGTCTCCATGACCGAGAACGAACTGCAGCCCAAGTTCCGGAAACTCTGTTAGACCACGAAATAGCAAACCCAGATTCGCTTGATTGGAGAATGACTCTTCAAAATGGATTTGCGCCGCGTGAGGTGGAGCCGCGAGCAGGTAACCCTGGAGAGGACAGGCTTCATTGACTGTAAAGTGGCATACATAGTCATTCGAACGCAGTGTCTCGATTTCCCGAAGTTCCCGTGGATTCCGAAATAGCACATTGGCAACCATGATTTGTCCATTAAGACCCCGCATGGGAATAGCACTCCAGGTTCGCCCGCCCGGTGAGTGAGTAGCTCCTGAAACATGAAAGGAAAGTTTTGCGCTCTCCACAATGTTCGGATCGTCGTGGAATGGTTCCGGCAAGTCCTGAAGATTCAGAGATGCCGTGGAATTCTTTATGAGCGCCCTGCGACGATAAAGTCTACTCTCACCACTCTTCGCGCGGCCAGGCCCGAGATAAATGCTTCCATCTCGCCCCACACGAAGCCATAACAGCGGCCGAAGTGTGTTCTCGAACGCGAGGACCAAGCGAATCCGTTTACCCACGCTCGCTTCGAACGATGTCACAGCAACTAGCGGGGCTGTCACGAGCCAGACTCCATCTTCCTTTGAATCTTCTCGATCGCCGAGGCCATATCCACACCTTCTCCTAAAACGGGAGTCATGGGGTCGGCCATCTTCTCGAAGCGCTTCGGCAGGCTCTGAATCGTGTAGTTCGCGGGATCCAGTCGCGCCGTGACCTCATCCCATTTCAAGGGACAGGACGCTGGCGCACCCGGCAAAGGCCGCAGCGAGTACGGCGAGACGATCGTAATCCCATAGCCGTTCTGCCCGAAATCCACATACACCTTGCCGCCGCGGCCTTTGAGCATTCGCGCCACTGTGGAAATCTCCGGAACGGTCTCGACCGTGAGCATCGCAATCAAGCGCGCAAACGTGCGCACTTCTTCATTCGAATATTGCTGGCCCATGGGAATCAGCACGTGCAGTCCCGTCTTTCCGGAAGTCTTGATGTAGCCCGGCAGCTCCAATTCATCCAGGATGTTCTTCAAGGCGCGCGCCACCTGCACCACATGCACGAACGGCGCTTCCTTCGGATCGAGATCGATCACCAGCCAATCCGGATTCTCGAGTGAGCCCACCTGCGCTCCCCACACGTGCAGCGGAATCGTCCCCATATTGGCGACGTAGCGCAGCGACTCCAAGTCATCGACGACGAAATACTTGATGTCGCGCTTCGTATCCTCGGACCAAATCGTTTCGGTGCGAATCCAGTCGGGCACATAGACCGGGGCATCCTTTTGAAAGAACGATTTGCCATCGATGCCGTCGGGATAGCGCGTCAGGACGAGAGGACGATTGCGCAGATAGGGAAGAAGGAGAGGCGCAACCGTTTCGTAGTAGTTGATGAGATCGCCCTTGCTGTAGCCGTCCTTTGGCCAGAACGTTTTCTTCAAATTCGAAAGCCGAACGACTCGTTCCGCCGCCGCGGCTGTCCGCGCCCGCTCCGTTGCGGTGGGGGCGTTCGGAGCAGCCTTCCCACGCTTCTTCTTTGCGCCGCCGCCGTTCTCATTCGTCGCTTCATCTTCATGCGAAACTGCCGCGCCATCTTCCGCTTCAATCTTCAAGATCTCTTCTGCCCGGCACTCCTCCGGCTTTCTCTCCGGCGCCATTCGCATGAACGTGGGATGGCGAAGGCCACCCTCGTGCGTCCATTCCGTGTAGCGAATCTCGCACACGAGCTTGGGCTCGACCCAGAAGTGACCCTTGCCGGTCGGCGTGCCCGTCGCAAAGGGTGACGTTGTGCGCTTCAACGGCTCCAGCATCTTCGCGATCTCATCCAGCTTGGCGCCGTCGAAACCCGTCCCCACCTTGGACACATATACCAGTTGGTCGCCCACATAGCGCCCGAAGTGCAAGGCACCGAATTGCGCACGGGACCCTTTCGGCTCCGTGGATCCGCCGATCACGAAGAAGTCACGGCGATCGCACTTCACCTTCACCCAATCCTGCGTACGCCGCCCCGCATACTTGCTCTGCAGCTGCTTCGCGACAATTCCTTCCAGTCCCAAGTTCGACGCCGCCTCGAAAAACGCGTCCCCGTGCTCAACGATGTGATCGCAGCGCTGCACTGTTCCCAAAGGCGGCAGCACCCGCGCCAAGAGTTCCTTCCTTTGCACGAGCGGCAAACCGCGCAGGTCGTAGCCTTCCAGCCCCAAGCAATCGAAGAACATGCCGCGCACCGGAACGCGAATGCGTCCCACTTCGATGTCGTGGGGGTTGTTCAAGCCCATGCGCGCTTGCAAACGTCCGAAGTTGGGCCGGCCGCTTTCGTCTTCCGCAATGATCTCGCCGTCGAAGAGAAAGTGCGGCGCTGCCAGCGCACCGATCGCCTCCGCGACTTCCGGATAGCGCGCCGTGATGTCTTCGCCGCTGCGGCTGATGAGCTGCACTTCGTCGCCTTTGCGCGAAGCCAGAACGCGCACGCCGTCATATTTGATCTCGAATGCCCAGCCGGGTCCAGACGGCGGCTGCTCCGCGCGCGTCGCCAAGGTGAGCGGCACTTGCTTGGGATTCAAATCCTTCTTGGGCGCCTTCAATTCCTCGATGCGATCACGCACCGCCGCAATTGTGCCGGCAGGATCGCGCATTTCCTCGACGGTCAGGCCCGAGATCACGGACTCCGGATAGCGGTCGATCGCCTCCACTTCCGAGGCGCCGCCGTCGGCCTTCTTGAGAAGGAGCCATTCCTTTTCGCTCTTGCTCATCTTTACGAGCGTCCATCGCCCGCGCAGTTTGAAGCCGAACAGCTCGAGCTCCATCTTGCCGCGTTCGTATTGCTCGAGCAGATCTTCGTCGGCCTTGAAGGTGCCGAAATACCCCCGGTCCCACACGATGACGGACCCCGCCCCGTAGTTTCCGGCGGGGATCATTCCCTCGAAGTTCGCGTATTCCAGCGGGTGGTCTTCCACGTGCACGGCCAATCGCTTCTCTTCGACCTTGGTCGATGGCCCTCTCGGCACGGCCCAACTCTTCAAGGTGCCGTCGAGCTCAAGGCGAAGATCGAAGTGCATGTTGCGCGCCCAATGCTTCTGCACCACAAAGCGCGGCGGCATCCCGGGACGCGGCCGCGCCGCTGCCTTCGCGGCATCCTTCCCCTCACCCGGCCCGAAGGGCTCGGGGGTGCGGCCGGGATCGCGCTTGCGCCGGTAATCTTCGAGTTGGCGGGGATTTGGGCTCAATTCGCTTTGCGCTCACAACCGGGTCTGCCCGGCAAAAACTGCCTAATTCCTGGCCATTATGACGAGGGGCCCTCGCGGTCGATACAGGACTTGAATTGAGTATATTAGGGTCCGGTGGTAGCGTCGGGCCAGAGATTGAAAAGATTGGAGGGGACGTGATGCCGCCACATTCCATCGGTTCAGGGACGCTTTCGTTCGGATTGGTTTCGGTTCCGGTCAAGATGTACACGGCCGCTTCGTCGGCTTCGGTTTCGTTCAACCAGCTTCATGAGAAGTGCGGGGGGCGGATCAAGCAGCAACAGATCTGCCCAGCCTGCAACGAGGTGGTGGAACGCTCGAACCTGGTGAAGGGGTACGAGTTCGCCAAGGACCAGTACGTCCGCTTCACCGAAGACGAGATCAAGAAGCTCGAAGCCGAAGCCTCCCAATCCATCGATATCTTGGAGTTCGTTCCCCTCGAGAAGATCGACCCCATCTATTACGAGAAGACCTATTACCTGGGGCCGGACAAAGGCGGATCCAAGGCCTATCGCCTTTTGTGCGACGTCATGGTCCAGACCAGCCGCGTGGCGCTGGCGAAATATGTGATGCGCGGCAAGGAGAGCCTGGTGGTCATCCGTCCCAGCCAGGACGGTTTGATGCTGCACACCATGTACTTCTCCGATGAGGTGCGCGACTTCGGCCAAATCGACAAGGGCCACGACGCCTCGATCAAGCCGGCGGAGCTGTCGCTCGCAATCAAGCTCGTCGATGAGCTTTCGAACGGGGAATTCAAGCCGGAGCAATTTCGCGATGAGTATCGCGATCGCATCCTCTCGGTCGTGGAGCAGAAGGTCGAAGGCAAGGAGATCACTTCGCAGGCGCCGCAAGTTCAGCGCACGCAGGTCATCGATCTCATGGATGCGCTGAAGCAAAGCCTCGAAGGCCGGGCCGCGAAGGACGGCGGCGAGGCAAAGCCGGAGCGGAAGGCTGCGGCCAAGGCGAAGGGCACCACAGCGACGCCGAAGGAAAAGAAGAAGGCGGCTCGATAGAGGGCGCTCAGACTTTCAGCGCGATCTCTTCTCCATTCCCAATCGGCACGGTCACTGCGAAGAGCTGCGGATGGGACCTCACGCGCCGCGTGAATTCCTTGAGTTCTTCCGCGTGTGTGGTGGCGTTGTCCGCGATCAACATCGCGCCGGTTCGCATCTTGGGAAGCGCGAGCTCGAGGTACTGCAAGTAGCTGGCCTTATCGGCGTCGAGGAAAACGAGATCGAAGGGACCCGGCAGGGCGGCGAGGCTCGGGGCCGCAGTTCCTTCGATGATTTCGACCACATCTTCGAGCCCAGCTTTGCGCAGATTGGCGCGCGCGAGGGCGATCTTCTCAGGATTCATTTCCAAAGTTGTAACGCGTCCGCCGGCCGCACGCGCTGCGTCTGCCAGCCAGATCGTCGAGAACGCGTTCGACGTGCCGACTTCCACGATGCGCTTCGCATTCATGGCTCGCGCCAAGATCCAAAGCAGGCGGCCCGTCTCGGGAGTGATGTTGAGCATTCGCTTGGCAACGGCAGTCTCGCGTGAGTCGTTCTCTTCTCCGAAGGTGGCAATCTTCTCAAGAAGCTCCAACAATGCACTGTCCACAGGCCGCTCCTTACGCTCCGATCATCATTTCTTCTTCACGATGCGCCGCTTGAGGCGGCCCTCAATCTAGGGAGCAGCCTAAGGGTGGAGATTGCTGGCCCGCAAGACGCTCGAATTCGGTATATTTCCGGCGGGTTGGTTGCCGGGTGGACTGGCCCGGTGGGGAGGCGGTGGATCATGGATGCGACGCAGACCTATTCCACTCGCAACGCGGCGCGGATTCTCCAATCGACAGAAGCTCGGGTCCGCCAATGGGCCCGCTTGGGCGGCGTCGAGCCACAGATGGGGCCCGGCGGCCGTCTCGAATTCACGTTCCAACAATTGCTGCTGCTGCGAACCACGCGCGGACTTTTAGAGGCCGGCATTCCTGCGCGGCGTGTGCGGCGGATCTGGTCCTCGCTGCGTCGGCAGCTCACCGACGATATGCCGCTCACCAGCATTCGCATCCTGGCCAATGGCGATCGTGCCGTGGCTTGGGACGGGAAGACTTCGTGGCAGCCCGATTCGGGGCAATTCCTCTTGGACTTCGAGGCGGGGGAGATTGCCGAACATGCGGGGATGAGTGAGGAGTTGGGGGCGGCTTCGGACGCGTTGGAAGCGGATGCGGCGCAAACTCAGTTCGCAGCGACCGGCTCTCATGATGCGCGGCCCAGGGCATCGGTCGTTTCCGTCGACCGGATTCGGGCGTCTCAGACCACGCTCTCCCAAGCTGGCTCGCGCGCCTCAACGCTCGATGCCGATCCTCCCGAAATGGATGAGGCGGACACGCTGACGGCGGAGCAGTGGTTTCACTTGGGATGCGAGCTCGAAGCGGAGTCGCCCGTCGAAGCGCGGCAGGCCTATTTGCAGGCAGTCGCGGTAGACCCGAATTTTGGCGATGCCCATGTGAACTTGGGCCGCCTCTTTCATGAAGATGGCGAGTTGGGCAAGGCCGAGGCGCATTATCGCGATGCAGTGCGCTGCGCACCGGATGATGCGACTTGCCACTTCAATCTTGCGGTTTTGTATGAAGATCGCGGGCGGCCGGAGGAAGCGATTCTCGCCTACGAACGTGCGATTGGGTGCGATCCGAACGCAGCCGATTGCCACTACAACTTGGGCCTTCTGCTCGATGCGAAGGGGCGGCGGTCCGATGCGATGAAGCATTTGATGATTGCGCGCCAGCTTTACGGCGAGTCACGCCCGGAACATTGATGCGGCGCGTGTGATGCCGGGTCGAAGCCGGAAGACGACCTCGGCGCCGTCGAGTCGCGCTAAGAAAAGAACCCCGCCCAAATCGAAGAAAAACCGCGGCGCGAAACCGGCACCGTGGTTTCTTTACATCGTTCGCTGCGTGGACGGAAGTCTCTATACCGGCATTGCGACGGACGTCGAGCGACGCATCGCCGAACATCTCAAGGGCAATGGGAAGGGCTCGAAATACCTTCGCGGCCGGGGGCCTCTGGAACTCGTGTTCGTGCAGGGATGCGAGTCGAGGGGAGCTGCATTGAGTGCTGAGAGCCGGATGAAGAGGCTTTCGAAGGCTGACAAGGAAGAAGCGATCTTCGGCTCGCAGCAGTGCCTAGTCGAAAAGCGGGATTGAATTGTCATAGAATAGGGCCTCTTCCATGAGTGGTCCTTTCGAAGGCGACTCGATGCAATCTCCCCTCATCCTCAAGACTTCAGCAGCAGCTCTCCTGGCAATCGGATCCATTCTTGGGGAGTCGTCGCCGAACTGGGCGAGCACGCTCCACGTGCCTTCACAATACCCAACGATTCAAAATGGGATTGATGCCGCAGCCTTCGGTGACAGTGTCTTGGTTGCGCCAGGCATCTACACGGAATACGAGATCCGTGGTTCTCAGAGCTCCTGTGCCTTTCTGAAGGACGGCGTGAAGGTCATCGCGGAGAACGGACCGCAGGCCACCACGATTGATCTCATCGCGATCACAGGTTTTTCCCGTAGCGCGATATTCGCAAAGGCCCTTTCTTCTGATGCGACAGTGATCGATGGTTTTACGATCATAGGGCGAGACCGAGGACACGGCGCCCTAATTGCCCTTTGTGAAAGAGTGAAAGTTAGAAACTGCATTTTTACGGACTTCACTGGCGGCGCGATTCTCGCGCATGAGAACGCATCAATCATTGACTGCAGGTTCGTGGACTGCGTCGCCGACAATGCGGGCGCAATCTGGCACACAAGTGGTCATATCAATCTGATTGGCTGCGAGTTTCGACTCTCGGGGAATACAGCAGTCTACCTCGATCAAATTGGTTCTACTGCATCAGCGCGCGTCGAGAACTGCCAGTTCATTGAGAATTGGTCAAATGGGGGAGCGGGCGGACTGGTTATCGCTACAGCATTTGGTGGAGCGGTCGTGAAGGGTTGTCTCTTCAAAGGAAATGTGAACTACGGCACTGGGGGAGGCGGATTGGGCCTTGGACAAGGTTCAAAGATTGTGGAGGACTGCATTTTCATTGAGAACCAGGCGCTTGGTCCCAATGGATCCGGCGGAGGGCTCTATGGGGGTGGCTACGTCGACATGATCGTTCGTGGAAATACGTTCTATAAAAACTCAAAGACCGCAAACCCAGCTCCGGGAGCGGCGGTCAGCCTCGTCTTCGCCAGCAAATTCGAGAACAACATTGTCGTGGGATCACAAGGTGGGCCAGCAGTCGAAGCGTTGGACGGAGCCCATTCCGTCTGCAACGTCTATTGGGATAATCCGGAGGGTATCGGAATTCCACTCGATCAAACGGATCGGGAAGTTGATCCAATGTTCTGCGATCCTTCTGCCTATGATCTCTTTCTCCAAGAGAACTCGCCATGCTTGCCCCAGAATTCTCTTGGCTGTGGACTCGTTGGGGCACTCGGTGAAGGTTGCGGCCCGGTTTCAGTCCAATCTACCAGCTGGGGTGCGATCAAGGTCAGGTACCGTTAGGAATTGGCTTACTCACCTCAACCGAAGGACGTCGTTTCCTAGAGAGGGGATGGCGGAGGAGTAGTCCGGCAGCTCCGCTGCCTGACAACTTGCTGCGCCACGTCGCCCTCAAATCGCCGGACTACTTGCGTCGAAATTCTTCGAACCAATTCTGGGCCACGACCGCTTGGGGCGGAGGCTGATCGTTGCTCTCCTCCGCAACATAAACAACGAAGCGCTGTCCATCCGCCGACACATCGAAGACACTTGGGAAGGATCCAAAGCTTGGTGATCGCGCTTGTGATTCCCGCTCGAAAAGAAGTTGTGGCGAGCCAAGGTGTGGGTTCGTTCCGTCGCCGGGATCGACATCGACCGCCAAGATCGAATCGCCCGCACAGAAGAACAACTCGCGTCCGTCTCCTCGCCAGCACGGATAGGCGCCCCGCCCTGTGGAGACCAGCCAAGTATTTCTCATTTCGGGATACGTGGTGAGAAAAACTTGGAAATCACCCGAGGAGTTGGACAGGTAGGCGAGGAGTGGATCCGTCGGGGAAGGTGAGGCCCACATCTCCCACTTTTCGGTCGCCAGAAACTCTTGCGGCTCGGCGCCTTCGCGTTTCAAATCCAAGGTCCACAAGTTGGCGTCGTTTTGAGCGTCATTCCCTCGGGTGAAAAAGAGCCGCGATCCATCCGCGGTAGCCATTGGCGAGACTCCCGAAGTGACTTCCTTTGGGTCGCCGATTCCGCTCGCGGATTGCATGAAGATCTTCCCGGAGAATGTAATTCCGGTGCTATACCAGATTCTCTGTCCATTGGGATCCCAGAACCCGAAGCTGAATTCCTTTTCATTCGTCATTCGCTTGCGTGTGCCACGATCGACGTCAACGATCCAAAGATTTCCCCCGTCTCCTTCGGCGACCGGAGTCAAGATCTGCTTTCCATCCGGGGACAAAGAAGGGAACTGAATGTATTCGCCCGGCTGCCCGATTTTCTGAATGATCTTCCCAGTTCGATCGGCGAACGCGAGCGTCGAGATCTTGGACACTGCGCGCGTCATGTACGCGAGCGTGCCATCCGACGAAACCGTCGGAAATTGGCCATCGGATGCAATCAGGAAAGGATCTCCGGTTCGCTCGAGCTTCGAGGGAGAAAATGGGAACGCCCACACCCCCTCTCCGCTTCCTGTGCGGCGATACACGATATGACCGCTCGGAGAAAACACGGGGTGGAAAATGGATTGTCCCTCCAGAGTGATGAGATCGTGTCTTCTCCCTTTCGAGTCAATCGCGACCAGCGTGCCGAACCCTCGGGGCCCATGCACCACAACGATCCATCCCTTCTTCCCGGGAAGTGGCGTGCAATTGTGAAAGTCCGATTCGCCTTCCTTCAGCTTCACGATCTCGACCGCATCCCCACCTTGAGCGGAAACGGAGAGCAGCCCACTGTGGCCGGTCGCGAATACAATGTGATCATCCGTTCCCCAAGTGCCTCCCGAAGCACTGCTGAATTGTTCCTCGACGCCCAAGTGCGTGATTAAAGAAGACTCACCGCCGGAAGCGCGCACCTTGCGCAGATCGTTGTTTTTCCCGTACGCGATCCAATTTTCATCGGGTGACCAGAAGGGAGCCTTGGCGCCGTTCGTGCCGTCGAGAATGCGCACCTCGAGGGTGGCGAAGTCATGAACCTCCAGTTTTCCATCGCGCACCCAGACCATCTTGGAGCCGGACGGAGAGAGCGAGAGAAACTGCGGCTTCGATTCCTTCGGCATGGGAATGGCGAACTTGCGCAGCGGCGCAGGAGAGAGACTAGGCCGAAGCAGGAATCCCGCGGCCAGGCCGGCCAATGCAGCAAGGAGCGCAGCCAAAGGAAGAAGCCAGCGTCGATTCTTTTCCGGCGCCGCGAGCAACACTCCGGTTGCCGTTTCGTCCGGTGCACCCGCGATCGCTTCTTGCAGGACGAGCCGCGCATCGCCCGCATCGCGCAAGCGCTCTTTGGAATTGCGCGCCAGACAACTGCGCAAGAGATGGCGAATCCGCGCCGGAGTCTCGGCTGGAAGCTGGTTCCAATTCGGATCGGTCTTCAACACGGCGGCGAGAGTGTCGGAAACGGTTTCCCCCACGAAGAGCCGGCGTCCGGTGAGCATCTCGAAAAGAATCACACCGAAGGACCAAATGTCGGTGCGCTTGTCGAGCGGTTGGCCGCGAGCTTGTTCCGGGGACATGTAGGCAGCCGTTCCCAAGATCACGTGAGGTCCGGTCACGGCACTCACAACTGGCGAAGTGATCGTCGGCGAATCGACCGTGAAGGAATCGCGAGATCCTTCCGCGGCGGCGGACGTACCGGTATCGGAGCCGGCAGCGAAGGCTTTCGCCAACCCGAAGTCCAAGACTTTGACACGTCCCTCCGGCGTCAATTTGACGTTGGAGGGCTTGAGATCGCGGTGGATGATTCCCTTCTCGTGCGCCGCTTCAATTGCTTGCGCAATTTGCAGCGCGATCGGCAACACGTCGGCGACCGGAATGGCACCCTCGCGAATTCGCTCCCCGAGCGTTGGCCCCTCGACCAGCTCCAAGACGAGCGCTTTGGAATGCTCGAGATCCTCGATTCCGTAAATCGCGGCGATGTGAGGATGATTGAGTGAGGCGAGAACTTGCGCTTCTCGTCTGAAGCGGGCCATCCGCTCCTGATCGCGAACGAACGCGGGGAGAATCAGCTTGAGCGCAACCTCGCGCCCCAACCTCGAATCCGTGGCGCGATAGACCTCGCCCATTCCGCCGGCGCCCAAGCGAGCGGTGATCTTGTAGTGCGCGAGCTGTGTTCCGATCAAGCGACCTCCGCGGCAATGGAGATCAAGACAGCGGCTCGATATTACAACAAGGCGGGCTTTACCTCTCCAGCCGATATCCCGCTTTCCAAACCGTCAAGATGTGACTCGGCGCGCTGGGATTGTCTTCAAGCTTGCGGCGCAACTCGGCCACATGAGTATCCAGAGTGCGCGTCGAGATGGCGGACGAATAGCCCCAGACTTCGCGCAATAATTCGCGGCGGGAGGCGACGGCGCCTCGACGACGCAAAAGTGCCGTCAGAAGATCAAATTCCTTCGGTGTCAGTGACACAGCGCGGCCATTGCGGACGACGGAGCGCCGCCGCGCATCGACGCGCACATCTCCGAAGCGCTCGATCGGCTTCACGTCGGTCCGCTCGCTCGCCAGTTGGGAACGGCGCAGCAGCGCTTCGACTCGCGCAAGAAGCTCCGGAATGCCAAACGGCTTCGTCACGTAATCGTCGGCGCCGAGCTTCAGCCCGCGCACCTTGTCGCTCTCGATGCTGCGCGCCGTCAAAATCAGAATCGGAACGCGGTCACCTGCCTGACGAAGCGTGCGCAGAACGCGAAAGCCATCCATATCCGGAAGCATCAAGTCGAGAAGAATGAGATCGGGTGGGAGAGCGCGGGCGCTCGCGAGGCCGCCCTCGCCATCCGCCGCGACGTCGACCTCGTAGCCTTCAATCTCGAGATTGTTGCGAATTCCGTAGGCCAAGTTCTCGTTGTCTTCGATGACGAGAATTCGCTTCATGCGAGGGACGGACCTTCCTTCGGTTTCTTGGCGACGTCCGGTTTGATCCCGCCGTCCTTCGTAGCGCCGGGGAAGCTCACCACGAAACGCGCTCCTCGCCCCGGCGAATCTTCCACCCAAGCTCGGCCGCCGTGGCGCTCGGTCCAATCGCGCACCACGGAAAGGCCGATTCCCGTCCCAGCGATATTCGCGGGCGCATCGGATCGGACGAACGGCTTCCAGATGTTCTCGCGCGAATCGGGGGCGATGCCCGGCCCCTCATCTTCCACGGCGATCCGCGCATCGCCGTTCTCACACGCCAACTGCACAACGATGGTCTGTCCATTCGGCCCATACTTGACGGCATTGTCGAGTAGATTGGTAACGATCTGTTCGAGAGCATCGGCATCGATCGGTGCGGAGACATCGCGTTCGAGATCCAAGCGAATGGAGCATCCACGCGCTTGAGCGAGAGGCTCGAAACGCGCCACGATGTCCTCGATCAGGGAAGGCACATCGCTCGCAGTCGCCGCGGTGGACACGGCCCCACGCTCGGTGCGAGCCACGTGCAGCACATTCTTCACCAGGTTCTCGAGACGGCGCGCCTCCTCATCGATGATCTCGAGAGAGCGATTGCGCTCGGTATCGGAACGCACGCGGCCGGCGCGAAGCGTTTCCGCGAACAAGCGAATCTGGGCGAGCGGCGTGCGCAGCTCATGCGAGACCGCGGCGACGAAGTCGGAGCGCAAGCGTGAGAGCTCCGCTTCACGGCGGACGAGAACAAAGGCCGCCGCAAGAAGGCCGATGGCGAACACAAAGAGCACCATCAAAATGGGAAGCTGCGAGCTGGCTGGCCCTTCCATGTTCAGCTCGCGCGCAATCTCGGGATGAAGGGTCGCGTTTGCCATGAGACCGCCAAAGCCTGGACCGAGCGGTTGGCTCGAGCTGAAGCGCGACCGATGCTGGCGCGGCGAAGAGAAGATCACTTGGCCTTGCGGGCCCGAGATGGTCGCCGAAACGAGGGAATCGCGACGCGCACCGCCGGTCATTGCGGGGGAGAGCAGCGCGCGAATTTCGAAGGAATAGGTCAGGAATTCCGCAAGGCCTTCGCGCGTCGATTCGAATCCGATCACGCGTGGCGCATTGGCAGGTTTCGGATTGGGCAACGGTTTGTACACGAATAGCCGCGTGGGAGCATCCGGCGCACCCACGATAGTTGCGCTCGATTCATCTCCGCGGCGCGGGCCATTGGCCTCGGCAGCAAGCGTGTCAGCGAGCCAATTTTGAATCGCAGCGGGCAGCGAATCGCCCCTGGTAATGAACGTGCCCGGCTTCCCGGCACCGTCGGTCTGTAGAAGAAACGCCGTTCCCATGAGATCGATCGCAACCTGCGTTGTGTCGTCGGTCCAAACTTGGAGCGGTGCAGGCTCGGGCAGCCGTTCCGTTTCGCGGACCGCGGTTTCCAAAATCTCGAGAGCCGGAAGGAAAGCGAAGTTCTCGAGCTCGGCGGAGGAGCGCTGCGCATAGTTGTTTGCGGCCAGACTGGCATAGGTGGAGAGGACGCGATCGGTTGCTTCGCGATAAGAACGGATGGTGCGGCGCGCCTGATCGGCGAGCGCGGCGAGAGTGGCCGCGGCCAAAACCAGGAAGACCACGATGATGGGAAGGCGCGAGCCTGGGCGAAAGAATCCGAGCATCCAAACCTCGAGATCAAGGACGATCCACTCCAATTGTAGCGGTTGCGATCGGTCCCTTCCGTGGCCACCTCCGATTTGACACTTTCCTGACATCCTCCGGACCCGAATCGGACGTCATCGAGTCTACAGTTGCTCGCATGATTCGACGTTCGCACCTCCGCTTTCTCCTGCTTGCCGCGGCCATCATTGGCTCGGGCGCCGTTTTCGTCTGCAGTTCGTTCGCAATTGCACAATGGACGGATCGCGGCGTTTCCGGGCCATCCCCACGCGGTGAGTTCGGGTTCGCGTTCGACTCCAACGCAGACATCGCCGTGCTGTTTGGCGGTGCATCGAGCCTGAACTTCGCGGCAGTGAACGGCCAAACCTGGACCTGGAACAGCACGGCCTGGACGTTGGCCGATACCACCGGCATGACGGCGCGCTGCGACAATGCCATGGCCTACGACTCGGTGCGCGATCGAGTCGTCAGTTACGGCGGATACAACGGCACCTACTTGGGCGACACTTGGAAACGCGCCGGTGGAGCTTGGACGCAAATCACCGGCGCCACGCCGCCATCCCCGCGCGCCGATTCCTTCATGGCGTTCGATTCGCAACGCGGCGTCATGGTGCTCTTTGGGGGACAGATTGCGAACCAAACCATTCGGAGTGACACCTGGGAATTTGGAGAGGCGACGTGGACACAGCGCGCGGTCAGCGGACCTCCTCCCGCGCGCTGGATCCACCGCATGGCTTACGACAGCGTGCGCGGCGTCACGGTCATGTTCGGCGGTGCGGCGTCGCCGAACATCGTTCGTGGCGATACCTGGGAATGGGATGGCACAACCTGGATCGAGAACCTTACGCCCGGTCCGCCTGCTCGCTACGGACATGCGATGGCGTTCGATTCGGCGAATGAGGTGACCGTGCTGTTCGGCGGCCAAAACGCCGTTCCATTCGGGCAAGGAGTTCTGGGCGACACGTGGACGTACGACGGCAACACCTGGACCGAACTTCCGATCTCCGGACCGTCGCCGCGTTGCTTCGTGAAAATGATCTACGACTCGGCGCGCAATCGAATCGTGCTGTTCGGCGGATGGAATGGCACGCAGATGGTCGATGATACGTGGGAGCTGGTTCTCGATGAGCAAACAAGCGTCGAGAATCCGCAAGGCGGCGCGCGCTGGGTCTTGTCGCCGAACGTGCCGAATCCCTTTCGTGAAGTGACGGAGATTCGGTATTCACTCCCGGCCGCGGGACCCGTGAACATTTCGATCTACGACGCTGGCGGTACGTTCGTGCGAAATCTACTGGATCAGACGCAATCGGTCGGTCCTCATTCCATCATTTGGAATGGCCTCGATCACGGCGGAAAGAGAGCCGCAAGCGGGACGTATTTCTATCGTCTGGAAGCGGGCGACCAAAAGGCGTCGGGCCGCATGGTGTTGTTGAGGTAGGAGTAGTCGCCAGACTGCTCAGGACGAACTTCTCCCCGCGTCATCACCACTTGTCGCGACGGAGACTCAATCTCTGAATGCGATCCAACACGGGGTCAAGCTTGGCCGCCGGTTGTGCTCTGTAGACTTCGTTCAGTGCGGCAGTCACGAGTGCTTCGTCGTGACGTTCAAGAAATGCAGACAATGCTCGTTGAATGAGTCTCACTTCTTGAAATTCCCAGCCGCTTTGCAGCGCTTTCTGCCGCCAGGAAGAGACCATCGGGAATCGCAATGGCCATTTTCATAGGGACAGCATAACTGCTGTAATCCCGGTCGTCTTAGGCTCGCCGCAGGGCAGAGTCTTGATCCGCTCAACTCAAGGATGCTAGCGTTGTCTCTGGCGCTCTTTGGAGGCTTCGTGAAGTACTTCTCAGAATCTACTTGGCGATTCCCATTTGCCGGAACCCTCGCCGCGCTTGTCCCGTCGTTCTTTCCGATGTCAGCCACGTTCGCGACAACAATTCATGTTCCCGGAGACGCTCCCTCCATCCAGGCCGGTGTCAATCTCGCTGCGTTTGGAGATACGGTCGAGGTAGCCTGTGGGACATATACATCGGGAGCCCTTCTCAAAGACGGCATCCTACTTCGAAGCCAAACGGGCCTTCCGGACTGCGTGACGATCGCCACTACTGGAAGTTTTGCACTTGGATTTGGCAGCCTGACGTCTGGCGTGAGAGTCGAGGGTTTCCGAATTAAGGAAGTCAATTCGAATACGAGAGGACTGGATGTGTTCCATTCCATCGTCGAGATTTCGAACTGTGACGTGCTCGAGTTTGAAAGAGGAGATGAAGAGGGTAGTGGGGAAGGCGCCGGAGCCAGAATTCGCGGGGGTTCTTCGGTCAGTTTCAAACAGTGCCGGTTCACGAAGAATCGTGTTGAGGACGTCGAGCACGGAAGCATCGGTGGTGCGATCCAATGCGAGTCATCGACATTGGAGATTCTCGACTGTCAATTCTCGGAGAACTTCGCGTTTGGATACGGTGGCGCAATCTACGGAGAAGATTCTTTCATCTCCATTTCTGGATCTCTCTTTGAGGATAACGGAGCAGAGCCGTTCGGAGGAGCTGCTATTTGGTGTTTTGGAACGGGTGAGCTCAATATCAACGGGAGCACCTTTCGGAGAAACGAAGGAGCATTCCAAGCTGGAGCAGTTGCGGCGCAGTTTGTGACTACGGGCATTCAGAGCTCGGTCTTCGAGCAGAACGAGAGTTATGATTACGGTGCCGCGGTCACCATTGGAGTGGGATCCGTCGAAAGTTGCACGTTCAAGAACAATCACTCCGTTCAAGGAGGAACGGTCATTTTCAAGTCGGCTCTGGAGGCACCATCGGTTCTTCGCGAGTGTCTCTTCGTGGGTAACCAAGGCGCCCGTGGGGCGGGGTTTCTCGGCTTCGGGCCGAGCAACGTTGTTGAGAATTGCACGTTCGAAGCAAATCAGGCGATCCCAAGTTCCGGAGGGATCGTATCAGCCGGGTCCATTGTCCCTCCCGCCGGACACGTAACCATTCGCAATTCAATCGTCGCATTCTCGGAGTCGGGGCAGGCGTCGTCGTGTACCAACGGTGGGGAAATCACCGTGGAGTGCTGTGATTTCTTTGCGAACGATGGAGGTGATTGGGTGGGTTGCATCGCGGGACAAGAGAACACGGCCGGGAACATATCGGCCGATCCGCTCTTTTGCGATGCGAGCGGGGGAGACTACTCACTTCAGGCCAACTCTCCGTGCGTTAAGCCGCAATCAGGCGGCTGTGAGCAGATTGGCGCATTCGGCGTGGGATGTGAGCCGATTCACGTCGAAGGAAGATCGTGGGGTGCGATAAAAGGGTTATATCGCTGAAGAACGTCGCAAGCCCGAAGACCTCAGTTCCTATCCCCCCGCAATCGCCCCAATCACGAGAAACGGCTCCGTCCCCTTCGCCACCTCATCGGGCAGCGGAACGTCCGGCGACTCGTGCGACAAATCCTCCTGACACGCGAAGAAGCGCATGAAGGCACGGCGCTCTTTCGTGACGTGATCGCGAATCGCCCCACGAAGCATCGGGTATTTCGCTTCGAGCGCGTCGAGGACGGAGCGCTGCGTCACCGCTCCGTCCACCTCGACGGTGACTTCGCCCTCGACCTTCGCCAGAGTGCGAAGGTGCGCCGGCAATTGCACTCGAATCATTTGAGCGTCTGCACCTCGACCGACAGCACCGGCGGTAGATCGCGCACGATCGCGTCCCACGTGTCGCCGCCATCTTTCGATCCGTACACCTGGCCCCCCGTCGTTCCGAAGTAGATGCCGCACGCATCGAGCGAATCGACGGCCATCGCATCGCGCAGCACGTTGACGTAGCAATCCTTCTGCGGAAGCCCCTTCGTGAGCGCCTCCCATTCGTTGCCGCCTTTGCGGCTGCGATAGACGCGCAGCTTGCCCTCCGGCGGATAGTGCTCGGAATCGCTCTTGATCGGCACGACGTAGATCGTTTCCGGCTCGTGCGCGTGCACGTCGATCACGAAGCCGAAGTCGGTGGGCAAGTTCCCGCTGACCTCGCGCCATGTGTCACCGGCGTCATCGGTGCGCATCACATCCCAGTGCTTCTGCATGAAGAGCGTGTTCGGCTTCGCTGGGTGCATGGCGATGCGATGCACGCAGTGGCCGACTTCCGCCTTGGGATCAGGAATGTATTCCGAGTGCAGGCCCTGATTGATCGGCTTCCAGCTCTTTCCGCCGTCATCGGAACGGAATGCACCGGCCGCAGAGATGGCGATGAAGATTCGATTGGGATTCTTTTGATCGAGAAGAATCGTGTGCAGGCACATGCCGCCCGCACCCGGCTGCCACATGGGGCCCGTACCGTGGCCGCGCAATCCCGACAGCTCGTGCCAAGTCGTTCCGCCATCGGTCGTGCGAAAGATCGCCGCGTCTTCGACGCCCGCATACGCGGTGTCACGGTCGGTGAACGAGGGTTCGAGATGCCACACCCGCTTGAATTCCCAAGGATGCTGCGTTCCGTCATAAAACTGGTGCGTGGTCAAAGGCTTCCCAGTGGCATCGGATGTGTCGTACACGAACTTGTTGCTCTCGCCCTTCGGCATTCCATCGGGAGTGGTCGTCGGCTCACCGGCCGGCGTCCCCGGCTGCTCCCAGGTTTTCCCGCCGTCGCTGGAGCGCTGAATGATTTGCCCGAACCAGCCGCTCGTTTGCGAGACGTAAATGCGATCCGGATCCACCGGCGATCCTTTGACGTGATAGACCTCCCAGCCGGCAAAGTGCGGACCGCTGACCTCCCATCGATCGCGCTTGCCGTCCGCCGACAAGATGAATGCGCCCTTGCGCGTTCCAACGAGAACTCGAACCCCGCTCATGCCGAACTCCTTCAGAATCGAATGACGAAGTGGAAAGTGCAACGAATCCTGCCCCGATCTTACTTCCGGGAAGGCAATTTGCCGAGTCAGGGCGGTGCCGAATCGCGGGCGCAGCCCGCGGCCCGATCGAGAAGCAGGGTGCGCTCGCGCGCATTGCGGGTCATCGATGCGGCGCGCTCGAATTCCGCCCCGGCTTCACTCTTGCGGCCGAGCTTTTCGAGAAGATCCCCGCGAACGGCCGGCAGAAGATGGTAATTCTCGAGCGTCGGCTCCGAGGTCAGCGCATCGACGAGATCGAGACCCACTTGCGGCCCGAACGCCATCGCCACAGCAACCGCGCGATTGAGCTCCACAACGGGGGAAGGCGCCACCCGCGCGAGCGCATCGTACAACGAAGCGATGCGCACCCAATCGGTCGACGTGGCAGTGCGCGCGCGTGCATGGCACGCAGCGATCGCGGCCTGCAGCGTATAGAACCCACGCCCGCCGTTTAGTTTCTCAGCGCGTCCCAATGCAGCCAGTCCGCGGCGAATGAGCAGTTGATCCCATCGCGCGCGGTCTTGCTCGAGAAGGAGCACCGGCTCACCATTCGGCCCAATGCGCGCCCGCGATCGCGACGCTTGAATCTCCATCAACGCGACGAGACCATGCACTTCGGATTCGCTCGGCGCCAGCTCCGCCAAGATGCGTCCTAAGCGCTGCGCGTCTTCGCAGAGCGCCGGGCGTAACCAATCCTCGCCGGACGTTGCCGAGTATCCCTCGTTGAAGATGAGGTAGATCACTTCGAGCACCGACGACAAACGCTCCGCCAGCTCGGCGCCGCGCGGAATTTCGAACGGAACGCGCTTTTCCGCGAGCGTGCGCTTCGCGCGCACGATGCGCTGCGCGACGGTCGGCTCAGGAACCAGGAAGGCGCGTGCGATCTCCTCCGTCGTGAGCCCGCCCAGCAAGCGCAGCGTCAGGGCCACGCGCGCCTCCGTCGAAAGAACGGGATGGCACGACGTGAACACGAGCCGCAGAAGATCGTCGCCGATGTCGTCGTCGAGCGCGGCATCGAGATCGGGCGCTACGCTCTGCATGTCGTCGATCTCCTTCGCCAGCTCCTCGTGCTTGCGTTCGAGCAAGGTGCGCCGCCGCAATTGATCGATCGCGCGACGCTTCGCCGTGGTCATGAGCCATGCGCCGGGATTTTCCGGGATGCCCTCGGCAGGCCATCGCTCGAGCGCGATCACGAGCGCATCTTGGGCGAGATCTTCGGCGAGACCGACATCGCGAACCATGCGCGCCAAACCGGCAATCAAGCGGGGCGATTCAATTCTCCAGACTGCGTCGATGGCGCGATGGGAATCGGGAGCCGTCATGGCTCCCGATCAGACCACCATCATTGGTCCCATGCAAGCCGGCCATCCCTGGAGGTGATTGGCGCGGCTCATTCAAGAAGACGGGAGATTCGCGCCGATTGTTCTGCCTGCGGCTACGAATGTCGATTGCGTGTCGAGTGCGTCTGCATTTCCGAAAAACCTTCCGCGGCTCTCTGCACGTCGGCCGGGAAATCCGACATCTCCTGCACTTGGCGCACTTCGACGATCTCGTTCTCGGAGCCGGGAATGCGCTTCGCCCACTCGATGGCTTCTTCCTTCGACTTGACATCGATCATCCAGTAGCCGCCGAGCACTTCCTTCGCTTCGGTGAACGGGCCGTCGGTCACCTTCGCTTTGCCACCGGGGAATGTGATGCGCGCTCCCATCGAAGGCGGATGCAATCCATCGAGCGCCAACAACACACCGGCCTTCTGCAGCGACTCGTTGTACTTCATCATCGCTTCGACCGCTTTCGCATCCGGCACCGTGCCCGGCGCCGCCTTCTCGTATCCCTTCGGGATCATCAGCATCATGAAGCGCATCGTCGTGTCTCCTTGGATCGAATTCGGTGGTTATCGCTGCGATGCCGCTTGATTGCGAATCCGCCGCTCTTGTTCGCGAAGCTCGGGCGTGAATTCGGCGCCGAAATCTTCTTCTTCGAAGATCGGCCGGATTTCGACTTCGCCCTCTCGGAACGGCGCGCGCTTCAACCACTCGATGGCGTCCTGGAGAGACTTCACTTTCCAAATCCAGAAGCCGGCGATCAATTCCTTGGTCTCGGCGAACGGACCGTCGATCACGCTCTTCTTCGATCCATCGAAGCGGATCCGGACACCTTTGGAGGAGGGGTGAAGACCTTCGCCTGCGAGCATCACGCCCGCTTTGGACAGCTCCTCATTGAACTTTCCCATTTCGGTCAGGACTTGCTCGGTCGGCATGACGCCCGCTTCCGACTCATTGTTCGCCTTGACGATCACGATGACTCGCATTGTCGATCTCCTTACGGTTTCTTGGTTTCGGAGCTAGGCGCCGGCCCTCGCCGGCTGCTGTTCCCTTGCTCTACCGGTACGACGAACGGCGCCGGCCGAGATCGACACGCCTCCCCCAATTTTTTTTGGGGGAGGCGGCGAGTTTTTGGGGCCGGCGAGTCCCTATTCCGGATTTCCGATGGTCAGCTTGAAGCCGTCCGGGTCGACCACCGTGAAGGCCATGGGTCCCCAGGGAAGAGGCGCAGGCTCCCCCTCCAGCTTGATTCCGGAGGCCTTCGCCCGATCCGCCAATTCCTTGATGTCCTGTTCCGTCTCGAGATAGAGCCTCAATCCAATGCCTTTCACGCGGTCTTTCCCCTTCGCAAAGTCGTCCTGCGTAATCCCGAGCAGGGCTTCACCTGCGACGAGCATCGCACCCACGGTCTTTCCCCCTTCCTCGTGAACCTCGTCCACCTCGAATCCCAATCCCTGGTAGAAGCGAAGGCTTCTTTGGAAGTCGCCGACGGTGAGTGAAGGAGCCAGGCTCTTGGCCTTGAGGGTCATCGTTGCCATGTTGAGTCTCCTCATTTTGAGGCTGCGAATGTGCAGCACAATGTGGCGTGAAGGGGCCGCTTACATTTGTTTGCGAGGCTGCTCCTTCTGCGTGGCCGCATAGCTCATGCCGAACTGCAGAATGCGTTGGATCAATTCTTCGAAATCGATGCCCATGTGTTTGGCGGACATCGAGAAATCCTCATCCTTGGCGATTTGCGGATTGGGATTCGCTTCCAGCAGATAGGCCTTTCCCTCTTCCGTCACGCGATAGTCGAGACGCGCATAGCCGCTCATTCCGAGCAGGTTGTAGATCTGTTTGGAAAGCCGGCCGAGGTCCAGGCGCATCTTCTTCGTTAGCTTTGCGGGGCCGGTCTTGAGGCCGACCTTGCGCTGGTATTCGGGGTCCCATTTCGCACGATCGGAAGCGATCAAGGGAGCGTCCGGCGAGAGATCGGTCATCGACAACTCCCACGCCGGAAGAACCGTCGTGCGATCGTTGCCCATGACGCCCACGTAAATCTCACGGCCTTCGATGAATTGCTCGGCGATGGCCGTCGATTCCGTCGTGCGATGAATGAACTCGACGCGCTCGGCAAGCTTTTCGTCATCGTTCACGATGGATGCGCCGGAGATGCCGGCCGAGCCTTCCTCGGTCATGGATTTCACGAACAGAGGAAATGTGAGATTCGCCGGGCGCTGTGGTTTTCTGCGCTGAGGGAAGATCGCGAATTCGGGCACGGCGAGGCCGTGGTAAGCGAGAATCATCTTGGTGAGCGCTTTATCGCGAGCCAGGGTCAAACCGCGAGGGTTGCACCCCGTGTACGCTTGCCGGCACAGCTCGAGAAAGCTCACCACGTGTTGGTCGAAGCTGCCGATCCCATGGAATTCCTCGATCAAGTTGAATGCGATGTGCGGCTTGTGCGCGTCAATGGCGCCACGGATTGCCGAAACGTCATCCGACACGCCGATCGGCATGACCTCGTGCCCAAGTGCCTCGAGCGCACCAACGATGTCGTATTCCGTCTTGCGCAGCTCACGCTGCTTTTCGCTGAAGTCTTCGAGATTGCCCTTCGGCAGGAGCTTCTCGTCGGTCAGCATGACGACGCGCAGCTTTTTCCTGGCTTCGTTCGTCATTGAGTTTCCGCCGTCATAGGGGCAGCTTCTGTCCGTTTTGGATGGCATCGATCGTGAGACGCGTGACCAGCTCGGCCAGCTCATCGTGCACTTTCGCGGAAGACTCCGTCACTCGAAGATTGAGGGAGCGAGAGCGAGAGATGAGCTGCAGCAGCACTTGGTCGACCGCATAGGCCGGGATCCCCAGAGGGCGGGAAACTTGTTTGCGCAGCTTGGCCCGCTCGCCCTGCAGCACACGTGATGCCGAGCGGCTGCGCCGTCCCGAAGTCGGCTTGTGATTTCCGGATGAGACGGCAGGAAAGAGGCGGCGCAGCTCGGAATCGAAGCTGCGGGTCTCTTCTATGCCGTAGAACGCGCGCTTCTCGTCGTAATGCTCACGCAGCGTGCGCGGATTCTCCTTGAGCTCCTCCACGGGATCGCGAGCATTCACGATGGGCAGCTTTCCGGCAAGTGCCGTCATCCAACGATCCACGTGCTCCAGCTTCTCTAGAGCGGGCGAACGCCGATAGCGGCGGCGCCATGCCTGCTTGGGAGTCAACCACACCGCGAATGTTTCGGCGAAATCTTCCACCGGATGGGCTTGTGCGTACCAAGAATTCAAGTTGGTCACGAAGTCGTGCCGGTCCGGCTTCGCGGAGTAAGTCGTGGGATAGCGACGCAAGGCCGAACCGAAGACGCGCCGGTACTCCGGCGTCTTGAACAATTGGAATGCTTCATCGATCGCATGGCCGGTCTCGTGGCGCATGATGCGAAGACAGTCGGCTTTCGTCGCTCCTTCCGCTTCCTGCATGATCTTTCGCTCGAGACGGATCAGCCGGGGATGCAGGAGATAGAACGGGATGGCGAATCCGACGATGCCATCCGGATTGAACCATTCCTCCGAGAGCCAAATACTCGGACTCGACGTTAGATTGCGCGCGGCCAATTCCTCGAACACGTGATGCGCGCGCTTCTCGACGACGCTGCCGGTGAGCTCGATGGGAAGATCGCAAAGCCGGATCTTCAAGAGCTCTGCATCGGAAAGGGACGCGAGCTTCAACAAGGATTTTTTGCGGGCGGAGGGAATGCAGACCGAATCACCAGCGAAAGATACGAAAAATCCGCCGGCCTGCAAACGCAAGCGAAGCGGGGAGCCGGTCCCGGCTCCCCGCGGATGAAGACTGCCACCTGGGGCTCGCGCACGCGATGCTCGCGGCGAAGGCTTGAAGCCTACCGCACGATCAACAGCTTCTCGGTCGTGACTTGCGCGCCTGCCTCGAGCCTTGCGAAATACACGCCGGCATTGAGCGATTCGGCGCCCAAGGACACTTGCTGCGGCCCCGCGGCCATCATCGCGTCGTGAAGGACGGTGGTGACCCGGCGTCCTGCCGCATCGAACAGCGCGAGAGTGACCGGTCCCGCCTTCGGAACCACGAAGTTGAACGCGGTCTGCGCGCGCGCGGGATTCGGCGCGATCGCCAATTGCAAGCCGGAGGTTGTTGCGGCCGCGACCGGCGGCGCGTCGGTCGCGGTGGAGACTTGCACCGCCGCCAGTCCTTGCTCCCATTGCGCGTCGACGTTGCTGAATGCGCCGCCCAGACGAAGCGTCGTTCCGCTCAGTCCCAAGCAGTACACGCTGCTGTTGGCATTGGCGTCCCAGGTGAATGTGGCCAGCCCGTCGCTGTCGATCGAAGCAATGCGGTTGCGCGTCTGGCCGCCGATGAACGTGAAGTCGCCGGCCGCGTAGACCTTGTTCCCGTTGAGAACAAGGTCATACACCGCGTTGTTGGCGTTTGGATCCCAGGACGTGGCATTGCCCGTCGCGGCATCGAGAGCAGCGATGCGATTGCGAGTCTGCCCCCCGATGCTCGTGAACACGCCAGCGGTGTATACCGTGCCGCCGCTCACTTGGACGGCGTACACAATGTTATTGGCATTCGGATTCCACCCCGAGGCCAAGCCGCTGCTCACATCGAGCGCAGCAACGCCCGATCGCGGTTGTCCGCCGATGGTGCTGAATTGGCCGCCCGCATAAAGCGTGCTCCCGACGAGCGCCAGGTCCAAGACCTGGAAGTTCGCATTCGGATTCCAGGCCGTCGCGGCGCCGTTCGCCAGACTGAGCTCGGCGACGCGGTTGCGCGCTTGCCCGCCGATATTCGTGAACACGCCGCCGGCATAGATCGTGGAGCCATTGAGCACCAAGGAATTGATGGCGTTGTTCGCATTCGGATTCCACACCAGAGCGGCGCCCGTCGTTGCATCGAGCGCGGCGATGCGATTGCGCACTTGTCCACCGATCGACGTGAACGTTCCGCCCGCGTACACGGTGTTGCCGTTGACGGCGAAATCGTTGATTTGCCCGTTGGAGTCCGGATTCCATTCGGTTGCCGCGCCCGTCGTCGCATCGAACGCCGCGATGCGGTTGCGAGTCCGGCCGCAGATCGTGGTGAAACCACCGCCGGCATAGAGCGTGGAGAAGGTCGCCGAGAGTGCGTTGCAGGCGCCGTTCAACATCCCGTTCCAGGTAGTGGCGCTTCCCGTCGCGACGTCGATGCCGGCGAAGAAGGCGCGTGTTTGTCCGCCGATATTCGAAAAATTCCCACCGGCGTAGAGCGTCGACCCACTCAAAGCCATCGCATAGACGACGTTGTTCGAGTTCGGATTCCAGGCTGCCGCGAGCCCCGTTCCGGTATCGAGCGCTGCAATCCTGTTGCGAACCTCGCCACCGACGGTCGTGAAGAAACCGCCCGCGTAAACAAGGGATCCCGAAGTCAGCAAGCAAGTGACGCGGTTGTTCGCATTCGGATCCCATGCGGTCGGGAGTCCGGTGGAGGTGTCGAGCGCGGCGATGCGATTGCGCACCTGCCCGCCGATGCTCGTGAAGTATCCGCCGACGTACATTGTTGAACCGGAAAGCGCCATGCACGAAACGATGTTGTTGGCATTTGGATTCCACGCGCTGGCGGCGCCGGACGCGACATCGAGCGCCGCGATGCCGCTGCGCGTTTGCCCGCTGATGATGTTGAATTGGCCGCATGCGTACAGCGTGCTTCCGTTCAAAAGGAGCGCATGCACGCCGAAGTTCGCATTCGGATTCCAGGCCGTGGCCAGTCCGCTGTTGGCATCCAAGGCCGCAATGTGATTGCGGGTCTGCCCGCCGGCCAATGTGAATTCACCGCCCACGAAGACGGTGTTGCCGCTCACCGCGATTCCGTAGACGAAATTGTTCGGAGCGGGATTCCAATTGGCGAGTGTTCCATCGGAGGCAACGTGCGCGAGATTCGTCCGCGGGACGCCGCCGACGGCGGTGATGCTTCCCCCGATGTACCAGCCGCCGCTCCCATCCGGCGCCACGGCGTAAATGGTTCCGGTCACTCGCGGAAAAGGATACTTCGGAAGCTGGGTCGAAAGGTCGATCGCCGCCCCTGCCCCGGTGAGGGGGTATACCTGGGTGAAGAGCCCGCCGACGTAGATCGTGTTTCCTGCCTGGGTGACTGCGGTGACGCTGTTGTTCGCCATCCAGAGGCACGGGTCCGGCGATTGCGCGGACGTGGGCAGGGGGCAAGTGGTGAGGGCCAGAAGTGCGATTCCGACCAGCATTCGGCTTCCATCGAGTCGGTTCGACGCCATGGGGAAAACTCCGGTTCTTTCTGGATACGAAGCGCGGGCGCACCGGCGCCGCGCGGAGACAGCCACCCACATTGCGCAGGAACCGAAGAAAAACCGTCATGGGAGGAAGGGGATTGGAAGTTATCGAGGGCCGGCCCGGCGGGCATGCCAGTCCAGGACTCGCTGAGCGCGGAGCGTGACCCAACGATTCGGCTGGCCGACCGCCCCGGCCATTTCCTCGTGAAGCGTGTTGCGGTGGCGCAAGTCGAGCAGCCACCGGCCATCGGCCTGGCGCCGGTCGAGCACGACGGCGATCGCCTCGCCGGCTCTCGCATCGGGGCTGGCATTTGCCGCGCGGAAATAGTCCAGCGCGCGCAGGACGTCGTAATGCCAGAGAGTCGGAAACGCGAACTGCGACCACGTCGGTTCGATGATCTCTCCGGTCGACAACCGCCGGAGCAAACGGCGCTCGAGAAGATATTCCTCTGCACGCCTGCGCGCGTTGGTCAGCGTCGCCGTGGCGCCGAACGCCTTCTCGAACGCGAGGAGCCCTTCGAGCACGCAGATCGTCGTGTGGAACGATGAACGCACGGAGCCTCGCTCCGCTTCGCAATTCCAGCCGCCATCGGCGAGCTGTTCGCTCAACAATCGATCGACGAGTCGATCACTGCGCTCGCCGAAGTACGCACCGATCGCGACCGCGCGGCCATTGATGCACGGCTCGACCTCCCCCTCGAAGAAAGGCGAGTTGCCGAACTCGGGTCCCCAAGTGACGTTGTCGCGAACGAGATCGATCGCTTGCCGCGCGCCGGCGCTCGCCGCGTCGATCCCCATGTCGCGTAGGAACACGAGCGTGTACATGTTCGTCCACCAAAATGGCCTCGCGACACCATCGCCCCATTGCCCGTCCGGACGTTGTTGATCGAGCAACTGGCGACCCCATCCTTCCGTCGCGACGCGCGAGCGCTCCGCCGCGACGATTTCCGCAGGCTCGTGCTTGAGATCGCGCAGGACCTGCCAGCGGATCGACGGGTCGGAGTCGAGAAGCCAATCAATGAGGGCGCCGTTCGAGGACGGATCGGGTGCAGACATGGGCATGAATCTACCACTGCGTGCCGGGATTTGCGCCGGCGGGGATTGCGCCGGCCATCCCCCGGGTGGCAAACTCCCGCTACCCCACGAGCCAACTTGAACTGGGGAGGACCCGGCGATGCGTTCAATTGGCTCGATGCTCCTCGTTTCCGTTTTGATGGGCGCTTGGATGGGCGATGCTCGCGGCGCCATCAACTTCGATCCCGCTGTTCCTTACGCGACCGGCCATCATCCTGAGGGCGGGGTCCTCTTCGATTTCACCAACGACGGCTTCCTCGATCTCGCCGTGACGACCGACGATCCCAATCAGATCCAATTCTTCGCGAACGAAGGGGACGGCACGTTCGGCACGCCATTCTCGCTGGAGACCGGAAATGCGACCGGACCGGAAGGGCTGGCGGCGGGAGATTTCAACAACGACAACCACGTCGACTTGGTCGTGGCGTTGTTTAGTACGAACCAAGTGCAAATCATCCTGGGCGACGGGGCGGGCCACTTCGCGCTCGGCGCGACGGCGGATGTCGGAATCGAGCCGAGCGTGGTCGTGGCGGCCGATTTCGATGACGACGGATTCCTCGACGCCGCGGTGAACAACCGCGTGTCCGGTACCGTGTCCGTGCTCTTGAACAGCGGCGCTGCCGGATTCGAAGACGCGGTGAGTTATGCGGTGGGCGAGGAAACGCGCTGCGTCGCCGCCGGCGATCTCACCGGCGACGGCCTCCCGGATCTCGCCGTGAGCGCGCGCGATAGCCGTCGCGTTCGCCTGTTCAAGAACGTGGGCGGTGCGTTTCAGATTCTGCAGGATCTTTCGTTGGGAGCGATCTTGGAGCCGCAGGGCGTGGGCATGGCGGATCTCGACGGCGACCATGCTCTCGATGTGTTCACCGCGACGTCGGGCAATGCGCTGCAAGAACATGCCAGCGTGTTCTTGCAAAACAATGGCAGCAGTCATTGGGTCGGGCCGATCAATGGCGCCACCGGCGGAACTTCGCCCAGGGGAATCGTGTCGGCGGACTTCGATCTGGATGGATTCATCGACGTGGCCACGGCGAACGCCGATTCCAACAACCTCTCCGTGCTCAAAAATGGTGGCATCGGGATTTTCTTTCTGCCGGTTCTGTTCCCGATTGGCCAGAATCCGGAAGCGCTGGTTCTTCTGACCGGCGATCTCGATCACAACGGCGGGAGCGATCTGGTCGCGTTGAATCGCGACAGCGACGACGTGTCCGTATTGTTGAATCGCAACTCCGCGGCAGTCGATGTGGATGAAATGGCGGGCGGGCTGGTCAGCGCGCTGCGTTTGGATCCCGCTGCGCCGAATCCGGCTCGCGGCGCATCATCGATTTCGTTCTTCTTGCCGCAGCGGGAAGAAGTGGCCTTGCGGCTCATCGATGCGTCGGGGCGAGTCGTGCGTTCGTTGGCAGCCGGTGTGATGGCAGCCGGCGTTCACCGCGCGGAATGGGACGGGCGTGACGACTTGGGAAATCGCGTGGCGAGCGGAACGTACTGGATCGAGTTGGCGGCCGGCGGCGCGCAGACTTCGCAGCGCCTGGTCTACTTGAGATAAGCCTCATTTGCGAGAAGGCCCCGCCGGCGTTTGCCGGCAGGGCCATCATTCGCTTCGGATGGAGCCTCGCTCCTTTGAAGGAAGCGTCTCGCTCAGCGCAGCAAGACAACGCGTCCCGTCTGCACAAAACCGCCGGCCGTCACGCGCACTGCATAAACACCCGCCGCAAGCGAGTGCTCAGACAGACTGAACGCGTTCCAGTCGAGCGCGTGCTCGCCGGCGTCGAGCGTGCCGCCGTCGACCGAAGCGCGCAGCCGTCCCTGCACGTCGAACAATTCGATTTTCGTCGCCGCGCGGGCCGGCAATGAGAACGAGATGCGCGTGGAGGACGCCACCGGATTCGGTGAGATCTTGAGCGCGGATCCGCCCAAACCAGTGCCGCCGTTCCCCGGATTCTGCTCCGTCGTGTTGAGTGCGATGCGGGAGACGAAGACATCGTCGATGTCGCCGTTGTATTCGACATCATACGCGCCGTCCGTCACCGGATAACCGTTGTCGCATTGTCCGGTCACGATGATGCTTCCCGTGGGGCCCTTGGTCACTTCGTACGCGTAATCTTCGCCCGGCCCGCCGAAGAAGCTGCTCCATTCGAGCTCCGAACCGGTCGGATCCAAGCGCAGAACAAATACATCTCCGCCGCCGTTGTGCGTGCGATCGTAGCCGTCGGGCGTCGTGGGGAAATCGGGCGAAGGTGTGGTGCCCACGACGATCGGGCGATCTCCCGTGCCCAGCGTGATTCCGTGCGCGATTTCGTAGACCGGAGTCGTTCCACCGATGAACGTGGCCCACAACGGCTCGCCGTCCGTGCCTTGGAATTTGGCGACGATGACATCGTCGTCGCCGTTGTACTCCTCATCGTAGGCGCCTGGCGTCACCGGAAAATCGAACGATCCGGTCGAGCCGCAGATGACTGGATTGCCGTGCGCATCGAGCGCGAGGTCCGTTCCGTAATCGTACGAAGATCCCCCGATCAAGCGCGACCACTGCAGCTCACTGCCCGTCGAGGAGACCTTGGCAACGAAGATGTCGTAGAGACCGTTGGCCGAGAGGTTTTCGGGGAAATCGAGCGATGCGGTGTAACCGCACACCACGGACGACGCCTGCGAATCAAGACGAATCGATTGCACTCCGTCATACCCGCTTCCGCCCAACAGCGTGGACCAGATGAGTGTCTCGCCGTCCGAGGAGAGCGCGGTGATGAATCCATCTTCTTCGCCATTCGGATTCGTGTCGTATGCGCCGGGAGTGGTGGGAAAGTTCTCGGATGCGGTGCGCCCCGCAACCACGACGGCGCCGGAAGCGTCGAAGTCGATGTCATAGCCGATGTCATGGCCGACATCACCCAAGTAAGTGCTGAAGATTAGGCTTCTGCCATCGGGATCGAGCTTCGTGACGAACACGTCCGCACCAGTGCGTCCGAATTCTCCGTCTTCGTACACCGTGTCGAATGCGTCGATCGTGACCGGAAAATCGTAAGAGCGCGTGTAACCCGTCACGATGGGATTGTTCTCGGCATCGAGCTTCACGGCATAGCCGTAATCCAGAAAGTCCGAGGAGCCGCCCAAGAACGTCGACCACAAAAGTGTCGAGCCGTCCGCGGAAAGCTTGGACACGAACACGTCACCCAATCCCGAATACTCCGTGTCGTAGGAGCCGGGAACCGTGGGGAAGAACGTCGACGTGTTCAAGCCGACGACGATCACGTTTCCGAAAGAATCGAGCGCCGTGGACCAACCGAGCTCTTCTGCGCTGCCACCCAAGTAGGTGCTCCACAGAAGTGCATTCGAGTGGTTCACATCGGGGCCGGGCTCGCCGGTGGTGAGCAGGTCGGAGAGCTCGCTCAGCGTGATCGCATCCGGCGCGATGCCGTCGCCACGATCGAGCGCAAAACGCGGCAGATCCGGATTCGCGCCGGGACTCAACGTGCACGCGATTCCCGTCGCGCTGGGCGCCAGCGTGAGGCTGACTCCCGGCCACAAATCTTTGTAGGTGGTGCGTGAAAACTGAGGAATCGACGTGCGCCATTGCGACGATGTCTTGCCCAAGAACAGATTCACCCGCGACTTCAATGGGCCTCCGCCTTCCAGCGCGGCAGCGGGATTCGCTCCCGTGAAATGAATCCACACGGCACGGCCGGTGCGGCGCACTTCCGACTCCAACTCGCCGTGCGGCATCTGCTGCGATCGCCACGTGTCGAGAATGATGGCCGTGCGCGTGAGATAGACCGCTCCTCCCGGCACCGCGCCGTAATAGAGGACGTCAGCGGGAAGCTGCCCTCGATTCGGGATGAAGCCCGAGTTCGGAGGGATGTTCACGGGGGAAAGCGCGTGCGACGGCATTGCCTGGACCAGCATCAAAGTGAGGAGGGGGGTCGCGATCGGGATTCGCATGAAGCACCTCGTCGATGTGAAAGGGGATCGAGCGTGGGCATCTCGATCCCTATGTGCTGAGAGCATACAACTTTCCGAGGCCAGGATGCTCGGAGGATGGGCGCGGAGGGAGGCTATTGACTTTGGCCCATTGGGAGGAGTCTTCTTTGCGGAGAGAGCCGTCCTCTCCCAACCTCTGCGGCGACTTCGAGTCGCTGGGAGCGTCCTCTCATGAAAACCGCACTCTTTCTGTTCGCGTTTCTCATCGTTGCGTCTCCGGTTGTAGCCCTTCCTCCCGGCGTTCCCGACCCGGGATTCAGCACCATTGTTCTGACTCCACCTACGTTCCCTTGCCACTACGTGTTTCGCGCGGATGGGGGTCTCGATTTTCTTACTGTGACAGTGACTGTTTTGGATTCCGGTGCCTTGCCGGTGGTTGGATGTCCGGTCACGGTCACGATCATTCCCGTTGGTGCCCCCACCATCGCTCTTTGCGTTTGCGCACCTTGCAACCCCTCCGTTGCCTTGACGGATGCGTTTGGCGTTGCGGCGGTCTCCTTTTCCAGGATCGGTGGGCATGGGTTGCTCGGATTGACCGTCGATGCATGCGGCATTGCACTCGGTGGAGCTGTGATCCGATTCACGTCACCGGACTTGAGCGGCAGCTGCGATGCGTTGCCCTTGTTCTCGACGACCATTTTGGACCTCGGCATTTGGGCCACCGGGTTACCACCGGGCTATCAGCTGGACTCCGATTACAATTGTTCAGACCCACCCGTCAACGTCGTCGATCTCGGAATTCTTGCGGGTGGTACGAACAAAGGTTGCGCGGGGATTTGTCCCTAGAGGAAGAATCAAACCAGAAGCAGCGGACAATGAATCTCGTGCAGTAGGCGCACGGGCGCGCCGCCCAGAATCGCAATCGATTCGACGATTCCCTTGCGGCCCATCACCACGACGTCGATGTCGTGCTCGGCCGCGTAGTGAGCGATGTCTTTTTCTTCCAGACCCATGCGCAAGGGAACTTTGAAGTCGGCCGGCTGCTTTTCGACGCGACGCGTGAATCGTTCGCTTCGGTCCTGAATCATTTGCAGCGTTGTTTGATCGATGGGGAGGACGGGTTCGCCATCGGGTGCTAACACGCCCACGGGAACATCGATCGGTTTGGCCGTGAGGAGATGCAGCCGCGCGCGGTGTGACGTGACGACCTGCGTGGCGAGATCCACGGTGCGCTGCGACGATTCGGAGGCATCCATTACCGCCGCGACTTCCCGAATGCGCAGGCGGCCGCTCTCTTCTTCGAGCATGCCGCGTTCTCCGCGCTTGACGCAGAGAACCGGACAATTCGCTTTGGAAATGACGTCCTTGGCGACGCTGCCCAGGAAGAGAACGCCCATCAATCCTCGCCCATGCGAGGAGAGCACGATGAGATCGACCTTGTTCTTCTCGGCGAACTCCACGATGACGTGCGCCGGGTTCGTTCCCAAGACGACTTCGTGCCGCACCACGACGCCTGTGGTATCGCCCAGCGGCCACTCCGCCAGCATGCGTTGCGCCTCTTCGACGAGCGTGTGGCGATGCAGATCGAACGCCGGACTCAGATTGCCCGGCCCCAAGTGCGGATTATCCGGGCCAGGCCCCACGTGGTCGCGCTCGACATTGATGATGTGAAGCAGGATGAGCTCGCCCCCGCTCGCGCGCGCCAAGGCGACTGCGTACGGATCAGCGAAGGCGGACTGTTCTGAGAAATCAGTCGCCAGAAGGACTTTTCGAGGAACGAGAGGAATCGGGCACATGGTTCGTTCCAATCATTGCGGACCAATGACTCCACTAAGATACGGACGAAAGCGGCGACGGGCAAGGCCGGGACGAATCACTGGGGCCAGGTGAGCAAAAGGATCAGCGCGACGACGACCTGGATTCCAAAGAGGAGCGCGACGCGCCGGCCGAGCGCAGCTCCGCCCAGAACCGCGACCACGGACCCCTTGAAGAGGAGATTGGCGATGGCGGCGCAAAGAATGGAGCGCCACACGACCGCTGTATTCAACAAACCTTGCGCGCTGAGCTTCGAGGTGCTGAGCGTGATCGCGTCCATGTCGGTCAAACCGGAGATGGCGGCAGCGGCATAGACGCCGCGATCGCCCAAGGAATGCCGCGCTGCGGCCACGCCGAGCTGCACGAGCGCATAGACGAAGGCGAAGAGGATTGCGCCGCGAAGCTCCGTGGGATTCTCCGGAGTGGCCAGCTCGACTTTCTCTTTGCGCATGTTGCGCCACAGCAGGAGTGAAATTGCCGTCGACGCCGCCAGCATGATGGCGAGCGGTGCAACGATTTGCGGAAAGATGCTCGGCGCGACGACGGCGACTTCGGTGAGAACGCGCGCATAGACCACGGTCGTGGCCAACAGCACGATGATGGTCGGGACCGCGAGATGTAGGCTCTCGCGGCCGGCGCGGCGTGCGTAGCTGACGGTCGTGGCCGTCGAGGACACGACCCCGCCGACGAGCCCGGCAATCAGAACCCCGGCATGCTCACCATAGAGCTTCAACGCGATGTAACCCAAGAGACTGATGCCCACGACGAGCACGACCATCGTCCATACCTCGCGCGGGTTCAGCACGTCGAACGGTCCGTACGTCTGATTGGGCAGCACGGGTAGAATCACGAGCGTGATGAGCACGAATTGCATCATGACGCGCATGTCCGTTTCGCCGAGTCGTTGAACCGCGCCGTGCAACACCGGCTTGGAATACAACAGAACGGCGATGCTTCCACCGAGCACGACCGCAAGTGAACGGTTCCCCATGACGAGGTACGCGCCGATTCCGTACATGAGCAGAATCGCAATCTCCGTCGTAATGCCGGAGTCGGCGCGCCCGTTCTTGAGAGCAACGACGTTGCCCAATGCGGAGGCGATGCTTACGCCGACCAATCCGGCGGCAACGACCCACGGACCAAAATCCCGGGCCAGCATTCCCGAGAGCGTTCCCAAAAGCGCAATCAGCGCGAACGTACGAACGCCCGCGACGGGAGAGTCGACCTTCTCGCGCTGCGTGCCGACGAGCAGCCCGAGGCCGAGGGAAATGGCCAGGGTTTGGAAATCGGACGTAATGTCCATTGGGGAGATCGTAGCAATTCTTGGGCGAAAGTGGAGAGAGGGATATTCGCCGCGGGAAGTCTAGGGTAGCAGCGGTCTTCTATCGAATGAAAGTGATTGGCGAGCTCATTCGGCGAGAGAGGGATTGGACCACAATCGTGTAGACGCCGGCAGCAACAAGAGCGCCATCTTGATTGCGTCCGTTCCATTCCAAGCTTCCGGAAGTGGATCGCGATTCTCCCGAGTGGAGGACGCGTACACGGCGTCCTGCAGCATCGAAGACATCCACACGCGCGTTCTCATTGGCTGGCACCGAGAATTGAATTTCCGTCTTGTCGCGGAAGGGATTGGGTGCGGTGCGAATCTCCGTCGAGAGAGAATTGGACGAGACCGTCTCGACGCCGACGGCGATGGAAGGCAGTGGCGCTTTCCAAAGGCCCATGTATCGCGCGCCGAGATACACATGCTCTTCGGCGGCGAAGTAGTGCACGCTTTCGAGAAGATGGCTGGGAATGCCGGAGTTGAAGTATCCAATTCCGCTCACGTACACGCCTTGGTCATTCGTGGCGACGATGACGCGATCGAAGTGCGGATCCCAATCCACGGCGATCGGCATCGCACCTTGCAAGTCGAGGGGGATTTGACTCCAGCTCAGTCCGGCGTTCGTCGTGACGTATGCTCCTTGGGTTTCGAAGACCGCGAGCAGGTGATCGGGATTCTCTACGTCCCTTCGCAAAGCGAGTCGGGTTCCTGAAGGAAGCCCGGTCGATCGCGATTGCCAGGTCACTCCACCATCCGTGCTCATGCGCACCGGGTCTCCGGATCCAGTCATGGCGAATAGTCGGAGATCGTTGGATGGGTCAACCACGCCATCGATGAAGAAGGTAAAAGGTCCCATCGGGGCATAGGAATTTCCGCCGTCATCACTACGATAGACGCTGTCACCTGCATTGTGGGTATCGCACCAAGCGTAGACTCGATTCGAACTGGTCCCCGAGATTGCGACACAGTGGACAAAATCCGACCAGTAAAAACCCGTGGGTAAGTGCTGATTCGGCGGATTCCAAACCTGTCCATCGCTCCAACGCAAATAGCCTGTCAACGGCCAATCCTCGTATCCGCGATTCCCGCATTCGAAGAGCCGCATGCTCTCGCCTCCGAGGAGCTCGACACGGTTGGTGTGGGTCACGGGAAAGCTTTCGCCGGTCACTCCATCGAGGACACGAGGAAGAAGCTGCGTTTCGCCGGACTGCGTGGAATAGAGGAATGGACTCATCGCTGGATTGCGTGCGACGAGGATTTCGTTCCCGTCATCGTCCATCGCAGTGATCGCTGCGCTCTGCAATCCATCAATCTTGAGGTTGTAACTGGAAGTCCCTTGATTATCGGATCGATAGACTCCTGTTCCCTTTCCTCCCGAGATCGTCACGTACTGAGGATTGAGCGGATCGATAAGAATGTTTTCCGTGTAAGTTTCTGCGCCCGGAATCGAAGGACCCAGAAAACAATTCAACCAAGTCATGCCTTGGTTCGTGCTTCGTGAGACGATCGGCCTTTGCCAATAGTTCTCGAAGCCTCCGAAAACGTCGCCGCCGCCGAAAAGGACTTGCGAATCCGTTGGATGCGCGCGAATGACGAAGGTGTCGGCGAAGGGACCCTGCCCGGCGAATTGGAAGCTGAGCCCGCCGTTCGTCGATCGGTAGATCTGGGAGCCACCGCCGATCGACAAGTAGCCGTAGACAAGGTTCGGATCCGCAGCACTCCAAGTGACGCTTCGGCAGAATTCCGAAGGAGATACGAGCGTCCAGGTTAGACCGGAGTCGGAGCTGCGATAAATGCCCGGTGCGACAGCGACAACGACTTCGTTGGCGGATGCGACATTGAAGCTGAACTCGTAGATGCTTCCACTCGAGATCCCTGTCGAGGAGCTCATCCAGGTTTTCCCAAAATCCGTGCTCCGGGACACAGGTCCATTCGCGGAAGGCCACATGGCTCCAAGTACAAGCCCAGACTGTCCTGGCGAAAATGCAAGGGGCTTGATGTAGAAAGCAGAAGCGCTCTCTTCCCACAAAACCCATTGAGCTCCCGCATCGTCGGTTCGGTAGACGTCGCCTTCGACGCCCGCAAGAACCACATCCGGATTCTGTGGATCAACAATCAGAGACCGCACCGCCTTGTCGCGCGGAATGCCTTCATTTGCAAAGACCCAGTGATCTCCACGATCGTCACTCCGATAAATGCCGCCCAAATAAGCGGCGGCATAGATGCGCGACGGCTGCGAAGGAGCATCGGCCATGACATGAACGCGCGCGGATTCAAATGGAAGCTCAACACGCTCCCAATCGAGCGCGAGAGCAGGGCTTGGTAGGAGCAGGAATAGAAACTCGGTCAGGTTCCGGCGAAAGACGGCAATCGACTTGTGGACGCATCTCTCGAACATTGGCCGGTCCTCGGAGCCAGAGGTCTGGACCGCCGCCCGCCGCTGCGGCTGGAAGGGAAGTATAGATCGGGCAAGAACCCCAAAGAAAGCGCAAGGTTGCGGTGCAGAGCACGTGAGGCTTGCTGAAGACCCGCTGACTTCATTACGATCGATCTCCAGTCCGTATCGCCTTCACTTCGATCCGATTTCATCCATAGCCGCCCGAGGCCCCCCTTGCTCCGGATCGCCATCGCACTCGTGATTCTCCTCTCGGCCAGGAGCGCGTTCGCCAGAACCTGGTCCATTGCCGCGGACGGGAGCGGAGACGCGCTGACGATTGCCGCGGGGCTGGACTCCGCCGCCGCCCACGACAGTGTGGTCGTCGCGTGCGGCACCTATTTCGAACACGACTTGACGCTGAAATCCGCCATCATTCTTTGCAGCGAGGGCGGCGACCCGGATTGCGTTCGCATTGATGCAGGAGGGCTTGGCCGCGCACTCGTTGCGAACGACATCTCGCTGACGAAAGTGGAAGGAATCACCATCGCAGGCGGACAAGGCCTTCCGGGAACGTTGAATGGCGGCGGTGGATTTCACAGCGAGGATTCGCAGCTCATCATTTCGAACTGCGTGTTCACCGAGAACACTTCACCGTTCGGTGGAGGAATCGGGTGCTACTCGTCGACCTTGACGCTCTTGGAGTGCCGGTTCGAGGGCAATTCGGCGTCCGCCGTGGAGTGGGCCGCCGGCGGAGGGATGTTCTGCAAGGATTCCTCTCCGAATCTGCAGGACTGCATCTTCACACTCAACACGGCGTTCTCCCAGGATCTGCCCGGCGACGGCGGCGGAATCTTCTCCCAATCCGGATATCTGCACGCGACCGATTGCACGTTCACCAACAATTCCTCCGGCGCGGGCGGTGGTGGAATGTACTCATTCTCGGTCGACCAGCCGGTCCTTACGCGCTGCACGTTTAGCAACAATCATTCGGGATCCGGCGGTGGCATGTATCTCGAGACGTCGTATGCGTTCTTGACCGATTGCCATTTCAATCAGAACACCGCGCCGACCGGCGGAGGGATGTTGATCGCGAAGTGGTCGTTCCCTCAATTCGTGCAGTGCACCTTCGACGAGAATCATGCCGATCCTCTCTCCGGTGGAGCCATCAGCGTTTGGCAGTCCGGCCCGCTCATCCAAGAGTGCAGCTTTCGGGAGAACACTGCGGGTCTCGACGGCGGAGCACTTTTCGTGGGAGGCGTCGGCAATCCGACGCTGGAAGATTGTCTTTTGGTGGGCAATGTTGCCGGGGGCCGCGGCGCCGCTGTTCGCTGCTACTTCGCGACCGGCGCTCATTTCCTTCGATCGACGATCGTGCAAAGCGAATGTCCGGGCGGAGCGATTTTCACCGAGCTCTCCGGAGCCACCACGTTGGACAAGACGATCCTGTCGTGGGGAACATCGGGGGCAGCAGTCGTGTGCGGCGACAACAGCCCGGTCACGCTCAATTGCTGCGACCTCTACGGAAATGCCGGCGGAGATTGGACCGGCTGCATCGCGAGCCAGTTCGGACAAGCAGGAAATTTTTCCGCCGATCCTTTGTTTTGCGATCTCCTCGAAAACGATTTCGCGCTCGAGCCGGGCTCTCCCTGCGCGCCGGAGGGCTCGGGGTCCTGCGGCCTCGTGGGCGCGTTTCCCCCAGGATGCTCAGCCGTCTCCGTCGACGACAACATTCGCCTCGAGTCCTGGGGCAGGATCAAAGGGTTCTACCGAACGGAATCGCCGGCGCGGCCGCCTTCTTCGAAGTGAGCTCGAGTCGCTTGTTGCCGGCGATCCAATCTTGAGCTAGCTCGCCGCGTTCGGATTGCGCCGCAGCTCTTCCCGAATCATCTCATCGAGACGATGCAGGAACCGAGAGCGGTCACGCTGCTCGATGGGTGGCGGCCCGCCGGAGATCGCACCCGCATCACGCAAGTTGGAGAGGAGCTCGCGCGTCGCCACGGCATCCCCGATTGAATCTTCCGTGAAGTCGTGGCCACGCGGACCCAACACTCGCGCACCCTTTTCCAAACAGCGCGCCGCGAGAGGAATATCCGCGGACACGACGATGTCGCCAGGTGCGACTCGCTCGACGATCCAGTCGTCCGCCGCATCGAGATCTCCCGGGACAACCACCAGATCCAGCCAGGTTTCGGTGGGAATGCGCATCCAAGAATTCGAGACGAGCGTCACCTTAAGCCCATGCCGCTGGGCAACCCGATAGGTCTCTTGCTTTACCGGGCAGGCGTCTGCGTCCACATAGACCACGGGGCGATTCATAATCAATATGATGACCGCTTCGGGGAGTTCTTGATAATCATGATTTAAGCCCTTGAAAGCCGGCAAAGGACCCAATCAGAAAATTGCATAAACCATTGGAGCCTTGCGTCTTGCGTCGATCTTCCGCAGCGGCCAACGCTGGCTCAGGCTTTGCGATGCGTTCCAGTGCGCAAGTGTCTCGACCCTTGGATTCCTCTTCATCTCCGACGAATCGTTTCAGAAAGGAGCCCTCCGGTTCCCATGTCGTACCGTCCCCCCGATCGCCTCGTCCAGGTTTTCGTCGTGCTCTTGGCGGCGGTTTCTCTATTCAGTTTCGCGCCCCAACGGGCGTGGGCACAAGGCTGAGTCGCCGCTCGTTTGGATGCGCCCGTGCTTGGCGCATTACGCAGCGACTATGCAGTCGGCCCCAGCTGGGAAGTTTCAACCGGCTGGAGATATCAGTTCTCCGATCGCCACTTCAGCGGCAGCAACGAGCAGTATGAACGGACAGAAGAAGGCAGTGAGGTCAAGAACACGATCAATCTGGCCGAGATCGGCGTTCGCCGGAACTTCAATTCCCAAACCAGCCTCACGGTCACCCTTCCCTATCTGATTGCGGAACGATCTTCTCCGATTCGCGACGAGAACGACGTCGTCGTCGATCGCACGATCACCCACGCGCAGGGACTCTCGGACGTCATGGCGGTGGTCCGTCATTCGATTTGGAAGCCGGAAGACCAGCCCCGTGGAAACTTCACCGCTGGCCTTGGCGTGAAGATCCCGACCGGCTCGTACAGCACACAAGACACGCGCACATCCCTGAACGCGGCGGGCGAAGAAGTGCGCGACGTGCGAACCGTGGATCAATCGATCCAACCGGGCGACGGCGGCTTCGGAATCCTTCTCGATTTGCAGGGCTATCGCCGGATCTCGAGCATGGCTTGGTATGGTGCCGCGTCGTATTTGAGCAATCCTCGAAATAAAAATGGGTCCAAAACATATCGCGGCGATCCACTGGAAGCCGAGATGTCGGTGGCGGATCAATACCTGGTTCGCACGGGCGTGACGACGGCGATGCCGTTCCATCCTCCCTTGGGCGTGAGCATCGGTGCCCGCTTCGAAGGCATCCCGGCCCATGACGTCATCGGACCGGAAGATGGGTTCCGGCGTCCCGGCTATGCGCTTTCCGTCGAGCCGGGAGTGAGCTACAACTACGGCCCTCACACGTTCGCAGTGGCGACGCCGATTGCGGTCGCTCGGGAGCGCGTCAGGAATACCGCGGACTTGGAAGACGGCGGTCACGGTGACGCCGCGTTCGCGGATTGGGTCCTTTTGCTCGGGTACTGGCGGCGTTTCTAAGCCTCAGGAGCCCGAATCTAGGGGGCCGGTGGCAGGGGGACTGCCGCCGGCCCAAACTTTTTGTACAAATATCCGACTCCCCGGCCAGGTGGGCCGGCATCGGACATCGGCCGGTCGCGCCCGCGTTCGCGACGGACGCGTCCCCGCATCAACTCACCGTGAACTCCTTCGAGCCTGCATTGGCGCCATTAATGGTCACCTCGAGACGATAACGCCCTGCGGGCCATCCATCCGGCTTCGAGATGTGAAATTCCGTTCGCGCCGCCTCTGTCGGAGCGATGGTCTGTGAAGACTCATCGACGACGGTGGTTCCCTCGAAGAGCCATCGCGCCTTGATTACCGCTGTCCCCGTGCCTTGCGTTGCAACGGATGCGTAGATCGTATCCGCGGGCTTGAAGGCGTCCGTCTTCTCGCCAATCGATTTGTCGGGATTGAGCGTGCGTCCCACATCCACCGCGGTGACGGAAACCGCAGCGCCGGGAGGCGGAGTGGTTTCCCTCTCGGGAGGTGGTACCGGGGCTTGCTTCTTGGCGCAGCCGGCGACCAGCAGAATGCACAGGAGCGCGCCAAAAGCAGGATTGAATCGGGTTCGCATCGACGAATCTCCTTCTAGGCCGAAGGCGGCAAACGCAACGTCTGCCCCGGGTAAATGAGATCCGGATCCTTGATGATGTCCTTGTTGGCTTCGTAGATCTGCCGCCATTTGTTGGCGTCGCCGTACTCGCGCTTGGCGATCTTCGAGAGGCTGTCCCCCTTCTCCACGACATACGTGCGCCCCGTGCTGGGAGGCTGCGTGGCAGGGGAGGGAGCAGTCGAGGATCCGCCGGAGCGGACGTTGGAGAAATCAGGGGGGCTGGCCTTCCCCTTGTTGGCGGACGCCTTGTTCGGGTCGTCCTTTCGATCGAAGACACCCATCATGTCCTCCTGGGCTATCCGCGCCTTTGCGCGGGTGTGCCCAGGCCTTGCATCAACCATGCCCTTCCTGGCTGGCAGGCCGAATGATTCCATGGGTCGTGTCCGCACCCGCGGCGATGAGGTCCTTCGTGTTCTTCTCCAGGAGCGCCCTCGCCGCGGAATGGATCTGATCCGGGGTCACCGATTTCCATCGCGGATCGTTCGCGTCGGCCACTTCTTCTTCGAAAAGAGCCTTCGAGACATCGCGAATCACGCACGCATTCGCATACGAATGCGGAGCGGCCACATTGAACGCACCAGAGGCGGCGAATTGGGTGATGAGTGAAGTGAGCGACGTGTCGGCAAACGCGAGCTCGGTCAGCTTGCCGCGATACTCCAGATCGATCTGCTCCAGCTTGGGAAAAAGTTTGTAATCGGCGAAGTGTCGCGCCTCGTGCTGCAGATAACTCACCTTGAACTTTTCGCTGTCGAGATCGTAATCGTCGCGCAGACAATAGAGCTGATCCGTTCCGGCCCAACCGCCCGTATAGGCGATGCCGAACGTGGCAAAGTGCGACCATCCCATCACGAGAAAGTCGTCCAAGAAGACGACCTCCACCGGCTGCACCGCATCGGTGAGCTGGCAGTCGTATTTGCGCGTCTCCTCCGTGGACCACAGCATGAGATCGAGATACGGGCGCGTCATTCCGCCCAAGACATGGAGCCCGTCCTTTTCCAGCTCCTGCTTCACGCGATCCAAGATCGCATCGTCCGCGATCTTCTCTTTGACGCCTTTCTTCTTGAGCGCGGCTCGCAAATTCTTTTTGAGGTACGTCTCGCCTTCGGCATCGCTCATGTCTTTCATCAAGACCTTGGTCCAATAATCGCGATACGTGCGCACGACGTCCTTCACGAACGGCTTGCCTTCCGGCAGCTCGAGCGATTCGTCGCGGCGTAGAAAGCGTGCGGCAAACTGTTCGGAAATCTTGCGCTCTTTCTCGCTCAAAGATTCCGGGGGAACATGAGCGAAGAGATCTTTCGCGCTGTGCAGATCGCCTTGCAGGGCGAGCGAAATGTATTGCTGCCCGATGCCCGCACCGGCCATGCAAGGCAGCGCCGCCAGAATGAGAAGAAGAAGAAAGGCCCGGGCGCTCATGTAAACTTTCTCATGGAGTGTCCCGTCTCAAAACTCCTGTGTAGATCCCGCCGTGAGATCGTGGCCTCTGGCAAGGCATGACGACGAAGCTGTATCAATGAAAGGATACTGCGAGGAGGAACAACGCAGCCAGGGGCCACGAGAACCGGCGCGATCTGCGCGGGAGTTTTGAGACGGGACACAAAAAGGGCCGCGAGATCTCACGATGGAGAATCCCGCGGCCCTCCTAGAAAACCCTTATCTCACCCGCACCATCCGGCGGGTTTCGGTTCCACTCGCAGCGGTCAGGCGATAGAAGTATGTGCCCGCGCTCGCGGCGACTCCCGTATCGCTCATGCCGTCCCACACGATCTGATGTGCTCCCGCGGCCAGCATGCCGTCTTGCAACGTGCGGACCTTGCGTCCGGCCACGTCGAAGATCTCCAAGAGAACGTGATCATCCCGATTGAGATTGAGCGAGATTCCCGTCGAGCGGTCGAACGGGTTGGGATGATTCTGTCCGACTTGGATTGGGCTCGAATTCGCAGATACCGCCGTGGAGCCGGCGATCACATCGACCGGTGCGACGTGCGGGATCTTGTTGAAGCCGGTGACGGTGAGCGTGACGCTCGCCAGTGGGAAGAGATCCTGCGAATCGAAAGACACGGTGGCCAGACCGGATGCGTCGGCAATCGCGTGGCCCAACAGCCCAAAGTTGTTGCTGATCGCCACCATCGCTTCGGGCTCGGTCTGCACGAGGAAGACGCCCGACGACGCATCGAGAACGGCGTCGTGGCTCACCAACAGATCGGTCGGCTGTGCCGTACGCATTTGCAAGCTGGGATCGCCGAACAGCGTCCAGTTCTTGAATTCGGTGACGCCGTTCTGACCGTAGTGCTCGATCATGCTGCACGAGCCGTTGAAGCAAGTGCCGCCGAACGTGAACTTCGTTCCGTCGGTCAGCACGTTGATCATTTCATCCTGGGCTTCCATCGGCGTGGCCCACTGCTGATTCACGGTCGATGCGTAGCAGCCGATCGCGCCGGTCGGCTCGCCGCCGCTCGTCGCGCGCATCCAGGTTTCCGCGAAGCAGGTGGTGAACATGAACTCGCCGTTCACGCAGCCCACGCTCACCACGTAGGGGAGCTGGTTCATGTTCGTGAGCGCGCTGATGTTCGTCGTGTTGAAGCCGGTCGTCGCCCAGCTGTACGTGCTGCCGTGACCGGTGTAGTGAATGAAACCGCGGCCGCCGTTGAGCAGAGGAGAAAGCATCGCCGCGGTGGGATTCCCGGGCATGTCCAGCTGTCCGCCGCCGCCCAGCCCGCCTTCGCTGGGATGCGTGCCGTCGTACAGCTCGTTGATCATGCTGTAGGTGAAGGCCAGGAGCTGCGCACGATAGATCTGCGCGTGCTGCCAGTCCGCTTGTCCTTCATCGCCGTAGCCTTCGCCTTCGTTCGATGCGATCGCCACGCCGCGGCCGTACCACAGGCCGGCCGGATCGGGATTGCGCTCGTATTCGACGAGGCGCTCCACCTGCGTTTGAACTTGAGCGATGTTCTCGGCGGAGATGCGGCCGACGAACGCGTCGGGATAATTGTCATTGCCCGCCAAGAGAGAGAGCATGGGATCCGCGGCCGCGCCGCCGTTCAAGAGATAGGGAACCTGCGCGGCATCGCCGACCAGCAGAATGAAGCACGTGCCATCGGTGTTGTAGCGGTTCTGCACGTACGCTTTGAGCTGCGTTCCCGTCGTTCCAATCGTGGACATCGGGACGATCGTCGTCGGCACGCCCATCTGATTCTTCCAATCCACGAGCGGCTGCACCGCCGGGATGAACGAGTCATAGGCCACGACGAGCATGCACCCCACTTCGGGGACCGTTGTGTAGCGGGACAGATGGCTGTAATTGAGGAAGTGGCGCGCGTAGATCTTTTCGAATTCCGTGACCCGGTGCTCGGGACGGCTGACCAGCTCGTTCGTTCCGTCATGTCCGGCGGACTTCACCAGCACGGTGATGCTGGTGTACACGCGCAGCGTCTGCGTCACCGCATTCCATTGGAACGGGTCGACCGCGACCACGATTCCGCGCTCGTCACGAAGAATGTACGGTTCGCCCAAGCTCGCGATTTGCGCCGGATACCACGCATTCTGGCGATACACATCGGAGAACTCGTACGGCACCGTCGCCGGATTGATGTTGCGCGTGATCGTGCCCTTCGAAGGCGCAATCCGGATTCCCGGATAGTCGCGGTATTCGGAGGACAGCACCTCGATCGACATGCCCGCGCTCTCGGGAATGCGCAGCGACTCGCGGAATCCCGGCAGAGCCGGGTTTCCCTTGTCGAGCGGGAGCACGCCGCCTTCCCAATCCATCACCGAATACGATTGCCCATCGATGGTGACAGGGTGGAGGCGGAAGGCTCCCACTTCGAACTTCAAAGTCGTCTGGTCTTCAGTGGCCGAGAGGACTTGGATGTTGTGGTCTTGGGGGATCGTCCCCGTTTTGATCTCCACCGCCCCGCTCGAGATGGGGAGCAGGGAAAGGAGAATTGGAAAGTACCGAAATCCTCGCATGATTCGCTCCTGTCCACGCAGAGGCGCGGAGCTATGCGTTTGAGGCGCTCTCGCTGGCCGGGGCGACTCCAATCCTGGGGGGAGTTCCCTCACCCTGGCCCGTGGCTGCCGACGGAGAGGATAGAAAGTTCCGCGGGCCAAGTCCATCCCCCAATCAATCCCTGATCCGCCCGACCGCAGGCCAAGGGGGATCGCCTATAATCCTTCGATTGTTTTCCTCGTAGTCTTCTCCCCCTCGACTGAGATTCGTTTGCGTTTTCGGCCCAGCGCGATCGCACTCCTCTTCCTGGTCCTCGGGCTCTTCCTCGTGGCTTGGGGCCCAAAGGCGCGGGCCGCCGATGCCGCCTTCAGCGGGCCGAAGGCCGAATCGGGATCGGTCGATCCCGAGGTGGAAGCCCTCATCCAGAAGATGATCGCGGAGACGGACAAGAATCCCAAGGATGGGGCGGCATTTGGGCGGCTGGGTCTCGCCTACGACGCGAATGCAATGCCGAAAGGATCGCTGCAGGCGTTTCAGCGTGCGGCGCAGCTCGACAAGAAGGAGCCGCGCTGGCCGTATCACCAGGCGCGCATGGAATTCGTGGCCGGCAATCTCGCCGCGGCTCTCAAGGCTGTCGATGCATCCATCGCGCTGAAGAAAGACTATCCGCCGGCGCATCACTTGCGCGGCGACCTTCTTCTCGACTCCGGGAAGGCCGCCGAAGCGGAGAAGAGCTTTCGCGCCATGCTCGCCATCGAACCGAAGAGCATCGCCGGACGCGTCGGCCTCGCCCGAGCCAAGATGCAAGCGAACGACAACAAGGCGGCGATTCCCATTCTCGAAGAGATCCTGAAAGAGACTCCCGGCAATGCGTACATCTTTCAGCTTCTGGGAAATGCGCTGCGCCGAGTGGGCCAGCAGGATCTGGCGAAGAAGGCCTTGGCGCGGGCCACGAATCCGGTCGAGCCGCGCTGGCCGGATCCGTGGCGCGACGAGCGCGACGTGTACATGGTCGGCTTTGCCGCAAAGCTCGAGCGCGCTTCCGCTTTGGCGCAAGGTGCGCAGAGCGCAGAAGGCATTCGCATGCTCGAGGAGCTACGCGCCACGCATCCCACGAATGCGGCGCTCTTGGCAAACTTAGGCGCGGCCTATTGCAAAGCCGGGCGCATCGATGAAGGCATCGAGACCCTGCAGGCCGCAATTCGTGAACGTCCCGAGCACTCTTCCGCGCTCATCAACTTGAGCCAAGCTTACGAATCGAAGGGGCGCATGCAGGAAGCACTCGACACCGCGAACAAAGCGGTGCAAGCGCATCCCGAGCTCGTGCACACACATCTGCGCAAGGGATTCGTGCTGGCGAAGCTCGGCCGCAAAGAGGAAGCGCTGCGCTCGTTCGAAACCGCGCGGCGTGTGGATGCACGCTCGGCGAGCCCGCTGTTCTGGTGCGGCGTGATGCGCGCCGAGCTGCAGCGCTGGCCGGAGGCGGTCGTCGATTTCGAGACGGTGCTGGCGCAAGATCCGCGGATGTCCGCCACGCATGTCTGGCTCGCGCGAGCGCGCGCAGAAGTCGGCGATTTGTCCGGAGCTCGCGAAGCGCTGAGCGTGGCCGAGAAGCAGAACCCGCCGCCGCCGGAGCTGGATGCATTTCGCAAACGAATCGAAGAGATCGAGCGCGGGAAGGCGGCGAAGTGATGAAGGCGGCGAATCGGAGTGGCGCGCGGGCGAAAACGGCGAGATTCGCCGTGGTGATGCTCATTGCTGCGCTGTGGGGATCGCTCGCCGGATGCGCGCGCAATGGCGGCTCGCCGGCGAAAGATTCGGCCGGCGGCGATCCATGGTTCGAAGAAGTTGCCGCGCAAGCCGGGGTGCAGTTCACCTGCCGCTCGGGCCACGAGAAAGAGTTCTATTTTCCGGAAATCATTCTGGGAGGATGCGCGCTCTTCGACATGGATGACGACGGGGATTTGGACCTGTATCTCGTGCAAGGTGGAAGCGTGCTCCCCGAACGCGATGACCCCGAAGGAAACAAGCTCTATCGCAATGACGGGAGCTTGCACTTCACCGACGTGACCGAAGGCTCTGGCGCTGCGGATGGCGGCTATGGCATCGGCGCGGCCGCGGGAGATTGCGACAACGACGGGGACACCGACCTCTACATCACGAAGCTCGGCCGCGACACGCTTCTGCGCAACGATGGGGGCGGAAAGTTCACCGACATCACCGAGCAATCGGGAACGGGACATCCCGGCTGGGGCACGAGCGCCGCATTCTTGGATGATGATGCCGACGGCGATCTCGATCTCTGGGTGGTGAATTACGTGAACTGGACTGCGGAGGGAGAGTTCGATTGCTACAACGATTTCGGCGCGCAGGACTATTGCTTGCCTACGAACTACGGTGCGCCGGCGTCCACGGTTTTATATCGCAACGATGGGAACGGACGGTTCACCGATGTCAGCGCCGAGTCCGGGCTGCGCACCTCCTTCGGCAATGGACTCGGCATCACGCACGGGGATTTCGATCGCGACGGGCGGATGGACGTGTTCATTGCGAACGACACGATGATGAATCAATTGTGGCTCAATCGCGGGGGCGGGCACTTCGAAGATGAAGCACTCCTGCGCGGCTGTGCGCTCGACGAGCACGGCAAAGCGAAAGCGGGAATGGGCGTGGTTGCCGCCGACCCCGACGACGACGGCGACCTTGATGTTTTGGTCGTGAATCTGGATCGTGAGTCGGATTCGTTCTATCAGAACGACGGCGACTACTTCTCCGATCGAACGGCGGACGTGGGTCTCGGTGCGGCTACGCGGCCTTACACGCGGTTCGGTGTGGGAATGATCGACTTCGACAACGACGGATCCCTCGATCTTTTCGAAGCGAATGGGCGCGTGCAGAGCTCCCCCGAGCCGATCTCGGCCGATCCGTACGCCGAGCCCAATCAGCTCCTGCGGGGGACTTCGCGCGGAGTCTTCGAAGAGGTGCATCCGCAAGGGGGGACCGCGTCGCCTTTGATTGCGACCTCGCGCGGAGCGGCCTTTGGAGATCTCGATGGGGACGGAGGCGTCGACATCGTCATCGTGAATCGAGATGCGCCTGTGCACATTCTTCACAACGTCGTGAAAGACCGAGGCCGGTGGATCGAATTCCGCGTGCGTGAAGCATCGGGCCGCGATGCGATCGGGGCGATCGTGACCGCCACGGTGGGCGAGCGAAAGATCCGCCGCGATGTCGTGAGCGCCTATAGCTATGCGTCCGCGAACGACCCGCGCGTGCATCTTGGGCTGGGCTCGGCCGATCGGGTGCGCGACGTCCGCGTACGCTGGGCCGATGGGAAAGGTGATTTCTTTGGAGATTTCGACGCGAATCAAGTCGCGGAGCTCCGCAGAGGGACAAAACCAATCCCGTAGAAACGCCGTTGTTGCTCGCATCTGCGTGCGACGCAGACGCGCCGTTGCTCGTCATCTGCGTGCTCGCACGAAAAAGAATCTGCCGCCAACTCGCGGCGCCACTCATCGCGAATCCCCGCGAATTCTGCAGATCCGTGCGGATGTTTCGTCGATTTCCCCGCATTTGCCACGAATGGTCGGAGGAGCGACCCGAAAAAAAATTCATTTCTCGGTCGATTAGGGGTTGGTGATCTTTGCGATCCTTGCTAGGTTGCAGACCGAAGACGTTCTGAACGTCTTCTGATCGAATCCTCGGGTCGTGCCTCCGTCCGCGAGCGATTCGAAAATGAGATCGCAGGAAATGAGAGTGGAGTGGTGCGTGGGGTGACGTGCGGCTCTCGAATCATTCCTGCGGCCACAGGAAAGGGCTCGGGAGGAGTGCTTCCTTTCCCGATACCTTGATCACCCCCTGATCCCCGGATGCCGGCGCGGCGCCCACCCAGGGCACTACCCCTCCGCACGGTTTCCGTAACAGCCACCGGATCCGTTCTGGGTCCTTTGACAGGAAACCACCGAGGAATGGGACGATGCAGGTACGCCATCTTCTCTATTATGCAAGAATCCCCACACTGATGATTTCTGTTCTCGCCATCGCTTTCTTCGTCGCAGCTTGCGGTGAAGGACCGGTCGAGCTCGACTCAACCGGATTCGATGACGACGTCCCAGAATCATCAAACGTGGGTGGAGACGTGCTCGAGATCATGAACGCCGAAGGCGTTCTCGGAAATAGTCTGCCAGGGACTTGGCGGCCCTTTTCCGCAGATTCCCCGTGGAACAAGCCGATCTCAGCGAGCGCGCAGAAACATCCGGACTCGGACGCGATCATCGCGTTGATGAAAACGAGAGCGTCGAAACTCACCGTGGCGCGCTCGTACACGATTCCGGTGTGGGTCGTGGACTCGAGCAAGTTGAGTCCGGTCGCGGTGAAGAGCGACAAGATCTTCGATTGGTGGGACACGAACCGCGACGGTTGGAGCGACGTCGGTGTTCCCCTCGCTCCCTCGATGTGGCCGGAGCAAACCAACGACGGTCACATTTGCATCATCGATCCGTCTCTCAACACAGCGTGGGAGATGTCGCGCTTCTCGTGGCCCAGTCCCGGGCCGCCGCAATGCACGACGTTCAACATTTGGAACATTCGCTTGTCCGGCGTGGGCAATCCGAATGAAGGAAATCGCTGGGGTACGCGAGGCGGCCGCGCTTCGGGATTCCCGGAGATCGCCGGACTGGTCAGGCCCGAAGAGCTCGATACCGGCGAAATCCGCCATGCGCTCGTCTTCACGTACTCGGACATTCGCAGAGCGGATGATGGGCGCAAGATGTTCTACTGGCCGCCGGCCTGCAGAAGCGACGGCTCCTCGATCGGGCCGGAGCATCCCGTCATGGGAATGCGCTTCCAGCTCGATCCTTCTCTGACGGACAGCGACTTCAACAGATGGGGTCTCACGCCGGAAGCGAAGATCGTCGCTCGCGCTCTGCAGAAATACGGAATGTTCCTAGGCGATCGTGGTGGAGACATGAAGATCCAGGTGCAGTTGCTTTCCAAAGATCCGAATCAACATCGCGTTCTTTGGGAGAATCACGCGCCGGGTCTCTACAATGCGATCGAAAAGATTCCGACGGAGCGGCTCCGTATCATTTATACGGGGGCACCGACGTTCAAGGCCGGTTGATGTTGGCGAAAACGTTTCAGCTCGCGTGCGGCCGGGGGGTGCGCTGCGCGAGACCGGAGTATCGTTCGGCGGCGGATTCGAGGATCGACTCGACGCGCCGGGCGTGAGTTCGCCAGGAAAAGTGCTGTTCCACGAAGCGCCGGGCTTCCTCGAAGGGAGCCCGGCCTTCTTCTTGAATGCGCTGCACGAGCGCCTGCGCGATTTCGGCCGGCTCGTCGGCGACCACGAGCGGAGGTTTCTGGCCTCCTTCGGCATAGAGACCATCCGCGGCCGCGGGAGTCGCCACGACCGGTATCTCCATCGCCATCGCTTCCAACACCTTGTTCTGAATGCCCGATGCAAATCGAAGCGGAGCTGCGAAGACGGTGGCCGTTTCGAGAAAGGGGCGAACGTCGTCGACGAGCCCAGTGACTTCGATCCCCGGTGAATTCGCGCAGGCGCGTACGTCTTCCGAGGGATCACGTCCCACGAGCACGAGACGCGCATCGGGAATTTGCCGGCGCACGAGCGGAAAGATTTCTTGCGCGAGAAGGAGCGCCGCGTCGGCGTTCGGCCGGTAATGCATCGCGCCGGTGAAGAGGATGGTGGCGCGCCCGCGCTCGCGGGTTCGACGTCGCCAGTATTCGGAATCCACGCCGTTCGGAACGATTGCGGCGCGCGCGTCGTCTTTGGCGACGACGGCATCGCGATCGCGCGGCGAGGCGAACAACATTCGATCGGCGCGGCGGGCGACGGCTTGCTCCATGGAGTGCAAGAGCGCCCAACCCATCGCGAGACGGGGAAGCTCTGGCGGCCGCGCATGACGAATGCGCATGCGCACGCGCACGGATTCCGCATCGCAGATGTCGGCGACGATCGGAATTCCGCGTAGCGGCTTGGCCGCGGCAAGAACGCGCTTGCCGCAGAGCACGACGGCATCGCAACCATCCGCACGCGCGAGCTCCAAGACGGCGGCGCGAAGCTCGCGCATCGCCGGCTCGACTCCGTAGAAAAGACGAACATCTTCTTTGAGCAGCTTGCCGAAGGGCGCGCGTTCATCCTGCCGCGAGAACGTGCGGACTTCTTGGGCGATGCCGTCGAAGGCTCGTACGTGCTCGGGCAAGAATGTTTTCGAAGTGAGGGAGTACAGCGTGATCGAGTGGCGGCGCGAAAGCTCGCGCATGAAGTGATAGTAGCGAAGATGTCCGGCCATCAGCGGGAACGGAAAATTGCTGGTGAGATAGAGAATGCGCATTCTTCTTAGTGTCGCATCGGGGGACTCAGGTGCATCTCACAGCCGGCCATCTCTAGGCGGCAGCGCGTCCCGTGGCGCGCGCATGCTGGCGGGATTCGCGATGCGCGCCGGCCAGGAGCTCGGCCAGGCGGTCGACGTTGCGCGAGAGATCGAAATCCCGCAGCACCTTCATTCGTCCTGCCTCGCCCAGCTTGGCGCGCAGCTCCGGCTCGCGAGCGAGCTTCTCCAATGCATCGGCCAGTGCGGATGCATCTCCCGGGTCGGCGAGAATTCCGGAAACACCGCTTTCGACGAGCTCCGGAATTCCGGAGAGCCGGCTGGAGACAACCGGAATTCCCATCGCCATCGCTTCCATGAGCGAGACGGGAATGCCCTCGCGCTCGCCGTTCGCCGCCATGACGCTGGGCAGCGCAAAGACGTCGCATTCCGCGAGCAGCCGCACGACTTCCAGGCGCGGCCTTGCACCCAACGTGCGCACGCGGCCGGTCAAGCCCGCGCGCGCGATCATTTCCTCGACCAACGGCCGGCGAGGTCCTTCGCCCACGAGATCGCAGACGAAGGGAACGCCGCGTTCGGCCAGCTTGCGGCAGGCCTCCACGAGCACGGGATGACCTTTGACCTCATCGAAGCGGCCGACGCAGACCACTTTGAGCGTCCCGTCGCCGCGCGTTCGTCGCGAGGTTGCGTCGAACACACTCGGGTCGATTCCACAATGCACGACCGCGATCTTCGCCTTCGCCCACTCGCCGCATTCTTCGATCATGGTGTCGCGATTGTAGTCGGAGATGGCGACGGCGAAGCGCGCGGCGGCGACTTTCTCGGCGAGCATTCGCTTTTCGACATGCAAATCGTGGCCGTGCACCGTGAAGCTGAAGGGAATGCCGGTGAGGCGATGAATGATGAGCGCCGCCACGGTCGGATGGGTGGCGAAGTGCGCATGGACATGCTGCACGCCGGCGCGCTCCATCTCGTACGCGAAGCGCACCGATTTCGGAAAGATGCCGACGGCGCCGGCGAAGAAGTTCAGGCTTCCGAACGTTCCCGAAAGAATCTCGAAGAGCGCGCGAAAATAACTCCACGGGCGGCGAAGCGCATAGTGAGCGTTCGCGGCGAGAATTGGGAATGAGAGAAAGGAATGAAAGCGGATGCGCTGCAAAAGACGCGCGGCCTCAGGATGCACGCTCTCTTCGCGCTCGCGCAGCAAGGGGTGGACGTCGACGGTGACGCCGCGCGCTTCCAAGGCCAAGATCTCGTAGAGAATGAAGGTCTCCGTGATCTTCGGAAAGCGCGACATGATGTAGGCGACCCGCAGCCCTCCACTCACACCAGCTTCTCCGTGAGCTCACCACCCGGGCGGAGCTCTTCAAATCCCGTGACGGCATCTTCCCAAGCCGCGAAAGAGAAGTCCTGAACGAGCCAGCCGCGAACCGCTTCTTGGGATTGCCCGCCGGCATCGGCATCCAGACGCTCGATGTAGCTGCCGACGTTGCGTGCCCACGACAACACATAGAGCGCGGGAAGCTGTGAAGCGCGAACTCCCAAGGCCGACGCATAGTGCAGAATCGATTCGCTGGCCCACGGGGTTCGTCCGAAAAACGCGCGGCGCAGCGCATCGCGTCCCTCACGACCGGACAAGGCGCCGTCGCGTGCGCGGGCCGCAAATCCCAAGAGCTGAAACGCATCCCCTCCCAGAATTCCGTGAGGAGTGCCGAGCTCCCAATCCACGACTCCGGGCCGTCCATCGTCGAGCAGAAGATTGGGAGCGGAGTAGTCCCCGTGCTCGAAGACCCAGGCTGTCGCCGTGTGACGAATCGGATCAATGATTTGCCTCGTGCGCTGCACGAGCTTGGCTTCGGGAGCGCCTGCAAAGAGCGTCTCGATGCGCTTCAACGGCCGCTCCACCGATTCCCTCCACCACAAATCGGCCATGGCATACACGCGGGTGCGTTGGTGCAAGTCGATGATCCATTCCAAGAACGGAGCGATCGATTGCTGCGGCCGGCGGCGAACCATCGAGGGATGCAGCGGCGATCCCGGCACGATGGTTTGGAGAATGGCGAACGATCCACCGGTCTCCGTCCGACCCAAGAGCTTGGGCACGCCTTCGACGCCGCCGGGAAGAGCCAACAGCGCTTCGAGCGCCACGGCTTCCCGGCCCAAAGAAGGTGCCGGCCCGGGCAAGCGCGCAATTTTCGCGACCACGGAGGGATCGCGCGCATTCTCTGCGAACCCAAAAAGAAGCGCGTGACCGGAAGCCCGGAAACGAGGGCTGCGCAAGAGGAGCGTGGCGTTCAGCTCGGATCCGCCGCCGCGCTCCGCCGCCAAGCGGCGAAGCCGTCCCGGCAATCCTTTGGAGGCCGCGACGCGTTCGGCATGCAGCGAGCGGCACGGAGCGATCGTATCCAGCCAACCCATTCTGCGCAGCACGCGCGCGACCGTTCTGCGGATTTCGCCCGCCGCCCCATGTCCTCCGCCACGCAGCACGTGATCGAGACTCCCACCCGTTCCAACCGGAATCTCTTCCAAGCAATGTTCGAAGTCGGGACGATTCCAATACGTCTCCACCGATTCGAAGTGCGCCCGGCGAAGTGCATCTTCGGCATCGCTCGTCGACAAGCGTCCGCGCAGCTCCCAACGAAGCGAGCCTCCCGGCGCCACAAGATGCGCGCTGTCGCGCGCGTCTTCTGGACGCGGGGAAGTCACCAGCACGAGATCGAAGGAATCGGAAATCTCTCCCGGCTTGGGAGGCCAATCGAAGAACACGGGCTCGGCGCAGATCTCGGTCAGCGCATCGCGCAAGATTCGATTGCGCACACCGACGAAAGCGATGCGCTGCGGATTGGGATCCGGCAAGAGGAATCGCCAATCGAGACGCCGGGCGATTCGGAGGAGATCGTCTTTCGTCAGTGAATGACTCCGGGTCACTCGGGATTCAGGCAGCCGCGCATCGTCGCGGCGTAGAATGCTCACGCTCATGTCACGGCCCCCTTCAGCGGTCCTTCTTCCGCTTCCGGCCGTTCGGCGCCTGCGTTCCGCGCTGCGGTGACGAGCGCTCCTGCAATTGCCAGCAGAAGCCACCAATACCGCATGAACGCGAAGCTCAGGAAAATCCCAGTGCCCAAATAGGCCAGGATGCCGAGCTCGATTCCATTGGCGAGATGGACGATTTCGGGGCGGTCTTTGCAATCGCGTCGAACTCGCCGGATTCGACCCAACACGGTCAATGCAAGACCCAGGAAGATCAGGAGCCCGATGATCCCGGTCTCGGCGGCGAGCTCGAAATACAAGATGTGCGCCGGCCGTTCCTTGTCGATCTGGCGGAACGCAACTCCCGGGTCGTCCATGTACTCCAACGAGTAGAACGGCGCGTACTGTCCCGGTCCAACGCCGACAAATGGATGATCTAGGAAAACGTTCCAGGCAGCCAGCATTTCAGTGAGACGGCCACGAAGAGCGGCATCCGAAGCCTGCCCCACGTCGGAGACGGCCCGAAGCGAATTGATGCGATCGAGATACCCCGGCGCGATGGCCGCGACGATGGCCACGACGGGGATGGCACCCAAAAGAATGTGGCGCACTCGGAAATAGCCGAATCGAATCATGAGCAAAGCGAGCACGACCAAAACGAGGAAGCCGCCACGGGAATACGTCAAAAGGGTCCCGCTCAAGATGAGCGCAGCGACCAGAAGGGCGGTGATCTTCGCCGTGCGGCTCCGTGACACCCGAGTAAGGACGAAGGCCATCGGCAATAGGACGAGAAGGATTTGGGCGAAATAGTTGGCATCATCGACCGGACCGCAGGCGCGATCCTCGGGACGCAAGCTTTCGCGCGTTCGCATGAGGCCGCCGCCGTCCATGGACTCCGATTGAATCTCCACCTCCAGCTTTCGCCCCGCGAATCCACCGAAGGTTTGCTCGTAATCGCGGGACACTTCTTGATAGATCGAGAAGAGAGATAGGACGGCCGCGACGAGTACCAATGTCCAAATCACCCAGCGCAGCACGTTTTGATCGCGGACCGCGTTCACGACCAAAACATAGAGGAGGATTCCCTCGCTCAAATATGTACCAATCCAGCCCAGCGCGATTTGGGAATCGTGGGCTCCGAGAGCGGACAGCAGCGAGGATCCCAGGAAGAGCAGCATGATTCCGAGGGGACGATCGAGAACGAAGCCCCGCTTCAGAACGAAGATCTGCATGAACGCGGGAACACAGAGCAGCGCGGCGGCGAGCGCGCCCAAGAGCACCGTGTTGCCGCTCTCCCCGGAGAGGACAACCGGTGCGTTCGCCCAGGCGAGCGCGAAGAACAACACGGTTCCGATGGCGGGAAGAAGAAGGATCGAGCCGATGAGCGCGGTGACGCCGATGATGCTGAGCGGTTTGGGAGGAGCTCCGGACAGAAGGCCCGCCGAAGCGACGGCGCCGACTGCTCCCAAGACCCAAGCCAGCCCACGACCGGGGGTTCTCCCCGGACTGCGTTCACTGGCGGCGCTAGGCGCCGATGAACTCGTGGTGCGAAGGCTTAGGGAGTTGCGCCCCGCCGCCTGGGTTGCCATACCTCGATCCTCTTTCCAGAGATCACGTGGCTAAGTCCTACGAGCGCAGCCGCGTTCGTGAGACAAAAGAAAAACGGAGCTCCGATGAGACGATTTTTCCCCCAGGGTGTCGAGCGCGCGATCCCTCCGATCGTTGCGACCGCATAGAAACCCAGTTGAAGAATCGCCGCGAGGACGTAGAAGCGTCCTCCCTCGAGGGCGAGAAGGCTTCCTGCGAGAAGTCCCGCAAGGAAGAGGGGCGTGAGACGTCGCAAAACTTTGTGCGTGAACAGAACCAGCGAATAGAAACCGTACCGGAGCGGATTCAATAGGGAGCGAGCCGCGATGACGCTCCGGAATCCGCGGCTCAGAATGCGCACCTTGCGTTCGAACTCGTGCTCGGCGGAAGTGGAGGCAGTCTCCCAAGCAAGGGCTTCCTTTTCAAAGACCAGGCGCTTGCCGCGCTCGACGACCTTGGTGGAAATCGCGAAGTCGTCGTTCAAAAGTGAATTGGCGGGGCGTTCGTAGAGCTCGCGACGGATCGCGTAAATCGCTCCGTCGGCGGACACGATGCTGCCGGTTGCGCTTTCGAGTGCCTTCAGTTTCTTGTCGTATCCCCAGTAGAGACTTTCGCCGCCCGCGGTGCTGTCTTCATCGCCAGCCAAGCTCACGATCTGGTTTCCGCACACGCCGCCGACTTCGGAATCCGCGAAGTTGCGCACGAGCTTGCGCAAGGCGTTCGAAGCGAGATGCGTGTTCGCGTCGGTGAACAGAAGAATCTCGCCCGAGGCCGAAGCCACGGCTTCGTTCAAAGCCGGGATCTTGCCGAAACGGGGAAGCGCCAAAACGCGAACTCCGTGATCGGAGAATCCCCGCGCCAAGGGGACGGTACGGTCCGTCGACCCGTCCGAAGCCACGATGATTTCCAGAAGCTCGGCAGGATAATCGAGCTCGAGCGTGTTCCCGATCTTTCGCGTGATCGTCGCTTCCTCATTGTGCGCGGCGATGATGACCGAGACCCGGGGCTCGATCCCCGCTTGGCGAACGCGCCGGTGGCGAAGGAGGCCCCATGCGGAAACCACCATCGGGAAGCCCACCGAGGTCCAAGCGATCGCGCCTGCAGACCCCCAAAAGAGAATCTCACCGATCAATTCGCACCCCGGCCGCTGACGACCCTGGGAATGGTTCGCAGAAGGATCAAGAAGTCGAGCGAGAAGGAGCAATGGCGCGCATAGGCGATGTCCAAGCGAACGCGCTCATCGAAGTCGATGTCGTTGCGTCCTTCGATCTGCCACAGCCCGGTGACGCCGGACTGCACATCCAAGCGGGCAGTGTGCCACGTGCTGTAGGTCGAGGAGCTGAAGGAAGTCGGCCGGGGTCCCACGAGGGACATGTCGCCTCGGAGAACGTTGAAGATCTGCGGCAGCTCATCGAGGCTCGTTTTGCGAAGGAATTTGCCGGCGCGGGTCACCCGCGGATCGTTCGTGATCTTGAAGTCCGGCCAAGTGAGCTCATTGAGATTTCCCAAGCGGTCCTTGTGGGCCTCCGCATCGCGGACCATGGTGCGCAGCTTGAACATGCGAAAGCGACGTCCGCAGGTCCCGGTGCGCAGTTGGGCGAAGATCGGATAGCCCGGTGAATCGATGACGATGATCGCACAGCACAGCATGATGAGCGGAAGCAGGGCCGGCAGGAGCAGGAGCGAGATGATGATGTCGAAGGTCCGCTTCCAGCGGAGGTAATGCTTGGTTTCCGCCGGGAACTTCCGGACGCGCGAGTACCAGGGCAGCCTGCGACGAGTGGGAGTGATGACGCGGGGAGAAGGCTCCCGCCATCCGTGGACAGTGCCGGCCATGGCTTAGGTCCTCGGATCGACGAGACGCGGGAAGCGGGGAATCCGGGTGCGCGCGCTGCGCACCACCGGCCGGCTGGCCGGAGAACGATCGCACTTCGCCGAAGCAGATTCGACGAGGTCGGCGATGGTCAAGCCCTCCGAACGAAACACGGCGATTCCCTTGCGGACGCGGACACCAATCGATTCCAAGATGCGTTCCTCGATGCGCGACGCAGCGAGCAATGCATTTTCTTCTCCCGACTCGGGAAGAAGAATGATGTAGCGCTGATTCGAGATGTCGCACGCGGCCACGTCGGACTCGCGCAGCAAATCGCGCAGTGCGTAACCGATGTTCCAGAACATGATGTGGCGGGTCGCGCGAAGAATGGCTTCGTGATCGTCGACCGGAAACGGACTATTCGCGCGGACATTTGTAGAAGCGTTCGTCGCGCCGCTGGAATTTGAGAGCGCAGCTTCTCCGTTTCCAGACGTGTTTCCATTGCTGTTTCCGTTGGAAGATCCGGAAGGAACGATCTCGATGGCGCTCTCCGGAGAGCGCACGTCTTCCAACTTCAAGACTGCGACCGCGAGCGGGCGGTCGAACCGGCGCACGCGCTCGAGCTCGCGGGTAAAGGCACTCAAGGCTTCGCGATAGCTGGGAATGACCGGCTGTCCATGCGTATCCATGGAATGCGCCGGGCGGCGGTGCCACCAATAGGAAACGAAGAGCCCCATGCCAAAGGATGCAAAACAGACTCCCCAAGACGCCCAGTCGCTGGGATCAATAGCCGACAGAAACGACGATAGCTGCGCCTGAAGGGCTTCCCAAGGGTGAGTCATGAAGTAGGGCTCCCGGATCGATGAGCTTGGGGCCGGAATCCGAGGGGGTACCCCGGGTTTTCCAAGGATCGAAAGTCATCGACGGAACTAGCATAGCATGAGTCATGCTCACCGCAACATATACTAGCCCCAATATCATAGAGATTATGTCCGAACGTTCGAACAGACGCCGGAGAAGGGCGTACGTCGCCTGCCGGCGATGAAAGACTTGTGTTTCGGACTGCCGAGTCCATCACGGTCCCTTCCCAGGTGAACGATTCGAAGGCTGAATGGGAGCCTAGTTCCGAGCGCCGCCGCTCCTTGCGCGGTAGTAATAGGGGTTCGATTTGTAGGTGCCGATCGGGTCGACCTGATTGAGCACCGTGCCGACCACGTTCGCACCCGACCTCTCCAACACGGAACGACTGCGCAACAAGAGCTCGCGATCAATGCGTCGAGAGTTCACGACAAACATGACTACGTCGACGAACTGAGCGAGGATTGCGGTGTCGTGCACGATCGCCAACGGCGGCGTATCGATGAGAATGACGTCGAAGTCATTCTTCACTGCATCGAAAACTCGGCGCAGAGCTTCGACGTGGCTGGCCAATGCATCGGCGGGATTCTCCGGGCTCGTTCCTGCAGGCAGAACGGAGAGATTGCGAATCGCCGTCGGGTGAATCGCAACTCGAATCGGAACTTCTTGCTGCGAATCCGCATATTCGATTCCTTCCGCGTTCATCATGCCTTGGTCCCTGCTTCCGAACACATGACCGACGGCGATCTTCGCCGAGGCTTTTTCGGAGCGGGTACGCACCGCGATCAAGTCGGAAAGGCCCGGACGAAGCGGAACCCCGAAAATCTCGTGCATGCCGGCGCGACGAATCTCCGCATCCAATACGAGGACGCGATCTCCCATCGTCGCGAACGAAATGGCGAGGTTGGAGACGATGGTCGTCTTTCCCTCGTTCGGTTCCGTGCTGGTGATTGCTACGGTGCGAATGCGATCGCCGACTCCCCGGAACTTCAGGTTCGTGCGCAGCATCCGGTACGCTTCCGATGGTCCCGAGCCGGGCTCCAGGAGCGTGATCAAGCTGCGCTTTCGGGCGCGCACTTGGCGTTCTCCGATGAGCGGCTCGCCTCCTCCCACGGGAAGCTCGCCTTCGGGCACCGGGTGGCTCGGCAGCGAAGCCAGTGCGGGCCAGCCTGTGGTCTCCTCCAGCTCCTGCACGGATTCCATGGTGGAGACACTTGATTCGCGGACGAGGGCGATCCCCACTCCGCCGATCAATCCCAAGAACAATCCGATCGCCAGATTCACCGTCTTTTTGGGGTGAATCGGATCCGTGTCCGGCACCGCCGAGTCGACGATGCGGACACTGGGAACGTTTTCCGCCTCGGAGATCTTCGTCTCCTCCAGTTTCTCGAGCAGGTTGTCGAAGATGCGCCGGTTCACATCCCGTTCGCGGGTCAAACGCGCCAGCGTCAGTTCCTTCTCGGGAAGATGGGAGAGCGTCCCGTCATACGAGCCGATCACCTTCTGGAGGGCTTTCTCCTTCGCCTTCATCGTCTCGATTTCGATGTTGAGCGAGAGCTGCTCGTCCCCGTATTTCGCGAGCTGCGCGATGGGATCGGAGAGCTCGCCGCCTTCGGCGACCTTCTTGGCTTCATCGCTCAAGTTCTGTTTGACCTGTGCGATCTCATTGTTCAGCTCATCCATCTTGGGATGGCCGTTCTGGTAACCGCGGAGCTGGAGATCGGTGGACTGAAGCTGAAGCTCGACGAGCCGCTCACGCAGTCTCAGCAGACGTGAAGAGGACACCTGGGTCGACTGCGGCACGAGGTCCTTGCGCCCGGCAACGAGCGCACTGTTGATCGATCCGAGACGCTCTTCGAGAGCTTGGCGGTTGGTCGTCGCTTCGTTGTAGAGCACCTCCGCTTCGGTGAGGCGGTGCAGAACCTCCTGCTCGTGCGTCTCGAACGTGGAGATTCGATTGGCCTCCTTATAACCGCGCAGCGCGACTTCGGAGTCGTCGAGCTGGCTTCGGAAGCGGTCGAGCTGCTCTTCAATGAAGACGCGAATGCTGCGCACGCCTTCCTGTTGGACTCGAAGGGTGCGCGCCTGATAGGCCTTGGCTGCGCCGTTGGCGACTTCCGCGGCGAGAACCGGGTCGGGCAGTCGAACGGAAATCCGCACCAAGCTCGACTTCCGCACCTGGGTTGCCGTCATCGAATTGCGGATGACGAAGGCCTGGTATTCCTTCTCATCGAAGTCCGCGGGGCGTTTTTCCGGAATCTTGATCCGCGCACGATCGGCCGGGGTCAGAATCTCCAGGACTTCCTTGGAGAACGATTCGCTGGAGAGCTCCTGAATCCGATTCGAGGACTTGATCTCCTGCGAGTACACCGCCGCGAAACTGGGCACCGGACCGGTGAATTCGTCGAAGACCATGGCGGTCGACGCTTCGTACAGGGGGGCGGCAATCATGTTGTACACGAGAGCAACACCGACGGCAGCCGCCGTGATGCCCAAGATCATGTACTTGTGCCGCCGGAATGCTTTTTGAAGCTGCGTGAGAATCTGGTCGCTGTCGTTTTCCCGCATGTCACGACACCCCGTTGTCCGAAGCTGGAGATGGTGCGAAAGTCATCACTCGTTTACCGAAGAACAAATTCCCTTTTCCTCAATCCTCCACGATGTTCAGGTAAATGAGGTACGTGGAGACGACCACCGCAATATCGCGAACCAACACGAAGGCTGTACTCCATTTGGCCATCTTGTTCCGAGGAACCGTGACGACGTCACCAGGATAGAGCAAAGGGGGTGCCGGTTCGTTCTGATTTCTGAGGAAGCCGGTCAAATCGCATTCGACGAGCCGTTCTTCTCCTGCCTTATGGACAGAGTCGACCGGCTCCACCCTCCGAAGGTAGACCCCACCCATATTGGCGAACCGGGTGGGCCCCCCGGCCTTGGAAATAAGTTCCAAAACGTCGGTATCATCGGCCACCCGATACTCGCCCGGCCGCTCCACTTCTCCCAAAACGTGGACCACGATCTCCAGCCGGTTCTCCAGCCCCATGATGTACTTGTCTTGCGGCGTGGTTTGCTGCACCGGCGGAAGCTTGCGCTCTTCGGTGCGCTGCGCCGAGACATCGCCGGCGGCGAGCAAAGAAATGAGAGCCGATCCCATGATCGACACGAAGACGACGAGCGTCGGACGACGAGCTCGCGATCGCAACATGTGAGTTTGCTCCCCCGGTTCAACGCGGCGCGATTGTCTCGCAATTTTCATTTGGAAACAATCACGTACTCCGCAAATGAGTATAGAGTCGCGCAGATCCGCTTGCCAGATCAATCATCGAACAGATTGTTGAGCGGACAGGCACTGCGCGCTGTACTTCTTCAGCAAGGTTGAGCGAGGCTCGGCGAGTTCGACTTGCGAGGTGCTCCAGGATGTCGAGCTGTCACTCGGTCAGTCCTCAACGATCTTGAGGTAGAGCAGGTACGTCGAGGCGACGATTGCGATGTCGCGAACCAACACGAACGCCGTGCTCCACTTGGACATCTTGTTGCCCGGAACCGTGACGACGTCACCCGGATTGAGGAGGGGAGGCGCCGGCACGTTCTTGTTCTTGAGAAAGCCGCTCAGATCGCACTGGACGATACGCTGGTCACCGGGCGAATCGGGCACCGTGATTCGGCGGAGGGAGACGTTCGACATGTTGGCGAACCGGGTGGGACCTCCCGCCTTGGAAATGAGCTCCAAGACATCGGTGTTGTCCGCAACCCGGTACTCACCTGGCCGTTCCACCTCGCCCATGACGTGGACCACGATCTCCAACCGGTTTTCCAGCCCCATGATGTACGAGTCTTGCGGGGTGGTCGTGACCGGCGGCGGTTGCTGTTCGGGGCGCTGTGCCCAGCCAGCGGTGGCGGTGATCAACGTGAAGAGAATCGATCCGAGGATCCACGCCGATCCGGATACGAACATCGGACCCTGAGCTCTCGATTTCATTCGTGAGAACTTGCTCTCCCGTTTCGGCGCCGCGTGGGATTTTCGGCGCGGGAAAGAATGACGCACTCGCCAGCGAGTATAGAGTCGTGCACAGGCGCCTGCCAGATCAAACATCGTACAGTTTCTGGCCCCGGCTCCGCGTGGCGCGCCGCGGTTTGATGCTCTCGTGTATCATCATCTGGGAAGTGCGAATACCCTCCAGGAAGTGAGCGAAATGACGACGATGTTCGGACTGGAGTCGAACCGCAGCGCTTCGCGCGGTGCCATGCTCGGTCTGGCCGCGATTCTGGTGCTGTCGACTCTTTTTCTTTCCTACGCTGTGCCCTTGACTCCCGGACGGATGCTTCATCCGGCGGCGACCTTGTTCGAGCGCGTTCCTTTGTGGAGCTTTCTCTCCGCTCACCACCCAGCCTTTCTCGCCAACCATAACGTATTTGCCTTCTTGCTTCTGCTCGCGTGCGGCTCCGGCTTTGTGGTGTGTGCGCTCGGGGTCTGGTTGACCTGGCGCGCGGGTTTGCGCCGCGATCTTCTGACGATTGCGATCGGGACGGGAATGTTGTGCACGGCGCTGACGCTCTTCGCTCCGCCCAACCTCAACTCGAATCTGTGGAATTTCATGCTTCGAGCGCGAGTGGCCACCGCGCACGGGCATAACCCGTACGTCACCGCCGCGGCGGAATTCCCCGACGACCCGCTCTATCCCTATGCGAATCCCAAATACACCGGGACCCCGGGATGCAAGCTTGCCGCGTGGATGGTGTTCAGCATGATGTTCGCCAAGATTGGTGCCGGCGATCCGGTGCAGACGTTGTTTGCCTATCGCACCGGCCTTTTGTTGTTTGCCTGGGGGACGCTCTTTCTTTTGACCGCGGCGGTCCGAAAGTTGGCGCCCGATCGAGCGGTAGCCGGAGTGATCTTTTGGGCGTGGAATCCGATCGTCTTGATGAACAGCTTGGCGCGCACCGACACGATCATGCTGTTCTACTTGGCGCTGGCGGTGTTTCTGTTGGCGATGGAACGGCGCCGGCTGGCGGTCATTCCGCTGACGCTCTCCATCTTCGTGAAGATCATTCCCGCGCCGCTCTTGGCGGTTTCAACGATTGCCGATGCGCGCGCCGGCCGCTGGAAGGAAGTGCTCTTCACCATTCTCCTCTTCGTGGCGACGACGGTTGTGATCTGGCTTCCCTTCTACCACCACAACGCGCTCAGCCTCGTCCGCCAGTACAGCGAAGTCGCCGGAAGCGCGGAAGGATCGGTGGGGGGATCGGCCAAATTCTTCGCCTCGATCGGATTCGCGCTGCTCGTGGTCTTGGTCGGCGTCACCCGCAAAGGCGATGTCAAGAACCTCCTGTCGGGGTGGGTCCTCATTCAAATCTACTTCTCGCTGTTCTTCGCGAAGTTCGCCTCCGCCGACTACTTGATGTCGCTCATCTTTCTGGTCGCGGTCACCTTGGACTGGCGGGCGCTGCTCTTGACGTTCGCGATCGGACTCTCGTACTTCCTGTTCGACGAGTGGTATTTGGTCGGCTCGGAGAACTTTCCATTGCCGGATCTTTTCCCGTTCTCGAAATCGGTGGTGTTTTGGATCCCGCCGATTGCCGGCGCACTAGCGCTGGTCTTTTGGTTTTTCTGGCGCCGGTCGCGCAGCCCAGCGGTGCAGTGAACGACATTCATCCCCGGTTGGTCGCGGGATTTGAATCGCTGGATGAAGCCGGTGCGCGCTGGTGTTTGCTGCGCGGCCGGGAAAATCTTCGCGTCCCTACGGGGGATGTGGATCTTCTCTTTCACCCCGACGACGCGCAAAAAGGACGCCTCGCTTTGGCTCGAGCCGGTTTCGCCCCGGTTCGGATTTGGGGCGGCGGAACGCAGAATTTCTTTTTGAGTTGGGACCGGGATACCGATTTCTGGTTGTACATCCACGCGGTCACGGAGATCTCCTTCGGGCCTTACTTCGGGCTTCGGATTCCGGCGACGATTGGCCTTTTCGAGCGAAGCGAACGTGTCGATGGAATCCCTATGCCGTCGCCCGACGATCGTTTCTGGATCACGCTGCTCCATGCCTTGATGGACAAAGGGCGCGTTCGCGAAAGCCATCGTTCCGCATTGTCAGGTTTGGCGCCTTTTGCAAGTCCGGATGGGGAGATCGCCCGGTTCATCGACCGCGTCGCCAAGCCGGCGAGCGCCCGATCCATTCTCTCCGACGCACGCGCGGGCCGCTGGGAGGCGGTCGAAGCATTGGCGCAGACCCTCGCGTCGGGATGGAATCGGCTCGATCCTCAAGCCAGGGTGCGCGCTTTCCAACATCGCTCCTCCTTAATGGCAACGAAGCTGGCCGAGATCGTCACCCGGCGCGGCGTGAGCGTTGCGCTGTTGGCGCCCGACGGTGCGGGGAAGTCCACGATCGCGGATGCGCTGGCCACTTCGCTCTATTTCCCAGTGCGGCGTTTCTATTTGGGATTGGAGGGAGGAAAGTTCGCTGGATCGGGTCCCAGCCGTTTTCCGGGACTCGGTTTCCTCAGAAGGCTGTTCCACGTTTGGGGATCCTACTTTCAAGCGCGCTATCACCAAGCACGGCGCCGCTTCGTGATCTTCGATCGCTATCCGTACGAGGCGCTTCTTCCCGGATCATCCCGGCCGGGCGTGCTCTCGCGCGCGCGCCGCAACTTGCTGGGCCGCTCTCTTCCCGCGCCCGATCTCATCGTCGTCTTGGATGCTCCCGGTGAAGTGTTGCATCGCCGCAAGCCGGAGCATCCGGTGGAGCGGCTCGATCGAGATCGGGAAGGTTATCGCGCCTTGGCGAAGCGACTACCCCGCGCGTTGGTCGTCGATGCGACGCGCCCGCTCGAGGAAGTTCGGCGTGATGTGACCGAAGGCGTTTGGCTTGCCTACCGGCGCCGCTGCGGAACGCCATGAGCGAAGCGGCGATGGATCCTGATGTGCCCGGAGGCCGGGCGGAAGCCGCGCGACAAATCCGCGGATCGAGCCTCTTGCTTGCCGGCCGGGTGCTCTCGCTTCTCTTGAATCTCGTCGTGCAGGTGGTGACGGTTCGCGTTCTCTCCAAGGAGGGATACGGAGTCTTCGCCTACGCGATCTCGATCGCGGCCATCACCGAGGGAATCATCGGGCTCGGATTGCCGCGAGCCATCGCGCGCTTCCTGCCCATCTTTGACGAGAATGACGATCGCCCGCGAATGCTGGGTACGATCACGCTGGGCGTCGCCGCAACCCTTGCGACCGGCGCCGCCGCAATGCTGGTCATTGCCGGCTTGCGCGGCAGCATCGCCGGGCAGCTCGCCAAGGACCCCACGGCATTGGCGGCGCTCGTGATTCTTTCCGCGCTCGCGCCTTTGCAAGGTCTCGATCGGCTGTTCCTCGAGCTGTTCTCGGTCTTCGGAAGACCGCAGGCCATCTTCGTGCGCCGCTTCCTCTTGGGACCGATTTTTCGGTTGGCCGCGGTCTTGATGATCGCTGCTCGTGGCGGAGGCCCGGTCGCATTGGCGTGGGGATACGTCATCGCCGGGCTCGTCGGCCTCGTCTTCTACGGGCACATGTTGGCCATTCTCCTTCGCGAGCGCGGCTTGCTGCGCCCCGGAGCCTGGGCGACGATGAAGATTCCCGCCCCGGAAATCTTCGCGTTCGCGATCCCGCTGCTTTCGACGGAGCTCGTCTTTCTCGGAATCCAGCAGGCCGACGCCGTCATGCTGGGACAAATGGCCGGACCGGCCCAGATCGCTTCCTTGAAAGCGGTCGTACCCTTCGCCCGGTTGAACCAAGTGGTGCTCGACATCTTCGGGATCTTGTTCACCCCCTATGCAGCCCGGCTCTTCGCGCGGGGGGACCACGTCGGAGTGAACCGCTTGTATTGGAGCACGACCACCTGGGTGGCGGTGTTGAGCTTCCCGATCTTTGCCGTGACCTTCATGATGGGCCGGCATTTGGCCCCGATTCTCTTGGGCAAGACGTATGCGGATTCTGGGATCCTGCTGGAAATCCTTTCCTTCGCGTATTACATTCACGCCGCGCTCGGCCCGAACGGGCTGACTTTGAACGTTTACAAGTACATTCGCTACGTCGTGCTCATCAACGTGATCGCCTTCGGACTCCACATCACCGGCAACCTTCTTCTGATCCCGAGGCTCGGCGCCGAAGGCGCGGCTATCGCGACGGCAAGCACGCTCATCTTGCACAACGCCATGAAGCAATTCGGCCTGCGCAAGACCGGTGTGCGTTGGCTGGATCCGGCGGGACTGAAGCCGCTCGGCGTCGTGGCCATGGGAGTCGCCGCGCTCGTGGCCGTCGAGAAAACGATGCAGCCCTCCCTGCCGGTTTCCGCTGCAGTCGCGGCGGTTGTGATTCTCCTCGTGTTCTTGGGAACGCGCCGCGCGCTCGACATCGAGACCGCGTTTCCGCAGCTCATGCGCATTCCCGGAATGTCGCGCATTCTCGGCGTGTCCGGCCGCACATGATTCTCGAATTTGCCCGACGGCGGAACGATCGCGTGGGATCGAATCTCGACGGAGCCGTGGCGCCGCCGTTCTGGGCCTATTTGCTTTCCTCCCTGGAGGTCATCTTTCCGTGCGTTTTGGGAGAGGTGTCTCCCGACATCACGCAAGGGATTGCGCTTTGGGAAGAGCCGACGCGGCTGGCACCCGGCGAGAAGATTCCCGAGCGAACGCGATTGCTTCTGGTCGGTCCCGGCGCCGTCGCGAACGGGATGAGGGCCTGGATCGGAGCGAAGAATCGCGATCACGCGATCTGGGCGGATCCGTCGTTGGCGGAACAAATTGCCAAGGAGCTCGGCGCGCCGAACACGTGGTGGCTTCTTCCCGAAGGAACGCCGAGAAACTCGTTGTGCGCGGCAGAGCCGCTTCTCTCCAGCGAAAACAACCATGCCCACGTTCCGATCCGTATTCCGGCGCGGCGGCAATCGCGCGGCAAGCGCAATCGCGCAGTTCGGATTGCGACGCGCGTGCTGCGCCGACTGCGGATCCCGCTGGCGTCGGAGCGCAATGGTCACGTGCCGTTCGCCGAGTTGATGCCCGGAGGGGAGCCACGGACGAGCGTCGATACACAGGGCACGCTCTTCCTTCCGGACGCGCCTTCCGATCCGCCGAATTGGCTCTTGGAAATCGCGCGCCTCTCCGACGTGGACTTGGCCGGTCGCGATTGGTCGATTCTCCCCGCGAGAGGATTTCGATCTCAAAAAGTTTCGTTCTTCTTCGGTGAGAAAAAAGGAAGCGCCGAGCCCGGCCCCATCGCGATCAAGATGACCCAAGATGCGCAGTTCAATGAACGGCTCTTGAACGAGCATCGTGCACTGAGCCTTTTGACCGCACGCGAGCATCTCGCGGTGGAGGGCATCCCGCGCCCGCTGTTCGCGGGAAGTCATCGAGGGTTGGCGGTCATCGGGCAAACCAAGGTGCCTGGAGAGCCCTTCTTTTCGCTGACTTCCGGACGCGTGGGCTGCCCGGTCGCCGCGCGAGCGCTCGAAGCGATTCATAATCTGGCGGTGCGCAGCGCAAGGAATGCGCGCGGCGCGGAGCACGCCGAAGCCATCAAGGTTCTGCTGCAGAAACTGGAAGACGTCTATCATCCCGGCGCCGAGCTCCTGCAGGCGGCGCATCAGGCCTTGGATGCTTTGACGCGCATCGAGCACGTGCCCACCGTCTTTCTGCACGGAGATCCGGAACCGCAGAACATGATCGTGGGACCGGAGGGGAGGATTGCGCTCCTCGATTGGGAGAACGCCGAGCTCGATGGTCCGCCACTTTGGGATCACTTCTCGTTCGTCATCGCCTACACGCGACACTCTCTCGAGCGTTCCGGAATTCGTCCCACTCCTCGCTCGGTCGCCAACCGTCTTCTCTCTCCATCGCCCTGGTCGGAATGGATGGCACGCTCGACGTCCGCCCTCGCGGCGCGCTTGGGGATGCCGGAAGAGGCCATGGCCCCGCTCTTGATCCTGCACGCGGCGGTGATGGCGGTACGCGAGGCGTGGCGTTTGACTCCCACGCGAGTCAACCGGGGGATGTGGATCCGTTGGATGGGAGAAGTGGCTCGCAATCGCGATCCGTTTCCCGGATCGCCGCGGCGGAGCTTAGACGGGGCGAGTCTTCGCTGAGGGAACGGCGCTTTCCGCGTTGGCGGTCTGATACGCTCGACGCCGATCCAAGAAGAACTGCCAGAATCCGATCGCCATCATGAGCTCCATCGGCTCGTTGAGTTGGACGATCGCGTAGGTGAAAGTGGACGGAAGAGGGAAGAAGTTGCGGTAGATCCGGAAGACGAGCATCGGCAAGAAATAGGGCGCGAAACGCGTCGAAGGAATGTAGGGGGAGAGCGTCTCTCGCCATGCGGCGAGTGGAGCGCCCGGCCGCAGCAGCCAAGGAAGAATCGAGCCCCAAATCCCGATCGCGAGCAACGCCCAGCCCACCATGTCCTGAGCCTTGCCGATATTGTGCAAAGTCGTCTCGCCTTGGCGATTGATATGGGCGAGATCCTCCGGAGTGCTCCAACCGAAGATGCGCTGTCCCCAGCTGATCTCTTCGCCGACCAAGAAGAAAAGACCGAGAACCGCGACGACATAGAGCGCGGCGGTCGTCTTGCAACCGCGCGCTTGCAGGCCGCGCAGCGCCCGCACCGATTCGATGAGCGCTAGCAGGAAGAACAGAAGTTGGAAAGTCTCACAGATTCCGTCTTCTCTTGTGAAAGCGTGATACGCGCGTTCGCCGAGAGCGACGGAAGCGACCGTGCCCAAGCAAATCAATGCCGTTGCGAGCCAATCACGCCATCGCATGCAACGATCGTAACATGCTTCGCGCGCAATGCGCGCGAGAAGATTTTCGTTTCACACATTTCATTTTCGAATTCCGAAATGCGAGCTGTCGAATTCCGAAATGCGCGAATCGTTCTCGTGATGAAAAAATGAACAGACCCAAACTCAGCTCGCTTCCTTGAAGGACCAGCTCTTGTTGGTCGCGATCGGCTGGCCGTCGGCCTCGGCGTAGGGATTCAAGAAATAGTTGAGCGGCGCGCCCGCTTGTTGCGGAACGAGATCGATGTCCCGGCCGGTGGACAAGGTGACGCGGTTGGGTGTGTGTGCGCCGAAGAAATAACTCGCGCGTTCGGGAAAGCGATCCGCTTCCGAGCAATCCACCGGAACCCAAGTCTTCCCGGGAACGCGGAAGAACGCCCAGCAATGGTAACCGCCGAGTTTCTCTTCGCTTTGATTCCTTTCGTAGGGGAGATAGAGACCGATCTCGAATCCGCTGGCGATTCCCTGAGCGCGGCACAGAGAATTGAACAGCGCATGGAAGTCGGTGCAGTTGCCTTTGCCGACTTCGCACGCGAATTTCGTGCTGCCCGTGCCCCAACCGGTTCCCGTCTTGTCGTACGTCATACGGGTGAGAGCGTAGTCGTAGATGGCCCGCGCCTTCTCCACGGTCGTGGTCTTTCCCGCGCAGATTTCGTCGGAGAGCTTCTTGATCTCGCGGTCGACGGTGACCAGCTTGTCCGCTTTCTTGAAGACTTCGAAGGAATCCTGGGCGTCCTTTCCATCGGTCTTCACTTGGTCGAGGTCGACGATGGTCTCGAGCCGGGTGCAGGAAAAGCTCATCGTGATCGAAGCGGAAGATTCGGGGTTGGCGATCGAGAAGAACGCGATCTTGTTCCCGTACTTCGGCTCGACTCCGAATTGCGGCTCTTGGGAGAACTTCAAATCGCGGATGGCCTGCGAGGGAGAGTCTTGCGGAACCGGCAGCCAAACGCGGAGCTGCTTCGTGCCGGCGGGAATTGCGCTGATTTGCCCGACGTACTCGATCGTGAACGTCCGGCTCGAACCGGGCTTCAAGTAGGCCGGATCCAGCAATTGCTGGTTCGGAGATGTGTTCTGCGCGGCGAACGCGAGCCCCGTCGAAATCAGAACGCCCGCCGATCCGGCGCAAACGCGCCTCGCTGCACGGGGAGTCAGGATCAAAAGCAACCAAGTCATGGCGCGCTCCTTGTCGGGTGGTGTGGGCTTATACACCCTCGAGGCATGGGCGCGCAAATGGGTGCGACGGTGCTAGGATGACTCGCGGCTCGGCCAGCGGGGAGAAGCGAATGGCGCAAGACAAAGTTCGAATCGTGCTGGAAGCGGACGGCAAAGTGAACGAGGGAACGCTGGCTCCTGAAGTGGGAGCCACGGTCGAAGTTCAGTTCAACGATTCCGTGAAAGGCGAATTCGGGATCGATTACCGCGATCCCGATTTCTTGCGCCTCACCATGCTGGGCGAGTTCAGCGTGCGCACCGGCGGAAAGAGCGAGCTGGGATTCGTCGGCGCCATCGACAAGGAGCTGCGCGAAGGGGACTCCTCCTTTCGTGGAACCCTGACGTGGGAGATCCCCAAGAAGTACGAAGTCCAAATCCACACTGCTTTGGCCGACGACCGGAAGAGCCTCGGAGCGAAAGTTACGTTGCATTTTTAGCAATACCATTTGCATTCCTTCGCTCTCCATTCGGCCCACCTAAGAGGGGCCGCCCGGCTGCCGATACACAACGAAACCGTCCCCCCGAGTGGCCCCCTTTGGCGCGAGCGCGGCGATGCACGGTCTTCTCCAGCGGCAAGTCGAGCGCATCTTCGGCGGCATCGGCGGAGTTCCTCCGGGACTGACGGCCTTTCTCGCCGCCGTCGAGGAAACCTACGACGCCTTCGAGAAAGAACAAGCCGAGCTCGAGCGCTCGCTCGAGATGAGCTCGAACGAGCTTCTGCGCTCCAATTCGGAAATGCGCGGGATCTTCCAAGCTCTCCCCGATCTCTTCTTCCGCTTGGATGGCAACGGAATCGTGCTCGAGATCAAGGGCAAGGACGCGGACTTCTTCATGCCGCCGCACGAGCTCTTGGGAAAAGGGCTCGACCAGATCCCCGATGCGAATCTCTCCCTCGACTTCCTGAATGCGGTGCGGCGGGTGCGCGAGACGAATGATCTCGTCCGCCTCGACCTTCCCGTTCAGGTCGGCGAATACTGTTGCGTATACGAGGCGCGCCTTCTCCCGTTGATCGATCAACAGATCATCGTGATCGTCCGCAACGTGACCGATCGGGCCCGAGCGCGGATGGAGCTGGAGAAATCGATTTCGCTGCTGACCGCAACGCTGCAATCGACGGCCGACGGCATCCTGGTCGTCGATCGCGACGGCAAAGTCGCGAATTGCAATCTCAAGTTCCTGCAGATGTGGGGAATACCACCCGAGGTTGCCGCGTCGGGCGATGACGCCGTGCTGCTCGCCCATGTCATGGATCAGTTGGTCGATCCGCAAGCCTTCTTGGCCAAGGTCCGCGAGCTTTACGCGCAGCACGATACCGAGATCCTGGACAGCATCGAGTTCAAAGACAGCCGCGTGTTCGAACGCTACTCGAAGCCGCAGACGATCGGCGGGCGTTACGCCGGACGGGTGTGGAGCTTTCGCGACGTCACCGCGCAGCGCCGCGGCGCCGACGAGCTCGCCAAGCAGCGCGCGTTCCTTCGCCAAGTGATCGATCTCAATCCGAACTTCATCTTCGCGAAGGACCGGCAGGGCCGCTTCACGCTCGTCAACCAAGCGGTGGCCGATGCCTATGGAACTACGGTGGAGAACCTCGTGGGCAAGACCGACGCGGATTTCATTCCTCGCGCGGAAGAAGTGGATCACTTCCGCAGCGACGATCTCGAGGTGATGGATGCGCTGTGCGAGAAGACGATCCTGGAAGAGCAGCTCACCGACGCGAACGGCGACGTGCGCTGGCTGCAGACGATCAAACGGCCCATCATCTCCGCTGACGGCCGCGCGGACCAGGTATTGGGAGTCTCCTCCGACATCACCAAGCACAAGACTCTGGAAGAGCGGCTCGTGCAATCGCAGAAGATGGAGGCCATCGGGCTTCTGGCCGGCGGCGTGGCGCACGATTTCAATAATCTTCTGAGCGTCATCTCCGGATATGCCGAGCTCGCGACGAAAAAGATTTCCGACGGCAGCTCGGCGCGCGGCGATCTCAACAAGATCACCGCTGCGTCCCAGAAAGCGGCCGAGCTGACCACGAAGCTGCTGGCCTTCTCCAAGCGTCAAATCCTCCAGGTGAAGACATTCGATGTGAACGACGTCCTGGAAGACTTCTCGAAAATGATCGCGCGCATCGTGGGAGAGGATGTCGAGGTCCGCATTCAGAAGCCGGCTGCGGCGCTGTACGTGAAGGCGGACGGCGGGCAGCTCGAGCAAGTGCTCTTGAATTTGTGCACGAATGCGCGCCAAGCGATGCCGCAGGGAGGACAGCTTCTGATCGAGACGCGCAAGGTGAAGCTGGATGAGGAAGAGGCGGCGTCACAGCCGGGAGGACGGCGCGGCGAGTATGCGGTCCTGAGCGTAGCCGACACCGGAACCGGAATGGATTCGAGAACGAAGGAGCGCATCTTCGAGCCGTTCTTCACGACGAAGCCGGAGGGAACCGGGCTCGGGCTGGCCACGGTCTACGGAATCGTGCAGCAGCACGGCGGGTTCATCGCCGTGAAGAGCGAGCTGGGGCAGGGCACCACGTTCTCGATCCACCTTCCGCTGCGGCAGTGCGAGAGCGTGGAAGGCGAAACGGAGAGCGCCGACATCGCCATGCACGGAACGGAGACGATTCTCATCGTCGAGGACGAGCCGGCGATTCGCGAGCTCTTGGCGATGAGTCTTACCGAGCTCGGCTATGAAGTGATTCGTGCATCCGGCGGGGAAGAAGCGATTCCGATCTTCGAGAAGCGCGGCGGCGAGATCGCCGCCGTCATTCTGGACGTGGTGATGCCGCGCATGGGCGGCCCGGCCGTGTATCAACAGATGAAGGCGATCGCCCCGAACGTGCGCGCGATCTTCATCAGCGGGTACGCTCCGGAAGCCGCCGGGCTGACCGAGCTCATCCGCCGCGACAATCTGACGTTTCTTTCCAAACCCTTCAGTCCGCGACTTCTCGCGGTGAAGATTCGCGAGCTTCTCGATCGCGACCTGCGCACCGCGAAGGAAGCGGCCACCGCTCGCTGACCATGGAGCGCGGCGCGCAAGACCGCGCTGCGCTCGTTCATGCGGGAGGACGAAGCGCCGCCATCGCCCCGTTCAATGGATCCGGCGCTTCGCCTCCTGTACTGCTTGGAAAAGCTGGTCGAACGAGTCCACCACAAAGAGAACGTCCTGATACGAATCGATCTCGAAGTGCTGCGAGAGGACGGCATCGAGATCGAACGGGCGGCGATCGCACTTCGGCCCCAGCGCGTTCGCACAATCGCCGGCCGAGGAAATGAGGCCGCTGCCGTACACTTTGACGCGCCCCTCGTGACGAATCAGCCCGAACTCGACGGTGAACCAGAAGAGCCTGGCCATGCGGCGCACGTCCTCTTCGGAAACCGCGGACGCGGCGGCTTCGCCGAACTTCTGTAGAAAGTCTGCGAACACCGGATCGGAATGTAGCGGGACGTGTCCGAACACGTCGTGAAAGATGTCCGGCTCGGGGAGATAATCGAGCTGGGATTTCGGGCGAACGATGACCGTGGTCGGAAAACGGCGGAAGGAGAGCGCTTGAAAGAACTCGCGCGCCGGAATGAATCCCGTCACCGGGATCGCCGACCAGCCGGTCATCGCGCGAAGGCGGCGATTCGTGTCCTCGAGGTCGGGAACGTTGTTGCGCGAGAGCCCGATCTTTTCCGCACCGGTGAGGAACACTTCGCTCCCGTTCACGCGCAGATCCGTCATGCGCCGCTCATAGAGAATGCTCCACACTTCATGATCCTCGGCGGAGTAGGATCCCCAATTCTGGGTGGTGAGAAAGCCGGGATCGATGGGATGCGCGACGGGTGCACTCATGGTGTCGTCTCCTTCGGGTGGACCTTTCGAGAACAAAAAAAGAAGCGGCCCGCGTTGCCACGGGCCGCTTCGGAATCGAGAGATGTCGCGCTTGCGTTAGCCGGCGAAAGCAACCCCGATGCGGCCCGTATGGGAGCCGGGGTAATACGAGTCGGCGGAATAGACGCAGCGCGAATTCATGATGACCAACGATAGCATGCCGGGATCAGCGAAAGAAAGGCCTCGGGCGGAATTGTCGCAATATTTCTTACGGACCCCCCGTTTGGGATTTCGGTGGTGGCAGGGAACGGATCTCCATCTGGCGCGCAGTCTTTGGGGGGATCCGGACGTGACCCGGCTCATCGGCGGCCCGTTCACGCCGGGACAGGTCCGGGCCCGGCTCGAGCAAGAAATCGCCGGTGCGACTGCCAACGGAATCCAATACTGGCCGATCTTTCTTCTTTCGAACGATGACTTGGCCGGTTGCTGCGGGCTTCGGCCTTATCGCCCCGCCGAGAGGGTTTTCGAGCTCGGCTTCCATTTGCGAAAAGCGCATTGGGGAAACGGCTATGCGCGGGAAGCGGCTCAGGCAGTGATGGAGCACGCGTTCTCTTCATTGGGCGCGAAGACTCTCTTCGCTGGCCATCATCCGGAGAACGACACATCGAAGCGACTCTTGGAATTGCTCGGATTCCGCTATGTGCGGGACGAGCACTACGCGCCGACCGGCCTCATGCATTCTTCGTACTTGTTGACGCAAGGTGATTTCGTGGAATTCCAGGGGAAGCAAGGCGTCCCGCAAGCTTTCAGTGCACGCGATACTCAATCCCAAGATTGAATGACGTCTCGTCGATTCCATTCGTTCCGCCGAATCGAATCTGCGCCCCAAGGTCGAGTTGTTTCGCGACTCGAACGTCGGTTCGGAGGAGGAATCCGGCAGCCGAATAGGGTCCCATGTCGCTAAGCCCTGCCCACGCATGGACTCTCTGCCCCAACTTCGCTCCGAGTCCGGTCGTCAATGCTCCCGAAGAGAGCAGAGGCCCGTCATGATAGAAGGAAAGATCGATGTAGACCGTGCGAAGGCTTCCGATCCATAGCGTCCCGGTGGGCAATGTTTCGTTGAACGTGTCCCCGCTCAAAAACTCGTCGTGCTCTCCGGTGGGGATCGGCTTGGACGTTTGCAAAAGACCCACCCCCAAGCCAACGTGCGAAAAGTCGAACCTCATACCGGGACGGAAGAACCAGAGGTCGGGTTCGTCTCCGAGCGCAAGATTGTTTACATCGGAGAATTTCACGGCCCCCACACCCAAGCGAAGACGCAGCGCGCGCCGGCCGTGATACCGCTTTTGATAGGCGACTTCGATTTCTCCCTCTGCGAATTCTCTCTCATCCTTCTCGAGGACGTCCCCCTCGCAGTTCTCGAAAAGCGCGGCGTAGTGACCGCCGCCGCCGGAGACGCCGATGGTCGTCGATGTGCTGTCCTCGTCGCCGAACTGGATTCCCAACGGGAATACAATCAAAAGCACGAGCGTGGTCAGGGAAGTCGGCCGTTTGAGCATCGCACAGTCCTCCGAGGGAAGACCGGACGGATCGAGCAATCTTTCGCGGGAAGCGAATCAAGCACCCCGTGGCAAGTCAAGGAATTCCGCGCGATCAGCGACCGAGCGCGGTGACTTTGCCCGATTGCACTTGCTCTCCGCAACGGAGGCGGTAAAAGTAAACGCCTCCCGTCGGTGGACGCCAGTGAACGACATGCGGCCCTGCGTCGAGCGCCGTGTTGTTCAGGAGCTGCGTGATGTGGCGGCCGCCGGCGTCGAACACTTCCAGAGAAACGCGGGCCTCTGCGCTCATCAGAAAACTCAAGGCGACGCGATCGGTAAAAGGATTCGGATACGCCGGGAGGAGAGAAAGCGGAGCGTCCTTCAAGGCGACAACGGGAGCTCCCGTCGCCGCTGCCTCGATCTCGCCCATGACCCAAGCCTTCGTCTCGGGAGAAATGAACACATGCTCTTCGTTCGTGGATGCCCAATGAATGGCGCTGAACGGAGTGAGCGAAACGACATCCGGGGTTCCGGCGACATCGAAGAAAAGATCCGCTGTCGGCAGAGCGAGTGAGCTGACGGTCGGAATGAAGCAATGCGAGGGATAGAGCGCCACGATGTCTCCGTACGGTGCGGCGGTCGTGTCCATCTGGAACATCGAATCGCGCGTTCCGCCCGGCGCGTTGTCCCAGGGAGGAGTGCCCGAGACGTTGACGAACTGTTCGTCCGCCGGAAGAAAAACGAAATCGATTCTGCCGTGAAAGATCTGGGCCGCAGTTTGATTGGGGAGGGCCCAGACATCGCCGTCGATGTCGACGAGGAAGCTGCGGTATTGATACGAAATGATTTGTGCCGCGGGCGCGAAGCCTTGCCCTTGCTGGACTCCGCTGCCGTTGGCGACGGCGACGAGGCGCGGACTGGTGGGCCAATTCCCCAACGAAGCAAGATCGGCGAGGAAGCTGCCCCGAAGCGGATCGGGCACTCCGGTGTTGCCGGGCGGCGTCGTGTGGTGCGCCACCAGCATCTGCCGCGCGGCCGGCGTGTCGAGACGGCTCAAAAGATATGCGGCATCGGTCGACTGATCGGAGAAGAAGTCCAACCAGTATTGAATTCCGAGCGGAACGTTGGCGCCGCCATGCGGAACATCGAAGGAAAGGAACGTGCGTACGCGCGTGTCGATTGCCTGCGATTCCATCCAAGACAATGCATAGCGCGAGCACAATCCACCCATGCTGGCGCCGACGAGAAACATGTCCCGGGAAGGATCGATCATTCCCCCGATTTGCTGCAGGAGCTCGGCCACGAGGAACGCATTGCGCTGAATGGGTTCGGTCGCCGAATTGAAATCCAACACGACGGCATCGAAACCTTCGGCGCGCGCATCTTCCAAGAGATTCTCTTGATTCAACAATTCGTACAGCCGCTCCCAAGTCATCGTGTCATCGATGTCGAACCCTTCGATGATGACGATCGGATTCTCGACGCTCGCGTGGCCTTCGGCGAGATAGACGTACGCGCGCCCGCTTGCGGCGCTCCCTCCATACGGTACCGATGCCGTCACGAAGAGCGTGTCGTTGGGCGCCGGCGTTCCCATGCGCACGACATCGAACACGAAGCGGGCTACGCGCGAGTCTCCGTCGTCCCAAGTGGCCCGAAGGGTGAGCTCGCGGCGTCCCATAGAAGTCCATCGTGGTGAGAGCACTTCGCCGAAGCGCACGGCGCGCGGACCGCGGCCGTCATCGAGATCGAGCTCCAAGCCCGAAGGGAAGGGGCGCCCCATCGCGCTCCAAAGATTGCGCTCGACCGTGAACGAAACGGAGGCGCCGCGACGGCTCTCGGCAACGAGCGGGGCGGCGGCGAAGATGCGAATCGTTTCGAGCGCTTGCGGAGAGGGAGGCGCGCCCGGTTCCATTCGGTCGGCGCGCAAATGCTCGGCGCGCGCATCGACGACTGCGATGGGAATGACGCCGCCGTCGGCGACGGAGCGTGCCCGCGCGCGCAAATCGTCCGCGCTCGGCCCGGCCGGGAGTGCCTCCGCTGCGCGGCGCAACTCATGCACGATCTCGCGCAGCGCGGCGGGCGTCGCGGCGGGAGCTGCTTCGCTGCCGTCGAAGCGCTGCGGTCGCGCGATCGGAATCACGCGGTCGAGCAAGATGCCGGAAGGCACGGCGGCGCGCGGGAAATCCGCGAAGGCGCGCTGCAAATCATCTTCGAGCCGGTCCATCGCTCCGGCGCGCGCAACGCAGGGAAGCGCCGGCAGCGCAAACGCGATCGCGATTGCGGCGGCGAGGGCGGGATACCAAGCCGGGCGAATGCGGCATCGTACACGAGACATCATCGAATTCTCCCGCTGCGCGAGGTTGGGGCGATGGCACGCATCGCAGGGTTGGCACGCCTGCAGCGGCCGCGCGAGTGGCGCGCAGTCTAATCCTTCGAGCGCCGCGTTCCTAGCGGGACGACGCTCCTAGAACGATGAAGAGAAGGAAAAGTGAATCTGCCAGCGGCGGCGGTCGTCGCGGGGAAGATTCCCGACGGGGCGCTCCTCGAGTGCGGCCTCGAGCGCATCTCCCGAGTCGACGAGATCAAGAGTGGAAGGATTGAGCTTGTAGCCCATAGCCAATCGCACCGCGCCGACGCTGGTGAGGTAATCCATTCCGGCGCCGGTTCCGTAAAAGAAGCGCTCTTCCTCGTCGAGCACGATTCCCGGCGCGAAGCGCTGGTCGCCGGTCCAAACCCGTCCGGCATCGAGGAACACGTGCGTTCCCCATGAGGGGCCGAGACCGGGGAAAGGAAGCCGAAGCTCCGCGGTTGCGGAAACACGTTGAAGCCCGCCGATGGGAACGTAGCCATCGGTGAACGCCACCAACGAGTCGCCTTCTTCGCGAAAACGAATGTCGGGAAACTTCGGTCCCATGAGCCGGTTTTCCCAACCCCGCACGTCGTCGATGCCGCCGGCGGTGAAGGAGATGTCGCGCAGCTTCAAGAACGCGTCATTGCCCTCTTCCTCGGGTGTGCGCGGGACGCTCTTTCCGAACGGATAGATGCGCCCGCCGGTGACGCGGCCGGCCAATCCGATTCCCCGGCCGAGAGGATAGAAACCAGTCAGCGTCCCGTCCAAGCGCAAATACTCTTTGTCGTTCATCCCGGACGGTGTCGTGACCCGAATGGCGGGACGAAACAACGCCGAGCGGCGGCGCCGATTCGGTTCCGGAAGCGTGCCCATGTTGCCCGAGAGCGAGAGCTCACTGCGGTCGATCTTCGCACCCAATGAATCGAGAGCGCCTTGCGCATTGAGCGCGAGCAGCGAGAGAAGATCGATGTCCCCCGCGGTGACGAATCCAATCTTGTATTCGTCGATGCGCCGCCGGGCGATTTCGTAAGACAGAGCCATGGAACGCAAAGGTGCCCGTTCGTACACGAACGTGGTGTTGGCGCCAAGTTCCCAAGAGCGATCTTGCACGTCATCGCGCCGTTCGATGAAGGGACCGAACGACATGGTGACGCGGCGGTCGATGACGTACGGTTGGCGCAGCGTGACCGAGCCGCGATAGCGAATGTCGGGATCGTCCATCAGCGACGCCCAACCGGTGTTCGCGACGCCGGCGACGGTGAGCACTCGTGCGCCGCCGGTGAAGTTGCGATGCGCCCAACTCACTTCCGCGGTGACGCCGGACTCCGAGTCATAGCCCGCCTCGCCGGTGATCAGGCGATGCTTGCCCTCGCTAATGTGAACCTCGACCGGAATGCTGCCGGGATCGGTGGAATCGGTGACCGCGACCGAAGCCAGACGAATGAGATCGAGTGATTGGATCGAGCGCTCTCCTTCGTCGAGATCCTTCGCGCTGAACTCGTCTCCGGAGTCGAAGGGAAGCTCGCGAAGAATCACACGGTCGGAGAGCGCTTCGTTGCCGGTCAGCGTGACATCTCCGAAATAGCTGGCCGGTCCCGGCTCGATCTGGAACACGACGGCGCACTCGCTGCGCACCGAATCGACTTCCGCATAGATCGCGACGCGCGGAAGAGCGTAGCCCCGGTCCTTCCACCAGCGCGCCAAGCGCGTTTCTTGATTGCGGCGCGACACCTCGCTCCAGCGGCGTCCCTTGATGCGTTGGAAGCGGCGTTGCACATCTTGAAATTCCTCTGCGCGCGGGCCGGAAAGCTGCAGCGGGTTTCCCGCGAAGTCGGTGAAGCGTAAGTCGCGGATGATGAGCTCCGGCCCTTCGTGCACGAGAAACGTGAGCTCGTACGTGTTCGGATCCTTCGCCGGAGTCAGCTCGTAATCGACCTCGGCCTGGGTGAATCCCGAGTCGTGCAGAAACTTTCGCAAGATCACGACGTTTTCCTGCAGCCCGATCGGCTCGAGACGATAAGAGACGTGCTTGGGCACGAACGGAAAGAGCCCCACAATGCGGCGCCACCACGAAGCCTCACGCAGAGGGGTGAGCGTCAGCTGTTTTCTCAGCTCTTTGCCCGAGCTGATGTTCTTTCCATCGAAGCGGAAATCGATCTTCTTGATCTCCGACCGCGCATCGACCCGGATGTACTCGGCGTGAGAAGGCGATCCCAAGGCGAACGCCAGCGCAATCAGAGGGAAGAGGAAAGCGGCCATCGAGCAGCGGTTCCTCACGGCGGCCCTGCTCAATACGCGTACCTCGTGCGCGCGAGGCAACGGAACGCGTCTCCCTCGCCCAGAAAATCCAGCGACAACCGCCGGTGGGCCAGGTATTCCATTTCGAGTTGGATGTCCTCGCCGGTGTCGGTGGACTGTCCCACCTCCTCCGTCTCGAACAGCACCGGCTGGCGCAGCCCGAGATAGACACGCGGTTGGACGTATTTCCCCGCGACCAGCGTCATCCCGCGCAATCCGTCCTGCCGGATTTGAACGACGTCGAGACCCACCGCCTGCTGCGCAGATTCCTCGAGTGCACCGGTCACTCCGGTGAGCCCGACTTGCAGCGCCATACCCGCGGCTTCTTTGTTCGCGGCATCCGCCGGGCGCATGTTGCGGCTCGTCGCACCGGTGGCCAAGAGCGTCGTGATTTCCGAATTCGGCAGCGCGGGGTCGGACGAAAGGCGGAACTCGTAATCGCGTGGGCTGCCCTCGAAGGTCAGCGTGATCTCCACCGCGGTCTGGCTGGGGTCGTTGCTGGGAGTGATCTCGTTCATGGCTTCGGCGCGAAAGCGTGCGCGGCTGGGATCGCCTTCCAGGATGAGCTCGCCTTCCTGGATGTCGAAGCGGCGTCCGAAGGTCTCTACAAAGCTTCGGCCTTCGATCGCGTTGATCTCGCCGAAGTATTCGAATTTCTGTTCGGGAGCTTTCTTGGCGCGGATCTGTCCGCTGATCTCCGCCGCAAGGCGCGGGGAGGTCCGGGACCGGATCCAGGCGTCTTGAATCGCAGTGACGTTCACATCGATGGCGGCCATGCGCAGCGCGTCGGGGATCAGCGTAGAGCGGGGTGCCAGCGCTTTCGGTCCGAACGTGCGCAGGATCATGGCGCGATCGGCATCGGTGAGCTCAATGCGCGCCCTCCCGCGGCCGGCAGTGGCAAAGTTCACGAAGATTTCCATCTTTTCAGCGACGAGATCGCCGGTCAGGTTGAGCGCAGTTCCCGTGCGCACGAGATCCGCGCGTCCGGAGGCATCGAGATGCAAATTCGGAGAATCCATGACGCTGAAGTCTTTTAAGTTGAGATTCAGTTGAAAATCGCCAGGCTTCAAATTGCTGAGCGCCATGTCTCCTTGCGCAGTCAGACGTCCACTCCCCGATGTCGCGGAAAGATCGCGCACCGCCAA